>Ga0209119_1002766_pt1 | contig 15758 bp, 8 predicted proteins | sample COG_03_FD_184747 | JGI IMG/M metagenome (GOLD analysis project Ga0209119, IMG submission 184747) | Pelagic Microbial community sample from North Sea - COGITO 998_met_03 (SPAdes) (version 2) | ecosystem: Environmental > Aquatic > Marine > Neritic zone/Coastal water | place: Helgoland, sampling... | reverse complement strand
GCACTACGCTGTCGCCCTCGGCCGGTGTCGGGCGCGTGAAAAAAATAATATACAGGCAGTAAAACACCACCAGTATTAGGCCGGGAATAATCGCACCAACAAATAGGTCGCCAATAGACACTGTCTTAGGTGTAAAGATTCCCATATTAAGCTGCGCCTGCTGATAGGCGCTGGATAGCGTATCCCCCAATAACACCAAGGCAATAGAGGGTGGAATTATCTGCCCCAATGTTCCCGTGGCGGCGATCACGCCTGTAGCCTGAGACGGAGAATAGCCGCGCTTAAGCATAGTGGGCAATGACATAAGCCCCATAGTTACCACCGTGGCACCGACAATGCCGGTACTGGCGGCCAGCAATGCGCCAACTAGAACAACAGAAATCCCCAGCCCACTGCGAAACCCACCCAGCACATCGGCCATACTTTCTAAGAGGTCTTCGGAGAGGCGAGATTTTTCCAACATCACGCCCATCAATATGAAAAGGGGCACAGCAATTAGGGTGGTGTTTTCTATGGTGCCAAACAACCGGTTGGGCAGAGCCTGTAAAAACGCCATATCGAAATGACCGGTAACCGTGCCCACCAGGGCAAATAATAATGCGGTGCCCGCAAGAGAAAAGGCTACCGGATAACCCGCCATCAACACCAGACAGGCCACGAGAAACATGAGGAACGGAATAAATTCTGTCATTAGAGAATTAACTCCTTGGTCTCTGCAGTAGAGCCTTCAGCTGCCTGATCGAAAGAGCCTTCAGCCCTGTCATAGAGGGACCCGTCAGCTGTGCCGCGAATAACCAGTACGCTCTTCAGTATTTCAGCAATACCCTGCAATAGCAGTGTCACCGGCATTATTAGCATCAGGGTTTTGAGCAAATAGACAAACGGCAGGCCATTGCTCTCCGAGGACGTCTCACCAAAGGCCCAGCTTGAAAGCACATAGTCCCAGCTGCTAACAAAGATCAGCACTGTCACAGGTATTAGAAATAATAGGCCGCCAATAAGGTTAACCAGCGCTTTGCGGCGGGCACCAAACTGCCGATAGAAAATATCTACCCGAACATGGCCACCCCGCTTAAGGGTAAAGGCCAGGCCCAGCATAAACACCATGGCATGGATGTAGGTGACGGATTCTTGCAGGGCAATTGATCCCATTTCAAGGAAGTAGCGCATGACCACCACAACAACCACAAGGCCAACCATCAATACGGTCAGCCAGGAGATAAAACGGCCTGTCGCCTCAGTAAAGCGATCGATGGCGCTAACAAGACTGGATAGTATTCCCATGTGCTCTTTGCCTCACCCATACAAAAATCAAAATCAGCGCGCAGTATAACCCCAGACAGCAGAGCGCTAAAAAATAGATTAAAGTTTTCTCACGTCCTGCCGATCATTACTAGACGAAGAGTACAAGTCGCGCGATTGGGAATAGACGCAGGCTCTGCGGTCAGTTATAACCAGGTTTAGACCGCGACCAATAGATGGTGAATAAGATGCCAGTCAATGAAGTAACAGGAAATCGCCCCATGCCCGCCGAGACTCGGCAGGCAGTGCCGTCCGCATCCGTGGCGCAGGCACCTGCCGCCCCGACGAAGGTAGAGGCTGTGGTAAAGGCGCCTCAAATTTCCGCGGAAGAGATGGGTATCGAGGCCGCTTCAAGGAAAGACGCTACCACCAGCCAGCTTAATGATATGAACGAGCGGCTGCAGGTCGCAATTGAAACCTTAAATGCGGCGGTCAAAAAAGTCCCCACGGCATTAAGTTTTTCTCATGACGAGTCCTCCAACCGGTTTGTAGTGCAGGTAACTGACACCGACACCGGTGAAATCATACGCAGCCTCCCCGGCGACGCGGTGCTGCGCATGTCGCGGCAGCTTGACTCTCTGAAGGGCGTGCTCTTTGACGACGTTTTTTAAGCTATCCCGGGGTTCCGTTCGCAGGAAACCCGTCTAAAACACCACATTATTGCCCTGCCGGTTTCCCGACAGGGCCTCTGGCAAATCGGCAAAATACCGGCAAATGCTTGCCACTCATGCGGCACCCTCTATATTTTCGTCTCCTAAAAACGCCACAACTCATTGAATTTAAACAATTTTTTATTTTAATCCGGCAATTTCTAAAAAGTTGGCATCCCGTTTGCATTATATCTTGCAAAGGGTCTTTTTAAGTTTTTACTTATCTAGTCCAGAGGATTACAACTAAAGGATCTAGCAAAACTTTTAGGGCCTCTCTCAAACGAAGAGGCAGGTGCAGACGAGCTGCGCCATGTTGACTAACTTAATAATGAAGGATTTATACAATGGCTGTTATTAATACTAATATCTCTGCAGTGATTACTCAGAACGCGATGGCTAAAAACGACCGCGCCATGCAGACGACTATGGAGCGACTGTCTACGGGCAAGAGTGTCAACTCTGCTCAGGATGACGCAGCAGGCATTGCAGTGTCATCTAGAATGACATCACAAATTAAAGGCCTCGACCAGGCAGTTCAAAATGCTGGCGATGCTATTAGTATGCTCCAAACCGCCGATGGTGCCTCGATCGAACTCGGCAACATGATGCAGCGTATGCGCGAACTGGCGGTACAGGCAACCAACGGTACGGTAACCACAACGGACCAAGGCAGCTTAGATCTCGAATTTCAGCAGCTTAAAGATGAAATCAGCCGCGTGGTTAATAATACTCAGTGGAACGGTGACAATGTTCTTGACGGCACGGCAGGCACTTCAAGCAATGGTACCTCCACATTCCAGATTGGTGCCAACGCACAGCAGGTCATGGATGTAGGTTTTGGCGACTGGAGCCTTAATGCCCCAACGACCAATGTAGTCGCAGTTTATAACTCTGCTATCACAGACGCTGTCTCCGCCGGCATTGATGGCCTAGTCAGCCTAACTGACGGTGCCACCACGGTTACCATTAGTTATGCTGCAACGAACGGAAACAGCACTTCGACTCCGACCGTGGCGAATCTGGTGGCAAATATACAGGCAGACGAAAACTACGACGCGCTTAAATTTACAGTTACCGTAGATGCAGATGGCGCCGGTCTCGACTTTACTTATAAAGCAGCAGAAACAATCACCACACCACCGATATTCACTGCTAAGGATGGCATCGTAGAAGTGGCTGGAAATATCACTGTCACCACTGCCGGTGTATCGGTTGCCGCTGTTGCCGCTGTCTATCAAACAACACTAACTGATACTGAAGTCGCCGCTATTGACGGCAACATTGTTCTTTCTGATGGTGAACACTCGCTAACCGTGGACGCCAGTGGTGTTAGCACGGTAGCCGCATTAACTAGCCTAATTACCTCCCACGGCGATCATGCTGCCCTGGGCTTTACTGTCTCTCAGACAACAGCAGTAGCCGCGGACGCCGCTGAATTTACCATTGCCATGACAGATGCTAATGTGGCGGCCATTGTAGGCGCGAGCAGTAGCATTGTCTTAGGCGATGGCACCAACACGATTACCATTGCGCATACTGCTACCAACATAGCTGGTGGTGCTACTTTGGCAAATCTAGTGACCGATATTCAGGCTAGCGGTGACTATGCCGGTTTTGACTATACCGTCTCCGGTGCAGGTGGTTTACTCACTTTGGTTGCTAAAACGGACGGCGTATCAGTAATTTCGCCCACCGCTCACACCGGTATCGCTCATGCCATCACAAGAACAGTGACTGGAACAGACGCAGTAGCCTCTGGTTTAACACTGACCTACGAAGACCCCAAAGCGGTACTCTCAGCACCGACCATGACCGCAGACGATGGCGGAGTTAATATCGCTAACGCTCTAACCGAACAAACTGCCGGCTTCACCGCACTCAGCAGCGTATTTGGCGTAGATTTATCCGATCTTTCAATCGCGACAGACGTGGGTGCCAACACGGCATTGGCGGATTTAGACACGGCGCTTGATGGTATTAACGCACAGCGTGCAATCTTTGGTGCGGGAATGAACCGCCTAGAATATGCCATTGATAACTTGAGTAATGGCTCGATGAATGCCATGGCATCGCGCAGCCGTATTGAAGATGCTAATTACGCCTCAGAGACAACTGAACTGGCGCGAACACAGATTATTCAGCAGGCGAGCACCGCGATGCTGGCCCAGGCTAATCAGTCCAACCAGTCTGTACTCTCCTTACTTAAGGGCTAATTTAAACTAGACGGCCGAACACTAAGTAACAGTGTCAGTGCTCTAAAGAACCTCCCTCACGGGAGGTTCTTGCATTTAGGCCCCTCCATTTATAGCAGCGCCGCCCTGCCTGCGAGGACCTACTGTCTCTTCTAATGCTGCACCAACAAAATCGATCAGCCTTACCTTTGTCATAACTAATCCCGCCATCACTCTTAGAGAGTCAGACGCTAATGAATATTTGTTCAAGTATTTTTATGTCCTGTCGATTAGGTAATTAGCGACACGAGAACCACTCAAAAAATTTGAAGCTAAATATTTTTCACTCTGAATAAGGATTAGACTAATGTCTGTTATCAACACAAATATGAATGCTCAGCTAGCAGCTAACGCCATCACTAAGAACGAGCGAGCAATGACCCAAACAATGGAGCGCCTTTCAACTGGACTCCGAATTAACTCCGCGAAAGATGATGCAGCTGGACTTGGCATCGCCACTAGAATGACTACGCAAGTAAATGGCCTAAACCAGGCTGTACGTAATGCTAATGACGCTATGTCGATTGTGGCAACTGCAGACGGCGCTGCCGTAGAAATCACCGATATGCTTCAGCGCATGCGTGAGCTTGCGGTTCAGGCGGCCAGTGAAACTATCTCTGCAGCCGACGTGACTAATATCGATGTTGAATTTAAGCAGTTAGCGACTGGTATCGAGCAAATTGCCAATAACACTCAATTTAACGGCATGAACGTTATGAATGGTGATGGCCGTGCAGGCAACGACACCAACGGTAGCTTCACATTCAACCTCGGCGCAAACGCAAGTCAGACTGAAACTTTAGATTTCAACGACTTTAATTTGGCCGGTGGCGCTGCTGTCGCTGCGACACCCGCCAAATTTACGTTTGATGGCGTCACCGATACGACTCTTACTGCCGCCAAGATAGCAGGGAATGACGTAACCTTAAGTATAGATGGTACAGATCACGTAATTGACGTTTCTGCCGTTGGTACTGGAGCAACAAAAGCCGTAGTAGCCTTTGCATTTACTGACGCGAACGTAGCGGCGGCAGTTGAAAGTGCTGATGGTTTTACCGTCAAAGATGTTAACAACGTCACCTATGCTGTGACTGATATCGAAAGCATGACCTCTGTGTCTCAAGTCGTAGACAGTTGGAACGATAACCATGCAGCATCATCTGGATTCACAGCAAGCGAAACCCTTGACGCGGGTGGTGCAACAACACACTTCGTTTTGACGCAAACTAGTGATCCAGCCACAGTAGTAGACGCTTCTGCTATGGTTATTACAGCTGTCGATGCTTCTGGTGACGCAGGATATCTAACTGCCGGAGCTTTAACCCACACTACCGACACTGACTCCGTGTTGGCCTCTTTGACCGTTACACAGGCTATCGGTGGTATGACGGCGTCGGCCGTAAATGGCTTTAATGCTACCAGCGCTACTAACACCTTAGTCATGACACAGGCCGCTGGCTCAGCATTTACCGGTGACATGTCATCAACAATGGGCGGCGTTGCTTCCACCACAGTTACCGGCGTTAGCGCTAGTGTTGGCGGTGTGATGGGTGCTGATCTTTCAGGAATGGTTGCTGCTACTGCGACAATCACATCAACCACAGCCGGTATCCTGACTACACTGGATACAGCGATCACTGGTATTGAATCACAGCGTGCGACCTTCGGTGCCATGTCTAATAGGCTTGAACACGCTGTTGACAACCTGACTAACGTTTCTCAGAACGCTAGTGCGTCACTAAGCCGCATTCAAGACGCAGACTATGCAGCGGAGACAACTGAGTTAGCGCGTACACAGATTATCTCTCAAGCAGCAACTGCAATGCTTTCTCAGGCTAACCAGCAGGCGCAATCAGTACTGGCGCTGCTTAAGTAAGTGGTACGACAATAAGGGCAGACCAACGCTCTTAAAAAAAACCCGGTACTTTTTAAGTGCCGGGTTTTTTTTCGTTAATAGGTACGAAACATAATTGAATAACCCCAAGATAGCTCATTTGCTAGCAACCCATTAGACAACAATTTTATTTCTCGTATTATTGGCTTAGTTAAAAAAATAGTTTATCCAATCATTCTCAGAAAACTTCAGTTAAAAGCGACAAGTATTTTTTAATAGCAACCATTTGTACAATTGGTATTTACTGGATTCAATCCTGCACTCAGCTTTATATTTAGATCTAGGCAACATATCTCACTCCCATTGAGTCGACCCTGGTATTTCGAGCTGAAGTAGTTATTGAATAACATTCCAAGTAGGCTTTATTAATCTGGACAGACTAGTCAGGTATTTATAGTTCTATCACAGACACCAAATACGTCGACTCACAAACTTAATAAAGCTGAATTTACCGAACGCGTGCAAAGAAAAACAAATCAATATCACTTAGCCTGGTCGTTGCCCAATCTTTTTGGAGCCTATATAACATGGGGATTATTCGCCGCTTTTAGTTATCAAAGTGGCATTAAGTGGCATTTATTTGCCACTTTCGTTCAAGTATCTGTTCAAGCTGTCGATCTATAAATATGTAGAAAGTTTTCACGTAAATTTACATACAAAAATGAACTATTACGAAATAAAGGACGCATATAATGGCTAGTATAAATACGAATATGAATGCTCAGCTGGCAGCTAACGCCATCACTAAGAACGAGCGAGCAATGACCCAAACAATGGAGCGCCTTTCAACTGGACTCCGAATTAACTCCGCGAAAGATGATGCAGCTGGACTTGGCATCGCCACTAGAATGACTACGCAAGTAAATGGCCTAAACCAGGCTGTACGTAATGCTAATGACGCTATGTCGATTGTGGCAACTGCAGACGGCGCTGCCGTAGAAATCACCGATATGCTTCAGCGCATGCGTGAGCTTGCGGTTCAGGCGGCCAGTGAAACTATCTCTGCAGCCGACGTGACTAATATCGATGTTGAATTTAAGCAGTTAGCGACTGGTATCGAGCAAATTGCCAATAACACTCAATTTAACGGCATGAACGTTATGAATGGTGATGGCCGTGCAGGCAACGACACCAACGGTAGCTTCACATTCAACCTCGGCGCAAACGCAAGTCAGACTGAAACTTTAGATTTCAACGACTTTAATTTGGCCGGTGGCGCTGCTGTCGCTGCGACACCCGCCAAATTTACGTTTGATGGCGTCACCGATACGACTCTTACTGCCGCCAAGATAGCAGGGAATGACGTAACCTTAAGTATAGATGGTACAGATCACGTAATTGACGTTTCTGCCGTTGGTACTGGAGCAACAAAAGCCGTAGTAGCCTTTGCATTTACTGACGCGAACGTAGCGGCGGCAGTTGAAAGTGCTGATGGTTTTACCGTCAAAGATGTTAACAACGTCACCTATGCTGTGACTGATATCGAAAGCATGACCTCTGTGTCTCAAGTCGTAGACAGTTGGAACGATAACCATGCAGCATCATCTGGATTCACAGCAAGCGAAACCCTTGACGCGGGTGGTGCAACAACACACTTCGTTTTGACGCAAACTAGTGATCCAGCCACAGTAGTAGACGCTTCTGCTATGGTTATTACAGCTGTCGATGCTTCTGGTGACGCAGGATATCTAACTGCCGGAGCTTTAACCCACACTACCGACACTGACTCCGTGTTGGCCTCTTTGACCGTTACACAGGCTATCGGTGGTATGACGGCGTCGGCCGTAAATGGCTTTAATGCTACCAGCGCTACTAACACCTTAGTCATGACACAGGCCGCTGGCTCAGCATTTACCGGTGACATGTCATCAACAATGGGCGGCGTTGCTTCCACCACAGTTACCGGCGTTAGCGCTAGTGTTGGCGGTGTGATGGGTGCTGATCTTTCAGGAATGGTTGCTGCTACTGCGACAATCACATCAACCACAGCCGGTATCCTGACTACATTGGATACAGCGATCACTGGTGTTCAATCACAGCGCGCGTCCTTCGGTGCCATGTCTAATAGGCTTGAGCACGCTGTTGATAATCTGACTAACGTGTCTCAAAACTCTAGCGCGTCACTAAGCCGTATTCAAGACGCAGACTATGCAGCGGAGACAACTGAGTTAGCGCGGACGCAGATTATCGCTCAGGCCGCAACTGCAATGCTTTCTCAGGCTAACCAGCAGGCACAATCAGTACTGGCTCTGCTTAAGTAAAATAGGCTCTACCAAGAGCAAGTTAACGCTCTGTAAAAACCCGGTACTTAAAAAGTACCGGGTTTTTTATTGCCTTGAATAAAGTCATGCAGGCCAAGAGATTTACCGCAACCAAGAGACGGCAAGACCATTGCTTACTTACGGCCTGAGTACCCATAGCCATAGCCTCACACTACAGGCGGGAGAATGACTTGGCACCAGACCCGTTAGATTAGGTTCAGTGAATGTATTTGGGGTGCGACTTAGCCTACAGATGTAAGTCTGCTCAGCAAACCACGTCAAGAATAGCTAACCCTAAGGCAACCACAGAGAAAGAGTTTTTTGAATACGGGGGAGGATGTTTCGAGGAGTAAAAAACAACGACCAAGACTTATTTATCATAAGCCTTGGAAAGATTTTCGAGCTGCCCTGTAAGATAGTCTTTGGTCGAGTTCATTGAAGCCATCATACCCTCCATGGCCGAGAACTGGCCTAGGTAACGTTGATAAACTGCTTCGATGCGCGTCTCAAGTGCTACTAGTTCTGCTTGATAATCTTTAACCTCCGCTGTGGCATTGGTTGACCTTGTGGTGATCACACCGTTTGTATTGGTCAGCCCATCTAATACCGTGACAATATCCTGCGCCAAGCCTTTATCCGCGGTATCGAATAAATTTTGGTTGCTTGTGTTGGCAGTTAACATCTTCACCACATCGGAGTAGCTGGATGCTATTACTGAATCATAGGCGGTTTCGTCAAAGGTCAGATCCCCTGTCTTATTGATGCTAATACCCAGGTCTCGAAGGGCTGTGATATCGCCGGAACCCGAAGAGGAATCCGCAAACAGGCTGGTACGAATGGTACTTTTTAACTGCCTTATCAGGGCAGAATCCTGGGCTAGCGCCCCGTTTACTTCACTGTCAGAATCCGGGTCCACAACACCTAGGCTGCCGTATAAATCATTTAGCGAGTTGTAAACGGTGACGATATTTTCAACATTCGCTTTAAGCGTGCCTGTGTCCGCAACAATAGCCAACCGTGCCGATGATGTGGTCACAGCACTTAAAGAGACTGTCGCACCGGAAATTATGTCGGAAATTTCATTACTGCTGCGAGAAATGGTGAGCCCTTCAAAATCGACAATAGCATCCTGAGCCGCCTGCAGCGTGTTATCTGCAGTGCCAAAACCAAGATCATCAGACACTGAACTAGTGACCGCAAAAATACTGTCAGAACCAGTGTCACCGGTTAAAACTATGCGGTAATTAGTACCGTCATTGCCGGTATCTATAAGCGCTGCACTAACGCCCGTGTTGGCCTCATTAATTGCCGCCACCACACCTTCTGGGGTAGTTGTCGAGATGGCCACCGTAGTTACCACTGGGCTATTAACGGCAGTTACACCAAGAGTTGAATTGGCGACAGTTTGGCTTGAACCTGCAATAGACAGCGTGGGTGCCGTGGCAATGGCTCCCGTTGTTTTATAGGTAAATTCGATATTATTGTTACTTGCAGCCACAGTAAACGCTAAGTCATCGTAGCCGGAACCGGCCTGAATGGCCGCGACCTGATTAGCTACTGAGGTATAGGCTGCGCTAGCGACTGTCACTGTGGTACTGCCATCGCTAACCACTAGAGCGCCTGTCACTGAGGCGCTAACCGCAGAGCTATAGATAGCGGAGACGCCCGTAATCGGTGTTGCTGCCGTGACCCCAGCCGTAACGGTCCCTGTAGCACTTGCAAGCGTGCCCGTACCTGCTGTGGTCTGAGTAAATGTAACACCATCAGTGCCATTAACAGCAAACCCAAAAAGAAAATTAGCATCCTTATTCGCTTCAATGGCGGCAACATAACCAGCCAACGTTTCCCCACCTGAACTCGTGCCACCGGCGCTATTAACCTGCGCCTGAGAAACAGTAAAAGAGTTAACGCCATCAGATAGCGTAATGGAGCCGCTAGCTAACGCCGTACGCAGGCTGGCTTGGGTTAGGGCCTGGTTGTAAGTACCCTGCTCTGTTGCGCCTGTGGCAAGTGAGAGGGTAAAAGCCGTGCCACCATTTAACACTGAGGTGGTCGACGCAAATTGATCTGAAATAGTACGCTGACTCTCGGCTAACTGAGTTACGGCCAAGTCATAGTCGCCGGAGACTGCTGTTCCAGATAAAGAGGAGAAACTAACCGCACTGCTGTTTGTGGAACTACCCGTTGCCGTTGCTAGCTCATCGGCATCATTCAAGGCTTCAAAGTTAGCCTTCAGTAAATCGACCTGATATGACAGCAACGCATAGCCAGAAACCGATGTTTCTGACTCAGTAATCTGCCTATTTAAGGATGCCTCTTTAGGTACTTTTTCAGCGTTAGATAAATCAAAGGCGAGTTTGGACGAATCGAGACCAGAACCTATATCCAGTGCCGTTAGTACGCTCGAGCCTATGGTGCTCCCTGTCGCTGCTGTGCTGCTAACCTCTGCCATCTAGATTCTCTATCTTATGTAATCAAATAATGATAATTGGGAAATTTTCGCGAAACTGGCCTGGGCTGCTTCTAGGGATAACAGCTCTGCAGAAAGCTTAGTAACCGCAGAGGCATAATCTAAATCTTCGGCATTGGACAGCACTGACTTGTATCTGAGTTTTGCATCGGTCAATACATCGCGCTGAGATTCCACTACATTGCGTCGGCTACCTACATCGGCCAGCGACATCGACACGGTCGCTGTCAGTTTATCGACCTCTCCCAGACTCCGCTGAATGGCACTAGTGTCATTGCCGGACAGTGCCGCGCTGAAGTCTTCGATAACAGCAAAAAAGCCCACTTTACGAGTGCCAGTACCATCAGTTTCCTGTCGTATCACACCAGCAAACACTTCGCTGCCCGGGCGATTTGTGGTTAAACGACGCTGCTCGGAGACATCCACCGAGACATAGCTGTTGTCACCCTGATAAATCAGGTTGCCGTCCGCATCGGGAGAAAAAGGCTCAGTCTTAACCGCTGAGCCCGAGAACACATAGTTGCCATTCACATCCTGGGTATTCGCCAGAGCTAGCAGGCTATCTCTCAGAGCGTTCACTTCGATGGACACTATTTTGCGGTCATCGGCAGAAAGAGTATCTGAGCTGGCACGCACGGCGAGTTCGCGTACGCGCTGTAAAATATTGTCGGTTGCAGTCAGAGACGCTTCTTCTGCTGCTAGGCGATCATCCACAGTGCCCAAAGTGCTCTCGTAGGTTTCCTGCCGATTATAGGCGGTGTTGAGACGCTGAATCAGGCCCGCTTTATCTGGGTCATCACTGGTCTGTACGATCTGCTTACCCGTTGCGAGCTTGGTCTGCATTTCAGCAACCTTAGTCTTCTGCTCACTCATTTGAGTAACGGCTCGATCGAATAACTGTCCGGTAGAAATTTTCATCAGTAAGCGCCTTAACGAATGCCTAGTATGGAATCAAAAATTTTCGATGACATCTGAATAATCTGTGCCGAAGCCTGATATGCCTGCTGTAATCGAATTAAATCTGCGGCCTCTTGATCAAGACTCACGCCCGAGACCTGATCTCTAGATTGCACGGCCTGGTCGTAAACAACCTGCAGTGCGTCTTGAGAAATTCTGGCCAAGGTTGCCTTGTTGCCCACGGTGCTCACCAGATCAATGTAGCCGTCACTAATAGTGCGTCCATTGGCGAGAACGGCTTTATCTTGCAGCGCTACCATCTGTAACATGTTGCCGTTATTACCGATGCCGTCTTGATTACCATCAACCACATAGCGATCGCCGGTGACCGGTGCGCTGTCAAAAGACAGGGTCAATGTTTTGTAATTTATATCTTCGCCCACCACATAGGTGCGGTTAGCAACTACGGTGTCGGTTCCGGTATTGGTGATGGTATAGGTCGTCGACGATGTAAAGTCGATACGAAATGGAGGCTCATCTGCAACAGTAGTTGTGGCATCAGGTGCAGTGAAACCGGCTGCAATTTTGGCACTGCCCGCCCCTGTTACAAAAACCGCTAAGTCTTCATCGGCCGAGCCGTTCATGTACACGCCAGTGCGTAAACCCAGTACGGCAAGATCCGCGGGCACGCCATTGGTGCCAAAGGTAAAGCGCACTTTGTCTGCACTGTCTAACTGCAAAGAACCCACATAGGTGTCATTCGCCTGACCCAAGGCATTGGTTGCAGAGGTCGCATCTGGATTACTGAGAACAATATTTTCGCCCTCAAAGCCAGGCGCATTGGTGACAACTAATCCGCCTTCACGGCTGACATAAGACATTACATTTGTCGTGGCGGTCTGGTTATTAATGGCCGTCGACAGTGCTTCAATATCTGCCGGATAGGCGCCACCGCCAATCAGTACATTGTTAATTTTTACCTGCTGAGTGAGATCTATGTTTTCAGCTGTCGAACGAATCACATTACTCGCCGTGGCTGTAACGCCTGTAGTGCTGGTGGCTCCATTGAGCCAGGTGGCCATTGCCGCTGCGGAACTTTTGGTGTTCGTTGCCAGTGTCAGTGCAGACAGCGACTGGCCATTTAATACCAGGCTATCGGCGGCAATTAAATCGATGGTCGTGCCGGATACATTGTCCTGTAATCGCACGGCGGCTGTTTGCACCTGGGCATTAATCGTGGTGACCTGGGCTACCATGCCAGTGCCTGCCGCGTTGGCGACAAACCCATTCTGTTGAATACTGCTGGCTAAAAAGCCATAGGTCATATCCAGATCCTGATAGGCATCGGTGCCAGTAGCATTCAGATAGGTACTGCTGTATGCGTCTGCTGTGCCAAAAGCGGCATCCCCAGACATCAATGCAGCCTGAGTACTGGCATCAATACCATGACCTAAAACATGGACACCCTCGTGGGTCATTACCTGAAAGCGAATGGTGCTGTCCTGAGGGACTTCCATCATCAGGGCGACCTTGTCTGCCCCCTTAGGAATAATAAATGCCGGCTCGATATTACTGGCAGTAGTCGCAACACCCGCGGCGATACCCGGGTTATTACCCAGAGTATAAATATCGGTACCCGAGGCAAAGCCGGTAAAGTCTGAGACCTGACCGTATTCTAGTGTGACCTTGGTGTCGCTAAGATTGCTGGCACTGGGCATAACGCGCAATCTTTCAGCGGCGGCAATGGCCAGTGGATCATCTTGGATTAACCTGAAACCGGCAGCGGGACGCTGGCGAGGCTCAACCGTAAAGGTATCGCCGTCGCTGAGTGTCCCAGCTGAACTAATATTGAGCCCTGCATGAGCGAACCCAGTGGAATCTGGTGTGGCGAATGTGATAGCGCCGGTTGCGCCATCCTGAATGCGCCACTTCGAATCAGTTGCCATCCAGCGCACTTCAAAGGATTCAAATTTAAAGGCCGCCGGGTCTGTCACTTCAATAGACAGTGTGGCATCGCCACTCACCGTCGGAGACGTTACATCAAAGACGGCATCAATCTGGAATAAATCTGTACCACGAGCACCACGAGCATCGAGGCCCGAGGTGTGAATGGCGTTTATTTCTTTAACAACGGTCTGTGCCAGATAATCAAAACCATCCATCGCCGGACCCAGGGTCTGACTGCGAAGATTAATTAATCCGCCCAGCAACCCACTGCTAACCGTGCTAGCTGCTCGTGGATCTCCGAAAGGATCCATCACAATATCGACGCGGCCAGGGTCATTGGCATCAAAGCTGACACCTAGGTCTACTGATTTTTTGCCATCGACTAAGAGTGAGCCCGAGCTGCTACCGAGGCGCACACTGACTTCACCAGAGGGGGCTTCGGAGATATGTATTTTACTGATGTCCGACAGATCACGAAGCACCTGATCTCGCTGATCAAGCAAACCGGCCGGCTGTTTAGCAATTGAAATTTTGCCATTTAGCTGGGTGTTAATGGTCGCCAACTGCTTAGTCAGGGTGTTCACCGTACTGACTTGCAGAGTAATACCGGACTGGGATTCTGTCTCGATCGCACCCAGATGGCCGGCCAGTTCTCTGAAGCGAGAGGCTAGGCCCTCGGCATCGCGAACAAACATATTACGCTGAATAGTCGATGCGGGGTCGGCACTAAGGTCACTGGCTGTTGCAAAAAACTTGTCCAGCGCACTGGATAAACCAGAGGTCTGCGAACCCATCAGATCGACGATACGATTGGCATAGCTGATCATGGGTTCCTGCGTTGACAGGTCACTGTTGCTATCGCGCAGACTACTTTCAATAAACTCATCGTAGGCGCGAGTAATATTATCTAGGCGCGCACCGGTACCAATAAAAACCGTACCCTGCTGACTGGGCATGCTCTCAGTACTGGTGGCCACCTGCCGGGAATAACCCTCGGTATTCAGGTTGGCAATGTTGTTACTGACCGTGGCCAGCGACTGCCTGTACAGCTGAGCGGCACCGGCACCAATGGATAAAATATCACTCATAATTTAATTCCTGCCGCGGGCAACGAGCCCTGCGGATGAAGTGGCAATGAAGGCTTTTCTTCAACTGGATTCAGGGGCAAACTTGGGCTTGCCTGTCGAACCGTCAATTGCTGATAAGCATCCATCGCTTTGGTGCTATTAGTCTGAGTTTTAACCTGTTCGGTCAACCAATCGCCGAGTCCAAATACGCCCTTTTGTGACATTACCTGAGACAGTTCTTGATGGTACATCTGCTCAAAAGTATCAACACTTGAAGAACCCATAAGGTCACTTTTCATTGGCTCGTTAGCTTCGCGTATAGACTTGAATACCATCTGTACAAACATGGCTTCAAACTGGCGGCCAACTTCTTGTGCAGCGCTTTCGTCGTTATTCTTGGCGCGTGTGCGCAGCTCACCGAGACCGGCGAAATCAAGATAACTCTTAGCTGACAAGTTTATTTCAGTCACTTAGATCACCACCAAGTCTGCGCGCAGGCTACCGGAAGTTTTCAATGCTTCGAGTATGGCGATTAATGAAGAGGGTGATGCGCCCACCTGATTGACGGCGTCGACTATGTCACGCAGATCTACACCAGGTTGGAAAAGAAACATTTTATTTCTGGGCTCAGTCACCTCAATGTTGGCATTTTGCACGCCCACTGTTACGCCATCGGTAAAAGCGTCGGGCTGGCTTACTTCGTTGGTGGCAGAAATATTTACGGTGATCGGGCCATGGGTAACAGCCACTGCCGAGACCTTGACGTTGCGATTAATAACCGCAGTACCGGTTCTTGAATTAATCACGATGCGTGCCGCTGGCTCGCCAGGGCTGACATCTAGGTTTTCAATCATGCTCAAAAAGGTAACACGCTGAGAGGAATCTTGGGGTGCCATTACCGCAATGGAAACTCCATCTATGGCACTGGCAACACCTGGGCCAAAGGCCAGATTAATCGCTTCAGTAATCGCATTAGAGGTAGAGAAATCCGCATTGCGCACATTTAATACAATGTGGTCTGAGGTTTCAAAAGGGGTAT
>Ga0209119_1002765_pt1 | contig 15767 bp, 18 predicted proteins | sample COG_03_FD_184747 | JGI IMG/M metagenome (GOLD analysis project Ga0209119, IMG submission 184747) | Pelagic Microbial community sample from North Sea - COGITO 998_met_03 (SPAdes) (version 2) | ecosystem: Environmental > Aquatic > Marine > Neritic zone/Coastal water | place: Helgoland, sampling... | reverse complement strand
GGTTAGTTTGATCATTCTCGGTGTAAGGTAGTTCAGAATTGCCATCAAAAACATAATCGGTTGACACATGTATTAACCAACAATCAAGCTGATTGCATATGCTAGCAATATTAGCCACCGCAAGATGGTTTATAAGATCCGCAGCTTGATGCTCTTCCTCAGCCTTATCAACTGCTGTGTACGCAGTTGCATTAATTACTAAATCAGGGCCAACATCTAAAAACTGGGTTTTGGTTGCCTCAAAATCAGCAATATCAATTTGCACTCGCGACGTATACAAAACTTCATGATCTGTATGTGATAGCTGATCATATAGACACTGTCCAAGTTGACCGCTGCTACCTAAAACAAGTATTTTCATCGCTTTAGATCAACTAATCTGACAGCGCTAGCATCTTTATAACTCAAAATAGGATCACCAAGTGGCCATGGGATATCCAAATCAGCATCATTCCATAAAACACTACCTTCATCGGAGGGATCATAATAATCGGTGCATTTATATTCAAAGTCAGCAATGTCTGAAAGCACTAAGAAACCATGCGCAAATCCAGGTGGCACCCACAATTGCCTTTTGTTTTCCTCTGATAAAATCAACCCTTCCCATTGACCATAAGATGGAGACCCCATTCGTATATCCACAGCCACATCATAAACCTGGCCCCTCACTACTCTGACTAGCTTACCTTGAGGTTTAGTCTTCTGAAAGTGCAGTCCTCTCAAAACCCCCTTAGTCGAACGTGAGTGATTGTCCTGAACAAACGGCAAAGTAATTCCACCCTGAGCGGCATATCTTTCAGCTTGGAATGTTTCTAAGAAAAACCCACGATCATCTCCAAAAACTTTAGGTTCAATGATCACACAGTCTATTAACTTAGTCTTAATTACTTTCATTTGTAGCCACCAGCAACCCTATATAGATATTCGCCATAGTGCGTCTTTTTGAGCTCATCGGCTTGTTTTAATAAACTATCTTTTGTAATCCACCCCTGACGAAACGCAATCTCCTCCAAGCAGGCTACTTTTAAACCCTGTCTATGCTCTACAGTTTGCACAAACTGGCCGGCTTCAATTAAAGAATCATGGGTGCCTGTATCAAGCCAAGCAAACCCACGGCCTAACAGTTCAACCTTCAGATCACCCCTAGATTGGTAGACTTTGTTGATATCTGTGATTTCGAGCTCTCCTCGAGCAGAAGGCTTAATAGATTTGGCAATTTTAATTACGTCATTATCATAGAAATAAAGACCTGTAATGGCATAGTTTGACCTCGGATTTTCAGGCTTTTCTTCAATGGAAATAACGTTACCAAAATTATCAAAATCTACGACACCAAAGCGCTCAGGATCCTTTACATGATAACCAAAAATGGTTGCGCCACAGTTCTTAGAAGTAGCAATTTTTAAATTTTCAGTGAAATTTTGGCCATAAAAAATATTATCACCAAGAACAAGTGCGACATTGCTATCGCCAATAAAATCCTCACCAATTAAGAAGGCTTGAGCGAGCCCATCAGGACTTGGCTGAATAGCATAATCAATTTCAATACCAAAATCAGAGCCATCACCCAACAAACGTTGATAACCTGACATGTCCTCAGGTGTGGAAATAACCAGGATTTCTTTAATGCCCGCAAGCATTAACACAGAAATCGGATAATAGATCATTGGCTTATCATAAACAGGCAATAACTGCTTGGAGAGGCCTTTAGTTATTGGGTAAAGCCGTGTTCCAGATCCGCCAGCTAATACAATTCCCTTGTAATTTGTGGCCATATTATTCTCCTAAACGCTCAAGGCGGTAGGCACCTGACAGCACTCTCTCCCACCATTGACGGTTATCTAAGTACCACCGGACAGTTTTTCGCAGACCAGTGTCAAACGTTTCCTCCGGCGCCCACCCTAACTCACGCTCAATCTTTGAGGCATCAATCGCATACCGATTGTCATGACCAGGACGATCATTAACAAAGGTGATTAGATCTTTGTAGCTGCTAACACCAGGTGGTTTATCTGACGCAAGTTCTTCAAGAAGCTCACAAATACTTTCAACTACTTCAAGATTTGTTTTTTCATTGTGCCCGCCGATGTTGTACGTTACCCCGATAACACCTTCAGTGACAACTTTCATGAGTGCCTTCGCATGATCTTCGACATACAACCAGTCTCGTATCTGCAAGCCGTCCCCATAAATTGGCAACGGCTTACCACTAATGGCGTTTAGAATCACATGAGGGATAAGCTTCTCAGGAAAGTGATAAGGGCCATAATTATTAGAGCAGTTCGTTATGATAACCGGCAGACCATAAGTCCGACCCCAAGCACGAACCATATGATCAGAAGCCGCTTTAGTCGCAGAATATGGGGAAGATGGAGAATATGGCGTCAACTCAGTAAAAGCATCACTAGTCCCCTCTAAATCGCCATATACTTCATCTGTGGATATATGATGAAACCGAAATCCCTGCTTATCAACTTCATTAAGCGTCGACAGATATTTCCTAACTGCTTCTAGTAAATGAAACGTACCAGTAATGTTTGTACTGAGAAAACCGGCAGGACTATCGATTGATCTATCAACATGACTTTCCGCAGCAAGGTGCATGATTTTGTCAGGGCGGTGCTTAAACAGAAGACTTTCTAAACTAGCCTGATCAATAATATCTACCTTGGCGAAATAATATCTGCCGCTGCAAGAAATATCACTGAGGGACTCCAAGTTCCCGGCATAAGTTAAACAATCAACATTAACAACCGAATGATGTGTATTTTTAATGATATGCCGTACGAGATTTGAACCTATAAAACCCGCGCCACCAGTTACAATAATTTTCATAATTACCTTTTAATTAAATCAAACGATGATGAAAACAAAATAGAGAAATACAGATAAACGTTTTACCTAGCATACTAACAACTTACTTTTATGGGAATCATAAGAAACACTTACTACCAAGTAACATCAGAATTAACGAGCCATTAAAATGAACCACGAAACCCGTGAAATAACTCCTTCAATCTCTCAACAATTTTAGATAAACCAGCTCTCTTATGAAAGCAGGAGATGCTAAAACAATAGCCTTAAGTAACCAATCAAATAACGCTCTTAGCCGATTTTTATCAATATTTGCAACCAGAAATTTCTGCATCTGAATTTCGGCCATTATATTCTTGAGACCACCGCGACGTCTATACATTGCCACATCGGTAGTGGCGTCAACCATGACTTCTGTAAAATTTTTACATCGAGCTCCATTTGCTATCATTTTCACCCAGAGGCCCCAATCCTCTCTCAGGTACAAATGGGGATAACCACCAACATGTTTTACTAATGAAGTCCTGTATGCAGTTGTCATATGATTAAAAGGATTCCGAGACATACATCTTGTTACAATTTCATTATGACCTTCAGGCGAACTACGGATGGACAATACTGCCCCCTTCGATGATATTTCCTGAATAGCAGAACCGACTAAATCAAAACCTGAATTCAGCGCTATAAGTTGCTTATGCCAGCGATCTTTCCTACTAAAATCATCGCCGTCTACTCGGAAAATATACTCAGTAGATGCTGACCGAAGACCAATATTTAAAACCTCAGACAATCCAACCCTGCCTCCGGAACGAACGACTCTCAACGGATAACTTAAACCCAGCTGAACCAATTTAAGATTAAAGGACTCGTTTAAAGGCCCATCGACAGCCACAATTACCTCCATTGGTTGAACAGAACCGTTGAAACAAGATAAGATTACACGCTCAAATAACGACTCTAAATCATCTCTTTGATAGATAGGTAACAATACACAAAAGCCACTTTGGGCAATAAGATTATTCATCACTAATAAGTTGGAGCTCGATAAAGGGCTCCCCTCCGATTAATACTAGGATTAAATTAGATATTTTTTTACCAGGTGACTGAGGTAATCATCTTTGAATTCGATAATACCTCTTGAAATTGCATCCGAGACATATGACGAACTTTTAATGTCCAAAAAATCTTCTCCGGCTATTTCAACTAAAGCCTCAATGTCCAAAATTCCTTCTATCTCTTTTATAATGTCCAAAACTTGGTACTGCTGAGGCACAACAAATCGGAAAACACGGTCCGAGGGAGGGTTATTAACAACAAAATTTTTCAAAACGTCCTCAGTCAAACTGGCTACATCATCTATGTCGATTAGTGAACGTTTCGCATTGGCTCTTAAAACAATCTTTTTCCCCTCCTGAATCGCATACCGAAAGAAGTTGAACATCGTATTCGGATTACCCCCAATGCCTACTACATTAGGCAATCGGAGAACGACACCTAACTTTGCATCCACCATTAGTTCCTCCATCTCGTGCTTGTGGTTGATGTAAGGCGTCCACTTACTAGACGGCATCTCTATACTGCAAGAACCGAAATACACAAGAGGACTAGCCTCAGAAGATTTCAAAAGTAGCGTTCGCTCCCTATCAAACGCCGCTTTGTCATTTTCAGCTGAGTTAGAGACACCACTCGCAAAAATTGTATAATGAGAATCGGTTGCAACTGAATCAAACCTCTGAGCTAGCAGCCCATGTCCAATAGTTCTCAAGTTATTTACCTGTAAAGTATGTTAAAAAACAAGTCTAAATATTTTTTTATCAGGCATAGAATAGACAGATAGATAAATATAAAAAACAACGAAATTAACGAAATCGAAAACGTCGTTTTAACCAGCAAACGATCCAAAAAATCGGACTGGCCGTAAGGCTGATCAACGCTCGAAAGAAACTCAAAGGACTAACAGTGAAAGAATACGGCAACCAATCTGATAGTCGATTTTTGTATTTTTCGCACTCCAGTTGGATATTTTTTCGTCCTACGCAATAATTATGCTTTTCGAAAAGCATCCAATCTCTAAAAAATTCAAGCAAAGAACTCCGTACTCTCTCCCTTGACGCCGAACCAAATTGGGCAATAAAGAGAATTTGTTCTGGATGAAATCTGGCGAGAAATTTTGTATCCTGGTCATACAGGGTACACCTAAAATTTTTATAGTAACAATTCTGGACTCCCAAGCCAGAGGCCCTTAACCAGATCTCACGCATAGAACGGGTACAGCCAAGCATCACCCAATCGACACCGTAAAACTGGTAAGGTTTCCTAATCAACTTAGGACAAACTAACAACTCACGCTTAGAAGTTACCCATTTTTTAAAGTGACCCTCTAACGCTCCCCCAGTAAAAAAGCAATCTGACCTAATCTTTACTACATAGGGTGTATTGGTCTGATCCAACCCACTTATAACGGTTACACACTGCCTATGAAAATTAGCACCCCAAACTGCCCCGATTACGGCTTCATCTAGAATTACAGGATTCCAAACTATTAAGACGTTTTCTTGAAACGTTTCTGTACACTGCTCAGGTCCCCATGTGGAAATTACAATCGGATTCCTGGGAAAAACCAAACGCAATCTAAGAACCAAACTCCCCAGACCTCGCCTACCATTCTTAATCGCTCCCTGAACTAAAATAGTACAGTCATTTGAAAAGGAGACGTTTGACTTATTCATCGAAACATCCCAAGAAAATTAAGAACTAAGGTCTTAAACCAGTTCTTTATAAATATACACCGAATAACTATTTTTGCAAAAACTAACATCCAAGGCATAATATAATTAATATTAAATTGTTTTTTTATTTTCATAAACTCTATAGAGAACTTACTCTCAGGCATATCTTTACCACCCCACGTGATTGATTCAGCGTAAAAATAACTCCTAACAGACGGTGTGGTATGGAAACGAATCTTTTGATTATTCCTGATTAAACACTCATAAAACCAAACGCAATCAACCAACCAAATCAGCTCATGCCTAAACGGCACTAGTGCGCTCCTAGGACAAATAAACGAAGCTGTGGGACCAATATAATTCCAAAATGGGAGAAATCTAGCGAAAGCTTTATGGGACAGACTTTGCTGAGCACCAGTATGGTGTCTCCAATGGCCATCTTTCGATTGCACTGAATAGGGCAGAATATGGATACATTTAGACAACGCTTTCGAGGGAGTCCTTAATTTATCGAGCCAACTGTGCTCGATAATCAGCTCGTCATGGTGCACAAATACAAAATATTCTGACCTGACCTTTTCAAGCAAAAAATTCCAGTTACTTATAGCGCCCATTTTGGGCCCATCAAAATAATCACATGAATAATGTGAACAAACATTCCTAATTAATTGAGTCGCAGTTTTTTCAGTGGAGTCATCGGATACGATTATTCTTACGCCCTTGACACCTTCAAAACCAGCCAGTATAGCTTTAACACCCTGAGAATTATTATATGCCGGCACTAGAACATCAATAAGGTGACTATACATATTGAACAACCGAGACAGATTTTCTGCTGCACGTTAACCCATATTGAATCTTAATTACCAATAAAAAGGAGAAAAATACTGACACAATAAAAATTTTCTCAAATCCACTATTAACGAATAAACAACAAAAAACACACGCAAAGACTAATAGACGGTCGTAAGCCACTAATACCGCGGATTTTATTGAGTCATAGATTAAAATAAGTAAACTGATTACCCCAACAACTCCAAAGTCATACAAGTAACTAAGAATAAAGCCGTCGCCATTCATCTTATACATATCACCAGTAATTAATCCGGTATTCGCCCCAACCGTCACACCAAATAAGTGTTCAAGTAGATTTTTTTCAGCCAGCATTAAATTCCAGCCGCGAAGGCGCGCTTCATCAGAGTTTCCTATTAGCTCAAAATAAAGAGATATAACCTCATGAAATTCTGAAGAAATGAAACCAATAACAGATACCACCAGAATAATTGCAATGACAGGATTCTTTCTCAGGAGAATGCCAACCCATAACATTGAGAGAACGAGAAAAAATATCCTTGAGAAACAGAGATAGCCAGCAACCAAGATAATAACCTTAAAAAATATGCTAACATATTTTTTCTTGAATGAAGTAAAACTAAGCATGATCGCAATGAAAATAAGAAAATTCGTATACATTATTACGGTGCCTCCCAATCCTCCATTTGAACGCGAAAAACCTAAGTGATTACCACTGGTAAAATTTCCACCATACAAGGATGTCACAGCAGCAGTAGGCATATAAGGTAATTGCGCAATTGAGAAAAAGGTAGTATAAACAAGGTATATAAGTAGAACATTTTTTAGCCCATTTGCATTTAGATTGAATTTAGATGAGTTTTTCAGTACTAAATACAAATAATAAATAATGATAGCCCGCAAAGTAGAATATGTAGCAGCGATCACAATTTCTAGTTTAAAGTCATCTGCTACTTGATAACATACCTCTGCTACTAATCGCGCAACGTGGTAACTTACAAACCCTATTCCTATTAAATTGTGCCTTAGCTTGGATGTACCTGTTTGAATAGCCACGCAGAACAAAAGAAGAGTGACAATTTGCAGACCTGTGAATACTTGATGATTTATTGAGAAAATATAATCTCCCCAAAACTTTGAAAAGTTAAAACAAACGACGAGAGACAGCATTACATAAATAGGATCTTGTTTTATGCTAGAAAGTGACATTATTGAAAGTCCTAATTCGATAGTAAATTCGCCTTAATAAAAAAACGTATTTATTTTGATTGAATCGCCCGCCGGAGGCAATGGTGTTTAGCTGGTGAACACGAAATGTCGCTACGATAAAGTTGCGTAACGTCGCCACACTAAACATTCGACCAATAGAAAACTGTCTATCATCAATATCTCCCACGACATTATTATCATGCTGTCGATAAAGAGTTAGTGGCATTTGAATTGATATGAAGGACCCCGACGAGTAATAATTAATTAGACTTGTCCACCAATCATGAAGGCAATCAGGGTGGGGTCCCTTTTTTATTATCTCGGCTAGAGCCAAGTTGAATGCCATCGTACAACCAGGTACCGAATTTTCATACTTAAACCCAACGTAATCCTCATTAGCACCGATCCATCGTTGGGTATTGAGGTTTTTATCTACAACCTTATAGCTGGAGTAAGCTAGCAAAGGTGCGTCTTGCATCCCGAGCTCTTTCTCAATCAACGCCTCGGTTAATCTTCTTACCTTTGTGACCTCCCATACATCGTCCTGGTCAGCCCAGAAATAATAATCAGCCGACGCGTTCTCAAGTACAGTTATGAAACTTTTAGCAGGACCTATATTCCCTAACTGGTCTTGTAAAATAGTCACTGTGTGTCTTGAAGAGGCTGAGTATGATTGCAATATCTTAACCGTTATATCACTTGAAAAGTCATCACGTACCACAATGAAAAAAGGCATGCTATCCTGCCTCTCTAAGGAATCTAAAAAAGAGGCCAGATACTCTTGACCATTGAAGGTAGATAAACAAATTGCGATTCTTTTAGGATTCATGGGGCGTTTAGTACCAACTATGTAAGAGAATAGCCCAAACAATTAAACTCGAGTAGGGAATTTTGCTAGACAATTAATATTTAAATACCTGTACAGTATCAACGCTGCGGACAGTTTTGGCATTACCAAAGTACAGGTCATTAAAACGATTAAGCTTAGGTAAGTCATCTGGTTCTGAATAATTAGGAGTGCTAACAGGCTGCATACAACACCTATCATATTTGCGACAAATGACATATCCGGGTGTCCGGAAACCGATAAAATCATTCCCGGAACGCCAAATATACCTGCAAAAATCATTAAGCACACTACACCTAAAAGTAGATTATATTCGTAACTTGACAGGGGGTTGCCGATTAGAAGTTCTAGAGCGGGTTGGCCAACCCAAAACAGCAATAATCCCATGGGTATAAGCATAGAAATGGTAATCAATGAAAATCTCTGCGCTAAATCTTGGAGTGAACTAGTTGAAATATGAATTTCGGATAGAAGAGCAACTTCCCGCTGACCCATAACGGACACAATTCCTGACGAAATCGCCATCAGAGATACGATTCTTTCTATTAATTTGTAGGAACCGGCGAGTTGCGCTCCACCGAATACAAAAGAAATAATCATTAGCGATTGGGTATTGTATATATTTACTAACTCAACTCTGACAAATTTTAGTGTTCCGATAATATTTCTCTTTGCCCACAAAAAATCTGAAGAACTCAATGATATTTTGCTATACGATATTGTTACAATAGCACCAGACATAACTAAAAGGAAGATAGAGAAATATGTCAAAATATAGATTTGAAGAAAAACTATGATCGAGAAATTACCATTGACGAATATTATAACAGAGAGCAGACCAACTAGCGCTGCAGGAATAAATTTTTGAAAAATTTCAGATATTACAGGCCTCCCGACTCCTTTTAGCACTGCCGATATCACTGAAATTTGACCACACCCTAGGCTTCCCCAGATAACTGCATGCGATATAGTTTCAAACGGAATAGTATCAATGCTGATAATAAACCTAATCAAAACGATCACAAAAATGGAAGATATTAACGTGAATAATAAGTTGATGAATAGGAAAAAGCATATGTGTTTAGCTAAAACTTTGGAATCCGATAGAGAAAAGTATCTCGTAATAAATTGCTGGGAACCGGAGGAATAAAGTGAACCAAAAACTACTGAACTTGTCATGACCCCATAGATACCAACTGCTGATTGACCTGACGTTCTATGTAGTAGTGCAATAACTAAAATTGAGACAAGTAACGTAGCTATAGTGCCAAGGCCTATTTTAAAAAACCGACTCAACATATGTATTTCTTTCTGAGTATGTCTTGAGGTAGAGCAATTTCAAGCCTGTGATCCATTTCGATTAGTGCATTTCTCGAGACGTAGACCTGTTTACTTCTCTTAACAACATTTTCAAAAACTTGCAACGGTGGGTTCCTCATTGGGGCCTCTTTATTTGGCAAATATACGAGAGAACCAATGCCTCGATAAATCGAGCAGACCATACCAAACCCACTATGAGCGACGATGGAATCTTGTGAATTAATGTGCAATACAATTTTTTCCCACAAACCAAGACCCGTGTAATCAAAAACGTAGGGTAAATCTTTGAAAGATTCATATTCAGAGGTAATTAATATGTCTAGCCCTGTGATTTGATGTATCTCAGCCAAAAAGTTTTGCGAATATCTTCTAAAGCTCTCACCTTCAAGACTATTTCTTGAATGGGTGTTAAAGCCATTCGTGAAATCATTTGCGCGAAACTGAACAGCAATGTAATTTCCATAAGGTAGCTTTTTGTTTGACGATTTTAAAATAGGCTGGGAAGGCTTGAATCCTTCATTTATGCAGAGATTAAGAACGGTGCTATTGATATCCAGATTGATTAAATTTGCTTCTTCGATCCATTTAAGGCGTCTTGCCACCAAAAATTGATCATACCTTATCTGTGAATACCAACCTGCCGAATGAGCATGTTGCCCATGAGTGCTGAGTATGAGCGTCTTGTCCAGTCGCCCTGGTTTACGTACAACCTTTGGAAAAAATCCTGGTAGTTGTATATGATCGAAATGACGGAATCTTCGCACTCCAAAGGATAGCAAGTTCTTAATACGACTTTTTGAATAGGACAATCTACCATTACCAGGGCCTCTATTAGAGGAAGGCATCCGATCATCAATTAACATACCGAAACCAAGAAGCCTATCAATCATTGTGACTCCAGATTTTCCACTTCCAAAATCACACAGCTCTACATCGCTCCCAAAACGTAACTGAAGAGCCTCCAAAATCCAAATTACAGGGATTCCATCACCCCAACCGCAACCTCCAGTCACCAAAGTTGTACCATAGACACTTGGAGAATTTTTAAACCGATCTAATTCCAATTCAGTCAGAAAATTAAATAGATGCTCGTTCATTTGACTTAATATCCCCATTCTTTCATATAAGAACTAAACGAAGCGTGCTTGTTATAATATGCCAGCAATTCTGGGTCGCTAACATAACTATTTGATCGAGCTTGGTTCAACTTTTCAAGAGGCAAAGGAATGGCCAAACCTAAAAATTCTGATATTCCCTTAACTACTGCTTCGGGGTTTTCAATCAAATCCTCATATTTATACGTAAAAACATCATCTTGATAAGTCTTCTTGATAGCCGATATCATATACATATATCTTTCCCACAGTTCAAAATTGGAATGGATTGTGAAAAATGGTGATTCAACGAAGCTTCCGGACTTTCCCTTATATGAGTAGAATTTACTGATCAATTTTCTTCTCTTTTGAGAAGATGCGAGTGTTTTATGGTTTCTTTTACAAAGCGATGCTGCAACATCGACACCATGACGGACGGGAAGGATGATCTTCGCGTGAGGGAACATAGATTTCCAAACAGGAAATGTGAAAGTGTTTCGAGGATCTTTCCAGCCTGATAATAGTCCGACACAGGCTGAAGAACGAAACACCCCACGGTACCGAAGCGAACTCAGACCACCGACTCTTTTAAACAGATAATCCTCAGTGAGTTCTTTAAGGCTATCGGAATCTAATAATCGCTGGACTGACCGCGGGTCCCACCAACAACCACCCGAACAATTTAATAACCAGTCATTTAGAACGATATAAAACATTGACTCATCATTATCTTCTAGATCCTGTCCTAAAAAAACCCCAGATTGCTGCAGTAGCCTTGATAGCAAACTAGTACCCGATCTATGCATACCTCCAATCAAGACGGGGCCGTTACAAGCAGGCATTACATATACTCCGGAAAACCATTCAGACGCCCTCTTGGAAAATATATTTATCGTCACTCGCACCCGGAGTCTTTACGACAACATTTACGGCATCAGTCAGGGCAAGAAAATCAGTCACTTCACCAGGTTCCAAAACAATAATGTCGCCAGCGTGCCAATCTTTACCAGACATCCTGACACTGCCGGAAAGAATCAATGTGATCTCTGTCGCTACCTTATGATAGTGACTATCTTCATAATCTCCGGATTTATAGGATTTAACGGCAACTTCACAGTTCGATGTTTTAAAGGCAGTCGGAGCGAAATCGCCAACAAACCATCCTTTAAACATATTTCCTAATTTCTCATGTTCCATTAATTTAATCCTCTAGCTTATTTTGCAATTGGACCAATGTTTTAAGCGGGATATATTTTCTTTTGTCAACTTCAACTACCCCGATTTTTTTATGCTTCAAAATCAGCTCGTTGAGACAGGGAGCTACATACAATGAGCCCTTTATGAATGAGGATTTTCGAATCGAATTCATTGCGGCCTCTACAAACTCACCAGTCCTATTAAACCAAAATATCCCAGCAGTAGCATGCCTGGATATTGGGCTAAACTGGCTGGCCTCAGTAACAAAACGGTCCTCGTCCAGACGGACGAAAGAATACCTTGGATGAAGCGAGTCAAAGGTTACTGTACCGGCATCGACCTTTTTTTCAACGAATTCCGATACAACAAGTGCCAAGTCAAGCTGAACTAACTCATTAGAGCTTACAATTAATAATTGATCATCACTGTTCATCTGGCACGCCGCCAAAAGACTGCTCGCCAATGCCCCTTTGCAGTCTTTCGAAACCTTCACGACTCTTGAACCAGGCGTCATCTGTTCAACAATTTTATCTAAATAAAATTTTTGAACATCAGTGTCAACGAATGCGTAATGATAGACTGGTTTTAATAAATCTGAACAATTTGAAATAATGTGGGACAGAACTTGCTCCCCACCAATTTCCCCCAAAAATACAGGATATCCATCCTGGGTGGAAACATTAGACCCTCCCGCTAAGACTAAAACATTTATCTTCATGTTGAAGCCTCTCTCTCAATATCAATAATTCTGGATGAAATAGCTTCCCAAGTGACGTCATGTACTTCCTGAACAACCATCAAGTGCCCCTTAGACGCTCGCGCTGCTTTTATTCCGTTTTCATTATCTTCCAAAATAAGGCACTCCTCAGGCCGTACATTTAGCTCGGCCATAGCCTTGAGATACATCTCAGGATCAGGTTTACCTTGCGACACATCCTCGTTAGAAATCATTAAATCTAAGTATTGCGATAAGTTTGACCTTTCCATCATGAGCGTAACAGACGCTCGAACAGAATTAGAACAAACCGCCATTTTATATCCTTGGGACTTTAAGGTTGCTAAGGCCTTCTCATGCACAAATAGAGGCTTACAACTCTTAAAAACTATTTCCTGCGTATAGCTTTGTTTTAATTCATTGATAAATTCATGTAACTGCCTAGGGAGACCTTTTTCAAGACTAAGCATCTCTAGTTTCTTTCTAGTAGGAAGCCCATCAAAAGTCGTCAGGTGATCAAGACGTGAAATTGGCATACCGAATATATCAAGAGCCATATTAAGCGACTCGTAGTGCCAATCTTTTGCCTCAATTAAGACACCATCCATATCAAATAGAACAGCCTTGATCAGTTTTTTATTAGTTTTCATTGAAGAACTCCTCGGCATGAAGTGGGAGATCAGTGCATAGTGACAGCAACTGATGGTTTCGGATTGGTGCTAGCATGTTCCACAACTTCCTATAGTCACGCCCATGCAGCTCAGAGGACACGATACAAACTTGTTTATCACTATTTAACATGCTCTCGATAACAGCTAAGTCATACCACTCAGACAAAAAGCTATCTAACCAAACTCCGCTACACTTATCCAACCATGCTGGCTCTTTTTCCTCCTCGCTTAACCTTGCAAATACTGGGATTTTATAATCAAAGTAATCCCGCATATCTGGAACAGACATATCAAAGCAGAAATAATCCAGATTGTTAAAGCGGCTGACGCTGTCTGCAATTCGAGATGCTAGACCATCCGCTTTGACGTTAATTGCTAGTGTCAACTTGGTATCATTTCTATGGGTAGCAGAAACTTCTAAAAATTTCTCAAATGTAACTGAGGGCCTTTGACAAGGCACATCATGAGAAATTACAAGTTCTCCTTTGTAGTCTCTGATATCGGTTTCGATACCAAATCCGCCATCAATAGATCGCTGAAACGCGTTCAAAGTATTTTTTTGACTAAATTCTTGCCACCAACCACGGTGAGATATAACCTTCATGACACAATGACTTTTAGATTTTTACTTAAGTCAGTAGTTAGAAAATAATCTAAATCAGCAGGTATGCCTAAGCCATACATCCCATTCCGCTCAGAACCAATATTGAAAATTCCAATTTTCTGACCGTGCTCAATCAGAACATTGTAGACCGGTGCTACGTAGAACTCGCCATTAACTCGAAGGTCTTTTTCAATCATCGACTGTGCCGCTGAAATAAAATCTGATCCTTTTCTGAAGTTGTAAATTCCTACAGTTGCCTCGTTAGAAATTACCTCCTTTTCAACAACCTTATTGACGAGGCCATCTTCATGCCCAACAAATGACCATTTAGGGTCATCTGCATCCATCGTCATTATAATTCCGTCAATATCTCTATCTGACATATCACGCAGATACTGATTTATATCAACATCGATATATTGGTCGCTATTGGCAATCATTAGCGGATCGTTTCTATCGATAAAGTCAATAGCCTCAAGAACCGTGCATGCAGCACCATCAGTAAGGCCGTCAATACAAACCACCTTGCAATTATTACTCCAAGAGGCAAGCTTACCTTCCAAGCCATAATCTAAAACATGCTGCCTTTGGCAAATAAAAATAAATCTATGATCGCAATCAGGGGTAAGGTTATCTATAACTAATTTAATCATAGGCTGCCCCCCAACTTTGATTAAAGGCTTTGGGTCCTTATAGCCCGCTCTCTTAAATCTACTTCCAGCTCCAGCCATAGGTATAACGATATTTAGCATCTAACAAACCCCTAAGTTTCATTCAAGATTATTTATTAGCAATTTTTATTAGTATGAATAAACAAGGTTATACTTAAATTATTTATCCTCTAATTTTCGATTTGGATTAATAACCGAAAAAAACTGCCGTTTGGACTATTTACGTATTTGAGCCAACATTTCTTGTCACTCAACCTCAGTCGGCTAACTACTCGCAATAGATAAGAGAAAAGCCGAAACGACTTCATTGTTTATAAGCAGAAATTTCTTTAATTTTTCCATGATCATCTAATCTAATAAGATCAATTACTTTTAAAATATCATCATTATTAATAGTTATAACGATGACACAAGTCGCGACATCGCTATCTATATGTAACTCTTTTAAATCTACTGCGATTGTTTCAACTGAGTCAAATATATTTTTATTTGCAGCTAGTACATCAATTTTCCCATTCGCAAGAATATCCCAATCGCTGAGCCTTACTTCATCTGAATACATTATCGCTAAATTTTTAAGGTCTTTATTAGAAAAATATTCGAAGTACTTGACTATTAACCCTCTCAATCTAAAGCGCCCCATTATTTGTACCCCGCATTTAATGTCTTATCAAGATATCGTTCATAAACATTTTCCATAAAAACTTAATATTACCTCTAATATGTTAGAAGGCAATATTAAACTCTAAATATTTTTTTTAAAATAGCTTAAATATACTGCCGTCTCAAGGCTAACCCTCCTTTAATGACGCGTGCCGTGAGCAAGATGTTTTTTCACTCTCTTATCTAAACACTACGATTTCGTCCAGGACATACATTCGCGCAAGTGTCCGTAGTTAACCACTATTCATTAACTTTAAGATGACTATTTCAAATGTATGTTGAAGCGCGATAATAGCCTTTATCATTACCTAGGCACTCCATCCGCTATAAAGCTTTTCACTTTACTAATATTCTGCCAAAGAAGCGCCCGAGGGACTGAAATATCCATAGCCTTCATGCAACGCTCAAGCAGACCATTCT
>Ga0209119_1002750_pt1 | contig 15834 bp, 12 predicted proteins | sample COG_03_FD_184747 | JGI IMG/M metagenome (GOLD analysis project Ga0209119, IMG submission 184747) | Pelagic Microbial community sample from North Sea - COGITO 998_met_03 (SPAdes) (version 2) | ecosystem: Environmental > Aquatic > Marine > Neritic zone/Coastal water | place: Helgoland, sampling... | reverse complement strand
AGAAATATAATGACCTCTGCAAAGAAATTATACGGAAACTAAATCCCTTTGGGAGTGCAAATTTATAGACTATAAAATGGAGGTCATGTGTACAGAGCTCGATTTATAAAGGAGTAAAGCTGTCTGCATATTTAGTAGAACAATGTTGGATAGTTGCTTATAAGATTGAGTTTCTCAATTAAACTGACTTTCATAAATCATAAAACTCTAAACTTGTAATTCATTTCAAGTGCTAGAATCTTTACTCAAAAAATACTGGGGATACGACTCGTTTCGTCCGATGCAGCGAGATATCATAGTCTCCGTAATGCAAGGTGACGATACATTGGCTCTACTGCCTACTGGCGGTGGCAAGAGTATTTGTTTTCAGTTGCCTGCCATGGCCAAAGAAGGAGTTTGTCTCGTCTTTAGTCCGCTTATAGCTCTAATGAAAGACCAGGTAGACAATCTCAAAAAACGAGGAATATCTGCCGTAGCTCTTCACAGTAATCTTACCTCTAGAGAGATAGAAACAGAGTTTCAAAATACGCTCAATGGTAAGTACAAGTTTGTGTACCTGAGCCCAGAGCGTGCAGCTACCAAGATATTTAGAAGCTACTTAGTCAATTTTAATGTGAGTTTTTTGGTAGTAGATGAGGCACATTGCATCTCGCAGTGGGGCCACCAGTTTAGGCCAGAGTATTTGCGACTAGGGGAGCTGCGAGAGATACAACCAGACCTAAACATAATAGCGGTAACCGCCACAGCTACTACCAGCGTGGTGAGCGATATAGCCAAGTATCTTTCGCTCCATAAGGATTACAAAACCTTCAGAAAGTCCTTTGCCCGCGGCAATCTGAGTTACTTGGTGATGCGAGATAGCAACAAGATACTACGTATCACCAAAATACTAAATAAGCTAAAAGGCTCAGGTTTGGTATATGCCAATACCCGCAGAAAATGCGAAGAGATAGCCATAGCTCTGCAACGAGAAGGCATATCTGCTGCTTACTACCACGGTGGATTAGAAAATGACAAGAGATCTGCCATACAGCAGTCTTGGATAGATAATAAAACGCGTATTGTAGTTTGTACCAATGCTTTTGGTATGGGAATAGATAAACCAGATGTGCGTATAGTCTTCCATTTCGAAAAACCAGAAAGCCCAGAAGCGTACTATCAAGAAGCAGGTAGATCTGGTAGAGACGGCCTAGAAGCATATTGCATACTGCTAGCAGATAAGGAAACTAAAGTAGATGCGTGGAATAAATTTCCATCCATACAGCAAATAGAGCACACCTTACTGTGCTTATATAATCACCATAAAGTAGCCTTCACAGCGGGCAACGGAGTTACCTATCCGCTCGATATAATATCGTTTGCAGAAAACTTTAAGATAGGAGTACACCAAGTAGCTAATTGCTTGGGCGTGCTGCATTCGCTAGGCTACGCTAAGCTAAACGAGCGGATCTTTCAATTGCCCAAAGCTAAGTTCTTAGTAGAGCAAGCAGAATTATATGCGTATCAAGTAAAGAACAAGGTGCAAGACATGTTCATCAAGCTATTATTGCGTTCGTATGGTGGCATGTTCGAGTATTATGTAAGTCTCAATTTTGGCGAACTAGCCAAAAGGCAAAAGTGTAGCATAGGAGATATAACCAAGCAACTCGAGATTTTGAATCGGGATGGTATACTAGATTATGTAGCCGCAGAGGATGGCAACACCTTGACCTATCTGCAAGCACGACCTACAAAGATCACTTTTGATAAAAAAGCATATCTGATACTACAAGCCAGAGAAGAGTATAGAAAAGAGTATGTGCAGCACTATGAGAAAACTACATCTGACTGTAGGGAAAACTTACTGCTAGCCTACTTTGACGAGAAGAGAAAAGAAACCTGTGGCAAATGTGATATCTGCCGGTTAGCTAAAAAATCGAATGTAGGTAATGCACAACTCGACGTATTTATAAAGAAAATAAAAGAGCTCACTTTGAATAAAAATTTGGAATTAGAAGGAATAGTTACTTCTTTTGGCTCGTTCGAAGAACACCAGATAATAACCATAGTAAAATGGCTATTAGATAATGAGTATTTAACCAAAACTAATCATATATATACTTGGACACAAAACCAAGAATAATAGCCACAGTAATCAATGATGTAATCTACGATCAACGTATGATACGCATCTGTACTTCACTATCTCAAGAGTATGATGTAGCACTTTGGGGTCGTAAAAAATCGGATGCCACTCTAGTGACGCGTCCGTATAAGCAAAGACGATTTTCTTTCCTCGTCCATAAGGGTGCAACCTTCTATTTGTTGTATAACCTTAAAATGTTTTACCATTTACTCTTTGCTAAGTATGACATAATTCACGCTGTGGATTTGGACACGTTGCCAGCCGGCTATATGGCAAGCAAGCTGAGAGGAAAAAAGCTAGTGTACGACTCACATGAGTATTTTACAGAAGTACCAGAGCTTATCAATAGGCCAGCCAAAAGAAATATTTGGTTGAAAATAGAAGGTGCTATTTTACCTAAAATAAAAAATGCTATAACGGTAGGTCAGATGATAGCAGATGAGTACACAGCTAAGTACAAAGTAGCTTTTCAGGTAGTACGCAATTGCCCAGAGCTTAAGCCTTTGGCCGAGGTAGAGCCACAAGAAAAATATTTAATCTATCAAGGAGCCTTGAACAAGGGGAGAGGACTAGAAGCTACCATACAAGCTATGCAGCACTTGCCTATTAAGCTAAAGATAGCTGGAAGCGGAGATTTAGATGATGAGCTTAGAGCCTTAGTGGCAGAGTATCGACTAGAAGATAAAGTTGAGTTTTTGGGTTTATTGAAACCTGAAGAATTACCTGCGTATACAGCCAATGCATTTGCAGGGATCAACGTATCTGAAAACTTAGGACTAAGCTACTATTACTCGCTCAACAATAAGTATTTTGACCATATACACGCTGAAATACCTTCTATTACGAATCCTTTTCCTGAGTATCAACTACTCAATGAAAAGTATGAATGTAGCGTATTTGCAACAGCACAGTCAGAAGATATAGTGAAGGCGGTTAATTTACTTTTAGATGATGACCAGCTGTACGATAGACTGAGAAAAAACTGCTTACTTGCAAGAGAAGAGCTAAACTGGAAAAACGAAGAAAAAGCATTGTTACAAGTGTATGCAGAAATACAATAAGAGAATACATATAGTTGCCTTTGATATACCGTACCCAGCAGACTATGGCGGGGTTATAGATATATATCATAAGGTAAAATCTCTACACGAGCAAGGTGTGGAGGTTATTCTGCATATGTATCAATATGGTAGAGAGCAAAATAAGGCTAAGCTCAAAAAGTATACAAAAGAGCTCTACTACTATAAACGTAGGACGTTCAAAAATCCATTTATTGGATATTTGCCGTACATCGTAAACTCTAGAAACGGTGATGCCCTTTTAGAGAATATCGCTAAAGACGCAGCACCTATACTTTTTGAGGGATTGCACTGCACGTATCACTTAGCTCATCCTTCGCTCAAAAATCGTTTTAAAATAGTGCGAACTCATAATGTAGAGCACCAGTACTATAAGCATCTAGAAAAATCTGAGATTAGCTATTTTAAGAAATACTTCTTTAGAATAGAAGCAGAGAAGTTGCGTAAGTATGAGTCTATTTTAAAACACGCCAACCTAATAGCAGCAATAAGTCCTAATGATACCAAGCATTTTAGTAAAAAGTACGAAAATGTAATGTACCTACCTGCTTTTCACAGCAATAGTACTATGGAGTACCCAGGAGCTAGTGGCAAATATTTGCTGTATCACGGCAACCTATCTGTGCCAGAAAACTATTTAGCAGCCCGGGAATTGGTAGAAAATGTATTTTCTAAAGTAGATATGAAATGTGTGATAGCGGGTAATCATCCGCATAAAGATCTCATTGCATTCTGCGAAAAGTACCCAAACATAGAGCTCAAAGCCGATTTAAGTACAGATCAGATTCACGACCTAATAAAGAAAGCACACATTAATGTGCTGCATACTAATCAAAATACAGGAATCAAGCTGAAATTACTCAATGCCTTATATAGAGGCAAGTTCGCTGTGGTAAATCCATTGATGGTAGATGGTTCTGGACTAGAAAGTCTATGTGCCATTGGCAAAAACTTTGATGCTATGCTCACTAAAGTGCAAGAATTTCGCTTGCTAGATTATACTCCGCAGTACTTCGAAAACAGAAAGAAGTACTTAGAAGAGCATTTTAATAACCAGCTAGCGGTAAAAGAGCTTATAAATGTTACGGATTTTAGTAAGCTAAATGCCCCGTATCGCAAGGCAGACAACAAGATTTTAAAAACTTTGTCCCAATTATCTTCGGTTACATCTTACTTCTCCTTGTAATCCTTCGGATTTTAACGAATACTTTTACATTTGCAGCCTTATAAATAAACATGGAAAGAAGTTCCACTATTGGATACGTTTTAATATTTGTTCTGTTCGCAGGTTTTTGGTATTTTAGTAATCAAAACGCAGAAGATTTAGAGGCTCAACAAGATAAAGCCAAACAAGAGCAAGTTACAGAGGCTGAAGAAGTAGCTGACACCCCACAAGTAGATAGCCCACCTACTATAGAAAACATAGTAACTCCAAGCGATAGCAGCCCAGAGTCCATCACTGTATTGGCTAATGATCTGCTTACGATAGAGCTAAGCTCAAGAGGCGGGGTACCCAAAAAGGTAAGCTTGAATGAGTACCAAAGGTATGATTCGTCAGCTCTAGTACTATTTGAAGAGAATCAAATGAGCCTGGGATATACTATTCCTTTAGTTAATGGTACACTCATCAATACATTAGCTCAGAACTTTACGGTTCAACAAAGCGACGACAATGAGGTAGTAATGACGGCCAACCTAGATGGAGGTGCTAAAATTACTCAAACGTATACCGTAGTTCCGGGATCGTATAAGGTAGGTTACAAAGTAGCCTTCGATGGTTTTGACAATGTAATATCGCCTAATAATAGATATGCTGAGCTTAACTGGTCTACAAAGATTCAACTTCAAGAGAAATCTATAAAAGATGAGCGAAACGTAAGTACAGTATACTACAAATATGCTTTTGAGGATGATGTAGACTACCTAAGTGAAACAAGTGATGAGGATGACGAGAAACTACAAGGCAACATAAAATGGATCTCATTTAAGCAGAAGTTTTTCAATCAGACACTTATCAACGAAAATCAGTTTACGGAAGATGGCATAGAGATTTCTACTACTACTCCTTCTACTGAGGAGTATATTAAAGATTTTAAAGCTAAATTATTTATCCCGATAGAAGATAACTCTGAGGTAGGTGATATGGCTCTGTACTATGGTCCAAACCATTATCAGACCTTACAGAAAGAAGAAATAGAGTTGCAAAAAATGATTCCATTAGGTTGGGGTATTTTTGGCTGGGTAAACAAAGGTATTGTAATTCCAATCTTCAATTGGTTGGATAATTATTTTGCTAGCTATGGCCTTATTATTCTATTGCTCACGCTAATCATTAAGATGGCCTTGTTCTTTCCTATGTTCAAGGTATACAAGTCTACAGCTAAGATGAAGCTACTGAAACCTGAGCTAGATGAGATAAAAGAGCGTACAGGTAGCGACACGCAAAAAGCTCAGCAGGAGCAGATGAAGCTATACAAACAAGCAGGAGTAAGCCCTTTAGGTGGTTGTTTACCTCAGCTTGTACAGATGCCGATCTTATTTGCTATGTTCCGCTTTTTCCCTAGTAGCATAGAGCTACGCCAGGAGAGGCTTTGGTGGGCAGAAGATCTAAGTACGTACGATAGTATCTGGACATTCCCTAATGGTTTTGAGATTCCGTTTTATGGAGATCACGTAAGTTTATTTACACTTATGATGACTGCCGTAACTCTGGTATATACCTATATGAATAGCCAAAACAGTGGTCAAATGGTCGGTCCTATGAAAACCGTAATGTACCTTATGCCACTTATGTTCTTAGGTTTCTTTAATAACTATGCAGCTGCATTATCTTTCTACTACTTCCTATCTACGTGTATTACTATCATCCAAAACTTTGTAATCCGTAAATTTGTGATAGACGAGGATAAGCTTCACAAGCAGATACAAGAAAGTAAGAAGAAAAAGGTGAAGAATAAGAAATCTGGTTTACAAAAAAGACTAGAGGATATGGCTAAGAAGAGAGGAATAGACCCAAAAACAGGTAAGTCTTCAAACTCATCTAAGAAAAAGCCAGGCAAATAGCCATACGGCAAATGAGAATATTTTCTAGGTAAGCATACTACTGCATGTAGCAGATATAGCCAACGGTGGCTATAATCCGCTTGAAGTCTGTTACCAATAGATCTAAAGATTAGGGCAAAGCCATGGGATTATATACTTATGTCTGACATTTAGGTTGTCTTTCCTATTATTGGTCCATAAGGAGGGGTGAAGGGTTCATTTTGCCCATTTCTTCTTAGTTCATAAGTATTTTGTCGGTATCATGTAAATTTTCTTGTTTTGGGATTCATTAGTCCATATTTGATATTTACATATAAGCCGCCGATGAAAAATATTTTATTCCTTACTGTGCTTTTCACCTGAACACTTACCGTGTTTTCACAAACAGCAGGCGACTTTTATAAGCGAGCTACAGTGAAGTTTAAAGCTGGAGACTATGCAGGTGCTGCGGTGGAGTATACACGTGCAATCGACCTAAGTCAAAATTCTGCAGTACTTTATAGCAACAGAGGAGTTTTCTATTTTAGAATAGAACAATTTGATAATGCTTTAAGTGACAATGATCAAGCTATCGCATTAGACCCTACAATAGCAAATGCTCATTAGAATAAGGGAAATACTTTAAAAACATTAGCAAGAAATACTGACGCTCTTATTGCTTATGACCTTGCCATAGAAGTTGATCCTACAGACAAAAAGTATTTCCAAAACAGAGGTATGGTAAAAGCTTTATTGGGTGATGATAAAAGTGCTATTGAGGATTATAATAAAGTAATAGAGCTTGAACCAACAGATTCTAAGGCATTCTATAACAGGGGTACATCCTTAGTGAAACTAGGAGAGTATAAGAATGCTAAGCTTGATTTTGACAAAGTTTTAGAGCTTAATCCTAAGTATTATAAAGCATTAATTAATAGAGGAATTTGCTTTGTTCAATTGGATGAAAACCAAGATGCAAAGAGCGATTTTACACTAGCTGTTACACTTAGTCCTATGGATGGTGAAGGATACTATTACAGAGCTTTAGCTACGTTTAATGATGTGAATTTAATTAAAGGAGAAAACAAGAAAAAACACAATATCGCACTAATACAAGAAAACGTATATGCTAAGAAGTCAGCTTGTTCAGATTTAGAAAAGGCTAAGCAGTTTGAATACTCACAGGCTTTTGTTGCAATGAAGGAGTATTGTACAGAATAATAAAATATTTATAATATCATCTTAATGTTTTGACAGATCTTTTGATGACCCCCGAAGGTCGATTTATCGGCCTTTTTTTTATTTAAGGCCGGCGAGTAAAAACTCTATTTCTCTGCTTGGGATATTAAATCGTTCCGATAGAATCTGATTGGTAAGTTTACCTTTATAGATATAAGTACCTTGGCGTAACCCTTCGTGATTTCTCAGACATTCTTCTATACCTCCATCATCGGCTATTTGCATAAGCAATGGAGTGAATATGTTGCTAAGTGCATAGCTTGCAGTTCTAGAGTACCTAGATGGAATATTAGGAACGCAATAGTGTAAGACTCCATGTTTTTCAAAAACGGGCATTTTGTGATTGGTAGCCTCTGAAGTTTCGAAACAGCCTCCTTGGTCTATGCTTATATCTACGATAATAGACTTAGGACGCATTTCTGCTACCATACTTTCTGTTACCACACAGGGGCTAAGACCTATAGGACTACGTAATGCACCAATAGCTACATCACATTCTGATAGGGCTTTTGCTAATATCTTAGGTATAATGGTGCTAGAATGCACTCTAGAGCCTAGACTCTTTTCTAATCTACGAAGCTTTTCTAAACTATTGTCAAATACTTTTACTGATGCTCCTAGGCCCAAAGCAGCCCTCACAGCATATTCTCCTACAGCTCCAGCTCCTATCACTACCAGTTGTGTAGGCTGTATGCCTGGAATACCACCAAATAGTTCGCCTTTGCCTGAGTTATAATTGCTCAGGTACTCTGTAGCTATAAGTATAGATGCTCGCCCAGCTATCTCGCTCATACTGCGAATTATGGGCAATGAGCCCTCATCGTCTCGAATAAATTCATAAGCAATTGCTGTGATGTTTTTAGAAAGCATCTTTTTAAAAACTACTTCTTTAGTACGCACCATTTGAATAGAACTAATCAATATTTGATTTGGCTTCATGTACTCCACCTCTTCCTCAGTAGGGGGTGCTATTTTAAGAAGTAAATCACATTCATAGGCACTTTTGGCATCAGACACTATCTCTGCACCTACACTGCTGTATTGCAAATCATCAAAATTAGCTTTATCTCCACAGCCAGTTTCTATTTTCACTTGATGGCCTTGCTCTACTAAAAGTTGAACAGCCATGGGAGTTAGAGGTACTCTATGTTCTTGGAAAGTAATTTCTTTTGGGATACCAATTGACAAGGAATTATTATTTTTTTTGATAGCAAATAGCTTTTCTTGAGGTTGTAAACTAGCCTCTCTGGCTAAGTCTCCAAATGACGGATTAGAAAGTGTACCCATATTCTATATAACAGTATGCAATATACACGATATTTTATATAATATTGAACACTAAATACTAATGTTGGTAAAGCACAAAACAAATAACAATGGTATCTTCCTTACTTTGTAGAATATGAATAAGTACTTAATTATCTCGTTATTAGCAGCATTGCCATTGTGCACCCTAGCTGGGGAAAATGATTCATTATCTACTACAGTGTATAGTGACTCTACATCTTTAGTAGCTGATTCTATATACAGTGTAAATGATTTAGCAGACATAGAAGAAGTTGTAGAATTAGAAAACTGCGATAATGCCATCTACTTATCGTATGACTTAACACATTTTGAGTATAATAAAATACCAGTAGACGAAGACTTATTTAGATCCCACGTTAGTACGCGTGATTTTCAGGTTTCGATGGATTATAACCCTCTAGTAAAAACACAAATTGACTACTTTGGTACACGCTGGCAGACTAAGCTTAAGGAGATGGTGACTAAGTCGCAATACTTCTTTCCGTTATACGAAGAGATTTTAAGCGAGTACAATATGCCTCTTGAGATAAAGTATCTGTCTATTATAGAATCTGGTTTAAATCCATATGCTAGGAGTAGATGTGGAGCTGTAGGAGCGTGGCAGTTTATGCCAGCTACAGGTAAAATATTTGACTTAGAGATAAATAGTAAGATAGATGAGCGTAGATCTTTAGAAAAAAGCACGAGAGCTGCATGTATTTATTTAAACCAAATGCACGACCAATATGGGGACTGGTTAGTAGCTTTAGCATCCTATAATTGTGGACCTGGTAATGTAAGAAAGGCTATGCGACTGAGCGGTAAAAGCGACTTTTGGGGAATTTATAAGTATTTGCCTCGTGAGACGCAGAACTACGTACCCAAGTTTATCGCTATGACCTATATGATGAACTTTTATGATGAGTACGGTATAGTACCATCTCCTTATGACAACCCTCTTTTTCAGTATCAAAAAGTGTATTGTAAAGAAGGGCTTAATTTTGAGGTGATAGCAGAGATGGTAGGTGTAAAAAAAGCCTTGTTATTACAGTATAATCCTGAGTTGAAAGTGGCAGAAATACCCTACAAAGGAGATGGATACGAGCTAAACTTGCCTTACGATGTATCCTATCTATTTTATGAGAATGAAGAGCAAATAGTAGCACTCTCTGTAATAAAAGAAGAGGAAAGAAAACTAGAAGAAGCAAGAAGACCTACACCAAGATACTATACAGTTAGAAGAGGAGAGTCATTAGGAGTTATTGCGAGAAAGATGAATTGTTCCGTTAGTCAATTGAAACAATGGAATGGTATAAAAGGTAGCTTAATTTACCCAAATCAGAGGTTGAAGGTATATAGAACTTCTTGAATTCAAGTCATAAACGCAACTTTACATTGAGGTAAAAGGAGTAAGAACGAAATAGAGGATTAGGGGCTAGCCCCTAATCCTCTGCGGCAATATTTACTACCTTTACTTCTTAGCAAAAGTTGTAAAAATGAGTAAACAAATAACCGAAGAACAAAGGTACACCATCTAAGTGATGTTGAAGCAGGGCTATTCTAAAACAGCCATAGCAGATGCAGTAGGTGTGCATAAGAGTAATATAGGCAGAGAAGTAAAACGAAACTGTGACACTAGGAGTAAGAAGTATACCTCTGATCTAGCAGAACGTAAACGTATGCAGCTACAAAAGATAAGAGTCAGGCATAAGAAGTACACAGTAGCCTTAAAAACGAGAACAGAAGCTTTACTACGCGAAGACTACAGCGTATTCTACACGTTTTTGTGCAGTTAATACAATAGGAAATTCGGTCTTGATGCGTCAAACTTTATAGAAGTATGAACGACTTAGAATGGTAGATCGTCTCCACCATCATCACTAAAGTTTACACCTGTAATGTCGTCACTAGCAGTAGGAGACGCAGGAGTAGAAGGTGCTGCAGCTGCGGCACTTCCTTTTTCTATACGCCACGCTTTTACGTCTGTGTACCATCTAGAGTTATATTCTCTACTCTCTATATTTATAGAAACCTTCACATCATCACCTGCATTCAATTCTGCTACTTTATCAGCTATATCTTGAAAACCTGTGATACATATTTTCTTTGGGTAATTTTCATTTGTTTCTATAACAAAATCTTGTTTTTTCCACGCTCCACGAGTGCTTGTTCCTTCTTGCGGCTCTAGTAATTGCACTACTTTACCTTCTAATATTATATTCTCCATATAGTGCTACAAGATTAATCATAGTAACTTGGAGCTGTACTATTAGGTTATCAATTTTTTTTGAACAATTTTTGGAGTCTTGGAGGTTTTCATAGCATTTGGAGTAGCGGTATTTTTTAGTTTTATCGGATCGGTATTTTTGGGTTTGGTAAATGCAGCAGTTATAGATACAGCTATCAATCGTTCGGAGAAATCAGCTTTATGGCTAGCCTTTGGTGGCGTATTGCCAGAGATACCTTATACCCTTATAGCCATTTTTGGCACTTCATATATAGCCATACTAGAAGGCTATAAAATGGAGATGAGCATTGGTATGGGTATAGTTTTCATACTCATAGGTCTAAGCTACATGCTCAAAAAGAAGCAGGAAATAAAAGCTCAGAATGTCATACAAACAGGAGCTCTGGCTAATTTTAGTAAGGGTTTTCTATTAGCTATCGCAAATCCCCAATTGATTTTTTATTGGTCAGGGTATCTCATCGTTTTTCAAACTGGCACTTTTTCAAATGGGAAACCATTCTTTACATTTACGGATTCAGTTTGGGATCCTACTAAGTGGAGTTTTGCCATAGGAGCCTCTGCCGGAGCATTTTTAATATTGTTTATCTATATTAAATTAAGTTCTATCTACAAAGACCAGTTAGTTAGGTTAATAGGTGATAAACTCTCTCATATTATCGGGTTAGTATTTATAGTTATGGGCATGTTTACCATTTTAAGCAATGCGATTTAACCTCACCATACTCTTTATACTTGGTATAGTTCTAAGCTATGCCCAAAAGCCAGCCAACAGCTATCATTGGAAACATCTAGGTCCGCAAACTATTGCAGAATCGCTATGCGACTCAGGCCGATGGACAGGAGTAGGGCAAGGCTGGATAGAAGATATTATAATAGAAGATGACCTTTGGATAGCAGGTACTATAACTGGCGGCTTATATAGAAGTACCAATAATGGAAAGAAGTGGAATAAAATAGACAAAGACACTCTTCAGTTTGGTACTACTAGTTTACTCCTGGCAGGTGATGTGATATATAGGGGAACAGGTCTTACTCACTATGATAAAGATCTGGGTATCGGTATTCTAAAATCAAAAGACAAAGGTAAAACGTGGCAAGAAACAGGACTTAAGTTTGATAAAAATGAAAGAAATCCGGTTTGGGATATTGCCTGTAATACTAGCAGAAAAGTACTAGCCGCTTGTACACCTACTCAAGTATATTTTAGTATAAACAGTGGGGATACATGGGAGCTTCTGATAGAAGATAAAGAAGAAGATTTTAAGACGGTATTGTTTCATAGTAGTAAGCCAGACGAACTGTGGATAGGAGGTAAGTCATTGCTAATGGCAAATCTGAGCACAAGATTAGTGACAGACAAAACCCCACAACTTTCTGCAAACATTGAGAGTACAAACGCGGAAATAAGCAGAATCGCTATTTGCCAAGATCCTAATAATGATAATCGTTTCCTAGCTTTTTATGGCCTTAGTAGAAGTGGCGTTTTAGAGGAGTCACTAGACGGTGGAAAAACTTGGCATGTATTGAATGATGGCAAAGGAATAGAGCGTGCGGATAGACACCATACCGAAGTTGCTATAGCACCGGGAAATTCTAATGTTATTGTTTTAGGAACCTTTAGAACCTACCTAAGTATAGACAATGGAAAAAGCTTTACTACCATCACTCATCCAGGAAAAGATAATCCAAGATTTGCTCACGATGATATTAGAGAGCTTTCTATCAAGAGTGACCAAGAGTTTTACATAGCTACAGAGGAGGTGTTTTTGGGACCTTGGATGGTGGAGAGAACTGGGAAAATCTATCGGGCAAATGTTTAGTAGGAATGCAGATCTACGGTATAGATATACTGGCCGACAATAGTGTGCTTATGGGGACACAAGACATGGGGTATTTTAGTTATCACAATGGGGAGTGGATTCACCTTGGCTTGTTCTATGGAGATGGCGGAGATGCTCTTCAAATAGGGGATAAAATCTATATAATCATAGGAGGAAGGCTAAGACAAATAGATAATATACAGGCCAAAAGGTATAGCTCCTGCCACCCTCCAACGGGTACTAATCCATTTACCGCTAAACTATACAAACACCCTATAGATAGCACTTTGTACTACGTAGGTTATCAGCTATGGCATTACCATGAAGAGTCTTGGACAGATCTTTCTAAAGGATTAGGAAATAGGCTACAAATGATAATGGATATAGATATCAATCATCAAAATCCAAATCAAATGTTCTTCGCTTATGACCAACCTACTTGGAATTCTAAAAAACTATCAGGTAAGTTTTTTAAAAGTATAAATGGGGGAGAGTCTTGGATAGACATCACTCAGAATCTGCCCATATTAGCTTGGCACTATGTTACCTCTATTAGCTCTAATCCTAGTAATCTAAATGAGATTTACGTTTCTTTAGGTAAAATGGATGATTCATATCTTAATAAGGTATACCAAAGTGTGGATGGAGGGACGACTTGGAAGAATATATCAGCGGAAATTCCACCTTTCGAAACTTTCAAAATAGAGCACATACCAAACTCTTCAGGCGTAATATTAGCTTCATTAGGTGGCCTATTTTACAAAAACGATAAATTAGATCAATGGATCAGATTAGAAGGTAAAATACCCCCAATAGCTATTCGTGATTGATATAGAAAATCGAAAAATAATAGTAAGCACTTATGGAAACGGACTATGGCAAATGAAAATGCCCCGAAGAATGCTAAGATACTAGTTTTTGGGTCTTAGGATCCAGATGTCTTTTTTCTTAAGTCTAGACTCATTAAACGTTTGCATAGCCTGTTCTTCTGATGACCCAGCGTAAAAGGCAATTCTATAGAGATCATTATCATATTCTAGAATTTCTGCACCGTTAAAAGAAGGCAACCACCTAGTCCAAAAGTCATATGCTTGAGCATAACTATAGGAAGATCCTATGATAATATAGTATAAACCTCTATCTGGTCTAGAAGAAGAAGGTTGCCTCTCTTCGCTGAATTCTGAGACAATAACTTCTCTTTTTGTAGATTTAACACTTATATTGTCTACCCCATTTGACAAAGATTCTGAAGTTGATTGGGCTTGTGTCTGTCTCTCTAATACCTTTAATATTTCTATAGGTTTTATCTTGGTTAGTTGTACCGATAGGTTTTGATCTAATGCTGTTTTGAAACTGCTACTCTCATAGCCGTCTGCCATTACTATGCCTTCAAATTCTGCAATATTTTTATCAGATTTATATATAAAGTTACCGTTCACATCTGTGACTGCAAATATCCCCATGCCTTCATCAGCATTCATTATAATGTAAGCATTAGCAATTCCACTGCCTTTTTGGTCTATCACATTACCGAAGAGTGAGCTTACGACTTTGGGCTTATCAACACTCAGGAGCTTATTCTCTCCATTCACTTCACGGGTTATTAAGAACTTAGTTCTACTCAGTGGTATCAGCGAGAGTTCATTTTGTTGCGTATTAAGCTCTATACAGTTTAAGAATATAATATTAAAATCTCCTAAATTTTTGTATTTATATAGATCATAACCACCCTTAGATACGTGACCATTAGAACTTACATATAGCCAATCTTCCGTAATAGTTGGATTAATCTCATTTCCAGCTGAGTTTAAATGATCACCCATATTAACAGGGTTATCAAAACTAGCACCATTGAAATTACTGATGTACACATCATAACCTCCATATCCGCCTTCCTTGTCAGATGAAAAGTAGAGTGTATTAGTGGCTACATCCATATGTGGAAATGCATAGTTCGCATTACCCTCAAATATCTTACTTGGCTTTTTCCATTTCCCTTTACTCTTATTCAGCAGATATAGGCTAGATGTATTCCTAGCTCTGCTTATGAAACTAGCCACAGCTTTATTACCATTATCAAAGTAAGATATAGAACCAAAAGGTATATCTGTTATACCCTGCAGCACTTCTGTTCTATTCTTCAAGTTGCCATCACAATCTTGATCATACATCATCATTAGGCCATTTAGTTCTGTGTATAGCTTATCTCGAAAAACGGTAGGATTACTTACTTGATAGTTAGTAATCACAGGATTTGCAGGATAGCTAACATTGCTACTTAGCACCTGGTCTATTTGTTCACTGATTGTGAGCCTATTAGATTCTTTAGCGTACACTTTGTAGAATTCTTTAGCTAGAGCTGGTTTGTCATCTATGTTCAGTGTGTTGGCGAATAGTAAGAAATCATTAGGAGTGAAATTTCCTTTTTCTAACTCAGAATAGAGCATGGCTTCGGCCACTATATAGTCTCCACTATTATAAAATTGTCTAGCCTTTTCTATGCCTGTGGCAGATTGAGAGGCTTTAGACTTGAGTACATTAAGTTCTGGAATTTGGGCAATAGAGGTGCTCAGGAATCCAATAAAAGCTATAACTAGATAAACGTGTTTGCTCATGAGGGATACAAATCTCGTTAAAAAAAATCAAATTCACTATTGACTATGCAAAGCAATGCTTCTAGCAGCTATGAAAGCACCGCTCCAAGCGGCTTGAAAATTGAATCCTCCGGTTACAGCATCTATATTGAGTAACTCACCAGCAGCATATAAATTGGGCTGTCCTTTTATTTTAAATGAATCAGGTTCTACAACACTAAGGTCTATTCCCCCAGCTGTTACAAACTCTTCTTTGAAAGTGCTTTTACCTGCTATTTGAGATTCAAACTGGCACAGAGCAGAGGTTAATCTCTGTATACCTTTTTTTCCAATCTCAGACCAGTTAGTATACTCTTTCAGCTCTGCTACTTGGCACAGATGAAGCCATAGTCTTTTGGATAATCCATGTTCTTTCCAAGAC
>Ga0209119_1002747_pt1 | contig 15842 bp, 10 predicted proteins | sample COG_03_FD_184747 | JGI IMG/M metagenome (GOLD analysis project Ga0209119, IMG submission 184747) | Pelagic Microbial community sample from North Sea - COGITO 998_met_03 (SPAdes) (version 2) | ecosystem: Environmental > Aquatic > Marine > Neritic zone/Coastal water | place: Helgoland, sampling... | reverse complement strand
TCTCTGGCTGATTTATTTGGGTCGGCGCAAGCGTAACTTCGCTGCCGGTTGGGGTACCGTGCGGGGTTGGGTTTCGGCTCATGTCTATCTTGGCACTTCTTTGTTGGTGGTCGCGACACTACATACCGGTTTTCAATTCGGGATAAATGTTCATACCCTGGCCTACGTTTTGATGTGTGTGGTGATTGTCAGCGGTTTGTTTGGAGTGTGGGCCTATCGAACCTATCCAGAGGCACGCAACGAGCTCAAGCGCAGTCAGACACTGGACGATATTTTTTTGCAGCTTGAGGATATTGATGGCCAGCTAAAGCGCGATGTCAACGCGTTGGCCGCTGATATTAGGGGCGTGGTTTCTAGTGCCATCGATCGGACTGAGATCGGTGGCGGTATGTATGCTCAGCTGGCCGGGGTGGATAGCTCAAAAGTGATGATCGATGGCAATGTCTATCCCAATACGGATCAAGTACGTGTTGTGGCATGGCTAGTTGAACGGCTTAGTTTGGCTGAGGGATCGGAGACGGGTAAGTTATCAGCAGTTGTCAGGAGTTACGGGGCGAGACAGAAGTTGCTCCAAGTCATTCGAACTGATATTCGATTTCAAGCCCTGCAGGAAGCCTGGCTTTATTTGCATGTACCGCTCTCCATTGCATTGCTGGCAGCGCTACTCACGCATATTGTTTCGGTTTTTATCTACTGGTAGTTGTCATAATAAAAATGTTCGGAACCAGTACCTTTGGTACTGCGAATCAATCGGTCAGGAACATCCAGCCAGGAAATTTAAGTGCGATTATTAATTAAATACATTGAGTCTCGAGGCGCCGGCAAAGAGGTTAGCCAATTTACATTTGAAGGTGACGTTGCGACTATTGGTCGCGGTACAGACCAGACGATCCAGATCGCTGATCGACGACTGCCGTTAAGCCATTCTCGTCTGACACTGGCCGGTGGCAAGCTGACGCTGGCTTCCGGCGGCGATTATCGATTTGCCGTGAACGGCGAGTCCACTCGCCGTGCGCAGTTGCAAGTCGGTGACCAGGTAGAGATCTCGGGCCACAGCATTAAGGTTAAGGCTGATGATGGTGAACTCGACTTCGTACTTGAGGTGGAACTTGCCAGTGAAACCGTCGCAAAATTGCGAGATCGATTTCAGACTCGCTTGCGAGACGTCAAGGTCCCAGAGCGCGCTATCGCCTGGACGCTGTTTCTCGTGATTCTGGTGGTGACATTGGCCATTCCGATGGCAGGTTTCTATCTCGATGAAAGAGAAGAGCTGCGAGATTCGATGTTGCCTGATGATGGCCAATGGCTCAGTGGTGAACTGCACCAAAATCATGCGTTTTTGGGTGAAAATTGCGATGCTTGTCACGCCAAACCTTTCGTCCCAACTCAAGACGAAGATTGCCTTGGTTGTCACCAAACCATCACCCATCACTTCGACACAGAAGTGCATGGCGATGATTACCAGGTCGGCAGCCGCTGTGCCGATTGTCATCAAGAGCACAGCACGACGGGATCGATTATTCGCTCAGACCAGGGGGTCTGTACAACTTGCCATGCAAAACTGACAGATGTGGGCATGGATGGTGATGGCTTGTTGCCGGCGACAGACTTTTCTGCGAATCATCCGGACTTCAAAGTATCGCTTCTGCAATACGGCTTAGATGATGTTTGGCACGAGAAGCGAGTAAACCTTGACGAAGAGGGTATCACTGAAGAGTCGAATCTTATATTCCCCCACGATCTTCACTTGGACGCAGAAGGTATTGACTCGGCAGACGGTAAGGTGCGGCTGGAGTGCTCTGATTGTCACGTGCCGGAAAAAGGCGGTATGAATATGCAGGCTGTGAATATGCAAGATCATTGCGCCAGCTGCCACCAATTAACCTTTGACCCGAACTCGCCAGACCGAGTAGTTCCCCATGGCTCGCCACCTGAACTCATGCGCACGTTGCGGGAATATTATGCACTGCAATACCTGACCGAGGAGTTAGGCGCTGATACGGGCGATGATCAAACGCTGGCTTCAGCAATCGAAACGGATGCTGAGCCGGTGCGAGCAGTTCGACGTCCTGGCAGAGTCGCGCGGCCGGAGCTGATTACTGACCTGATCACAGCGATGCAAATCGATCCGAAGGCATCCATTGGCGCTAAGGCGGCGGTATTTATTGAGGCCCGTGTTGCTGATGCCGCAGAGAATTTATTCGAGAAGCAAACCTGTACGGTTTGCCATGAAATCACCGCGGTTGCGGACGCGGAGGTACCCTGGAAGGTGCTGCCAGTGCGTATTAGTGAGGCGTGGTATCCCCTGTCCGAGTTTTCACATGAAGGTCATAAGAATATGGAATGCGACGGCTGCCATCTGGCCCGTGATTCAGAGGTCGCTACTGATATTTTAATGCCGGACATTGCCAACTGTCGTCAGTGTCACGGTGGTGAAGATGCTGAGAACTTATTGGCCAGCAATTGCATTACTTGCCATAAATTCCATTTGGACGACCAGGCTCCTATGGGCGACGGTCATGGTTCATCGGCTATGAGCGACATCCTGAAGGCTCGTCGACCGATTAGCGATATGCTTAAAAGCAAGCCGATGACGAGTGAGCAAACGGAATCAAAGGGGATCGAATAGTATGGCGCGTGGTATTTCTTTCGCTCACCTAGGGCTCCTGTTGGTGTTGCTCGCCAGCTGTGGTGGCGGCGGTTCAAGCAGTCAAGAGCAATCAGCGGTGAATAGCCCCGTCTCAACGACGCCAGCTTCCATTGATTGTGGTTCTGCATGCGCGCTATCTGTAGATGATGTGGAGCTAGTCATCGCCCAGGCTGTGGCTGAAGCCAAGGCCAGAAATATTGCCGGCACCATTGCCGTCGTTGACCGAGTCGGTAATGTACTCGGCGTATTTCAGATGCAGGGCGCCGATGAATTCATCACCATTACATCCACGGCTGACCTGGGTGGTCCAGTGGTGGGTGGCCTCGAAAGTCTGAACTTTATTCCAGCTACATTGGCAGCCATCAGTAAGGCTGTGACAGGCGCTTATTTGTCGACTGGAGGCAATGCCTTCACGACGCGAACGGCCAGTCAGATCATTCAGGAAAATTTTAACCCCGGTGAGCGAGATGTGCCCTCTGGACCCTTGTTCGGTGTGCAGTTCAGTCAACTGGCCTGTAGCGACTTTTCTGAGCGAGACCTTGGGACCGGCGCTGTTGGCGTTGGGCCCCATCGCGCGCCATTAGGACTGGCAGCTGACCCAGGGGGTCTGCCGCTCTATATTAACGGTTTACCCGTCGGCGGGGTTGGTGTGATGGCCGATGGTATCTATGGGCTGGATAAGAATATCGGCGACTTTGATATCGACCTTGATGAGCTCCTAGCCACGGCCGCAACTCGTGGTTACGCCGCACCCTTAGAAATTCGTGCTGATCGCATTACGTTGGTGGGCAAGACTGCCCGGTTTAGTGATGCGTTGGTCAGTGATTTGTTGAGTACTGCAGCGACGACGTCGAGCTTGGCAGCCGTGCAAGCTGCGAATGATGGCCAGTTTCTGGCTGTGCCAGGATATATCACGGCAGCGGCCGCGCGTGCCGGTACCGTTTTTGGCGAATCGGGCTCGGGAATTAGGCCAGCTGACCCGGATGTGTTTCAAGATGCCGCGGGCGAATCCCTTGATGCGTTCATTTTCGCCGATAACAATAATCAAAATCGTTACCCTGCGATTGCCGGTACTGATCAGCCAGCGGGTGACGTACTCAATAGCCTGACCGCAGCTGAGGTGCAGGTCATCATGAATGAGGCCCTTGGTGTCGCCAATCAGGCCCGAGCTCAGATTCGCGTGCCCGTTGGCAGCCAAGCCCGTGTGACGGTCTCGGTGGTAGACTCCTTGGGGCATATTGTTGGTATGGCGCGTACTCGCGACGGTCCCATGTTTGGTGCCGACGTGTCCTTGCAAAAAGCTCGAACTGCGACCTTCTTTTCCGGCACCGGTCGCACCGATGGCAATGCGCCGGCCGATATTTTAGGCGCACTACCAGCGCCGCAGTACCTGGCCGCGTTGCCAGAGCCTGTTGATCTGGCGACTGCCAGTCTCTCGACCCTAAACGCGACAGGGCCGATATTTTTAGATTATGTGCTGGCGGCCAAAGTGTTCCTCGGCGATCCGCAGGCACTAGCAGCGGCTGGTGCCCAGGTCGCGTTTTCAGATCGTTCCGGCGGTAATCTATCGCGCCCCAATTTTCCAGACGGCCCGAGTTCTGGTCCGCCAGGGCCCTTCAGTAAGCCTGCTGGCGAATGGAGCGTGTTTAATGTCGGCTTGCAATCTGACCTGGTTTACAACGCGGTGATTCACCACGTGGGTTTTGTGCTCGGCTTAGTCCCAGACGTGGTTCAAAATTGCACCGGCGACACCGGGCTCGCAGCGACGGCCCCCTTTACCACTGTCGGGTCCGTTGCTAACTTGGCGAATGGTATCCAGATTTTCCCTGGGAGCGTGCCTATTTATCGCGGCGATGTGTTGGTGGGTGGAATTGGAGTCTCTGGTGACGGCGTGGACCAGGACGATATGATTTCGTTTCTGGGATTGCATCGTGCAGGCGAACGGTTGACGACTGGGTTGGGCAATGCACCGGCGGAAATTCGCGCCGATCAACTATCGATACCAGGTCAAACTTCCCGTCTACGATTTGTTAACTGTCCACAGCTGCCCTTTATTGGGGATGATACTACCGAGGTTTGTAATGGACTTTAAGCTTGCGGGACTAACCGCCATCCTGTTAGTGGGCGCCAGTGGCCTTGCAGCGGGCGCAGATACGCCGGTCGTTGAATCCCTATGTATTGCGCCGGATCAAGCGGCTGAGACACCTCGGCGGCGCCCAGGACGTTCTGTTGATCGCTATGAACTGCCGGTCTGTGACGCCTCGGATCTGAACAGCAACGCGGTCAACCCATGGGTTGATCCATTTGATCTTGGTGCGCCAGTGCCAGATCGCTGGCGAATTGTTGAACTGCTGGGTATTACTACCAATTTATGGGATCCCTATAGCGCGCATAACCCGCTCAAAGGCGATCTGCCCATGTGGGGAAAAGATTGGTTCTATAGCCTGATTGCAATCAGTGATACGGTGATCGAACCCCGGCGTTTCCCGATCCCCGTCGGTGGTGCGACGACCCAACGACCACAGAGTCTCGACACTATCGGCGATGGCGACACGTTAATCCTGGCTCAAAACCTGATTATTGAAAATGTGATTTATAAGGGCGATACCGTATTCCGTCCGCCGGATTGGGAATTCCGATTCACTTCGGTTTTTAACATCAATGAAGTCCATGCTGACGAGAAAGGTATTCTGAATGTTGATCCGGACGGCGGAGGTAACAACGGCATTCGGCGACGGGATACCTTTATGGGCGTGCAAGCTTTGTTCGTCGATAAGCATTTACGCAACGTCTCTGACCGTTTTGATTTTGATAGTATTCGAGTCGGTATTCAGCCATTTTCATCGGACTTCAGAGGCTTCCTGTTTCAGGACTCGCCGTTCGGTGTTCGCTTGTTCGGCAACCGCAATAATAATGTGTTCCAGTACAACTTGGCTTGGTTTCGACGCTTGGAGAAGGACACCAATAGTGGTCTGAACGATATCACTCAGGCGCTGCGCAAAGATGATGTCTATGTCGCGAACGTTTACTGGCAGGATTTTCTCAAGAAGGGTTTCTTTTCTCAGGCTTCGGTTCTCCATAATCGAAACCGTGAGAAAGGCAGCATCGAATATGATAAAAACGGGTTTATCCAACGACCCTCATCTTTGTTTGAAGAGCGGTTCCCGCGTGACTATGATGTCACTTACTTTGGCTACAGCGGCGATGGTCATTTCGACCGAGTCAATCTGACGACGTCTTTATATTATGCTTACGGCCGGCAAGATAGTACCCGCGAGCAAGGCGCAGAAGAAACCGTAAGTGCTTATTTCGCCGCTGCAGAAATGTCCATGGACTTTGACTGGTTCAGACCGAGGTTGTCATTGTTGTTAGCTTCAGGTGACGACGACCCCTTTGATGACGAGGCAAATGGCTTTGATGCCGTGTTTGAGAACCCGCAGTTCGCTGGCGCTGATACCAGTTTCTTGATTCGCCAGAACGTCCCGTTTATCGGTGGCGGTGGCGTAGCACTCATGGGAAGAAACGGCATTCTACCTTCGCTGCGACCTAGTAAAGAGCAAGGTCAATCGAACTTTATCAACCCAGGACTAATGTTGGTTGGTTTAGGTGCTGATGCAGATATCTATCCGGAATTGCGCTTGTCGTTAAACTGGAACTATGTTCGGTTCGATACCACCGAAGTGCTTGAAGCGTTGCGCCAACAAAGCAACATAGATAAAGAGCTAGGCCATGATATCTCGTTATCACTGACCTGGCGGCCGTTCATGTCGCAGAATGTTGTTGTTAGATCTTCAGCGGCAACACTGATACCCGGTAAAGGTTTTGATGATTTGTACGGCCGTGAGGCTGCTACACCACTTTCAATTCTTTTTAATATTATATTGACTTACTAGTAGTGCATTGTTTAATGAATGAAGTTAGAAACAGTATGTTAAAAGTCCTTTTAGGCCTAGTCTTAGCCAGCCTTTCGACCCTGGCGTTCGGATCGAGTAGCACTGGCGCTTATGTCGAGCGCCATTACGATGTCACGCCTGATGCACCAAAATCCCAGTCAGTTGCTGCGGCCAAGGAAAAAAGTGCAGGTTGCGAGTCGTGTCATACAGCGACCGACAGCGCCAGCATGCACGCAAGCCCGGGTGTGATTTTGGGCTGTACCGATTGCCACGGTGGACGAGCGGAGGTTTTCTATCATGAGGGGGAAGATGAAGCCCACGTGATGGAAGAAGCCCATGTGCTGCCAACCTACCCGGACAGCTGGCATTACCCAAAGAGTGCGAATCCGGAAAATAGCTACACGCTCTTGAATCGTGAATCAAAAGAGTTTGTTCGGTTCGTCAATCCATCGGATTTGCGCGTCGCCGATGAGGCTTGCGGCGCATGCCACATGTCTGTTGTGCAGGCAGCCAAGCGCAGTATTATGGCCAGTGGTGCGATGCTGTTCGGTGCCGCCAGTTATGCCAATAACGTCCTGCCGTATAAGAAATATATACTGGGTGAAGCCTACGACGCCGATGGTGGCGCTAGCACAATCGCGGGCCCGCCTTTAAAAGACCCTGATCAAGCTTGGCTAGATCATGGCATTCTGCCTGTACTTTATCCTGTGCCTTCATGGGAGACGGTTCCACCCGGTGACATATTCCGAGTCTTTGAACGCGGTGGGCGCAATATCTCCAACCTGTTTCCAGAGACTGGTTTACCCAATGCCCTAGGTCTGCTGCAAAGAATCGAGGAGCCTGGTCGACCGGATTTTCGTCAATCGAATCGCGGTCCTGGCACCGGCGCAAGAATATCTGTGCCGGTCCTGAACATACATAAAACACGTTTGAACGACCCGCTGATGTGGTTTCTCGGCACCAACGATAATCCGGGCGATTTTCGGACATCGGGCTGCGGCTCTTGCCACGTGGTGTATGCCAACGATAGAGACCCGCGCCACTCAGGTTCGTGGGCTTCTGCCGGTCACACGGGGATGACGCAGACGGTGGATCCGACTATTCCGAAAGGCGAAGAAGGTCACCCGATCAAGCATGTATTTTCTCGAAACATTCCGACGTCACAGTGTATTTCGTGCCACATGCACCAGCCCAACATGTTTGTAAATACTTACCTGGGTTACACCATGTGGGATTACGAGAGCGATGCACCATCGATGTTTCCAAAAGAGCAAAAATACCCTACTGATGCCGAAATCAGACAGAGTAATAAGCATAACCCGGAAGCTGCAGCGGCGAAGGGCCTCTGGTCTGATCAAGAATTTTTGCGCGGTGTTTCAGAGTTGAATCCGACCCTCAAAAACACCCAGTTTGCCGACTATCATGGGCACGGCTGGAATTTTAGAGCCGTGTTTAAAAAGGATCGAAAGGGTAACCTCCTAGACGCGGAAGGTGAAATTGTCTCGCCTGACGACCCTGACAAGTTTGAAAAGGCCGTGCACATGTCCTCTATCCACTTGGATGTAGGTATGCACTGCGTTGACTGTCACTTCTCGCAAGACAGCCACGGTAATGGCCACATCTACGGTGAAGTCGCCAACGCCGTTGAAATTGACTGTGTCGATTGTCATGGGTCTGCCGAAGACTATCCTAATTTACGCACTTCCGGTCCAGCCGCACCCCCAGGTGGAACAGATCTGAGTTTGATCCGTAATCCTGATGGTGAGCCCCGGTTCAGCTGGCGTGATGGCAAGCTTTTTCAGCGCAGCCTGATGTGGCCGGATCGCGAGTGGCAATTGAGCCTCGTTAAAGACTCTGTTAATCCCGAGCATGCGGAGTACAACGACAAAGCGGCCCGTGCCAAGACTATGAGCAATAACTCAGACACTCAGGTCTGGGGACCCGATGTTCCCGTCGAGGAACGAGCCCACAGTTACGAAAAAATGGAGTGTTATACTTGTCACCAATCCTGGACGACGAGTTGTGGCGGTTGTCATCTGCCCATTGAAGCCAACTGGAAAGCGGAAAGTAAGCACTATGAAGGGGGCGAGAGCCGCAACTTCGCTACCTATAATCCGCAGGTTGCGCGAGATCAGATTTTCATGATCGGTCGGCGCGGCAAGATTAATGGTGGCAGGATTACACCATTGCGTTCAACTTCGGCGCTGGTCTTGTCCTCGACGAATTCGAATCGCGAGAAAGTCTATGTCCAGCAACCGCCCATATCGGCCAGCGGTTATAGTTCGCAAGCGATCAATCCGCATTTTGCCCATACAGTGCGAAAAACCGAAACCCGAGTTTGTTCTGACTGTCACCTAGACGAAAACGGTGACAACAACGCCATTATGGCGCAAACGTTGGGCTACGGTACCGACTTCATCGACTTTATTGGCTACCACGCTTACGTGGGTGGCGAAGGATCTGTCGAGGCTGTTCAAGTCACCGAATGGGATGAGCCTCAGGCTGTTATCGGCAGTTATCTGCACAAGTATGCCTATCCGACGGATTTTGCTAACCATAAGGCGCGCGATGAGAAGTTAGAAACGGGTTACAGCCATGGTGCTGGTACTGCCAGCTGCTTACAGTTACGCGGTGAATACTTATTCGCCGCTGAAGGTGATCGAGGTTTAGTGGTCTACGATGTTGCGTCTATTGCCAATAAAGGGGTAAGCCAACGGATTATTACCGCGCCAGCGTCGAGTCTTGGGCAAGACACTCAGATTAAGTCGGCCAACGCGACCTGCCTGTCATTGCAGACTACTCAGCCCATCGCACCTGAGCGTAACCAGGGTGACCTGATGCGCATCGTCAACCAGGAAAAGGCATTCCATCCTTTGTATAACTATGCGCTGATCACCGATTCTGAAGAAGGATTGATTTTGACCAACATCGACACACTTGCCGATGGCGAACCGCGTAACAACTTCCTGGAGCGCGCTCTGACCTGGAATGAGGGTGGGGTTTTGACAGGCGCTCGTGATATCTCTGTTGGTGGACACTTTGCGTACATCGTCGTTGAAGATGGTGTCGCTATTATCGACCTTGACGAGCCGCTGCAGCCGCGACATGTGAAGACGATTCCCATGCAAGCGCCAAGAGCGCTGGTTCAGCAGTTTAGATTCTTGTTCGTCACCGATGCTGAGGGACTGAAGGTAATCGATATTACGGACCCAGCGGTAGCATTTGTGGTGGAAGGCAACACGATTCCTATCAAGGATGCGCATAAAGTCTTTGTTGCACGGACCTATGCCTATGTCGCTGCCGGTGCTGACGGAATTTACATTGTTGACGTCACCCAACCGCAAAAAATGCAACTGTATCAGCAGTTCACCGATAACATCGTTGATGCGCGAGATATTGTTGTCGCCACTACCAATGCCAGCCTGATGGCCTATGTTGCTGATGGCCGAGCCGGTCTGAAGGTGATTCAGTTGACCTCGCCAGAATCCCAGCCCAGGTATTATGGATTCAGCCCGGAGCCAATGCCTGAAACCATCAGTTCCTTTGCCACTAAGCGACCAGCAATAGCCTTGTCGCGTGGGCTGGAGCGAGATCGCGCGGTTGATGAAACCGGTGGTCAGGTAGCCGTGTTTAGTCGAGTCGGGGCGGGTCCTCTGTCCGAGTCAGATATGCGTAGTCTTTATTTGAACGAAGATGGTAAGCCATGGTTTGTGACGGATAAAATGCCGACGAAACCGATCCTAGTGATGGAGAAACAATGATGCATCAGACCCATTACATTTCGGAGCCGATTCTAGCGTCGAAATCATTTCTAAAACTGCTGGTCGTCGTTGGCTTATTTGCTAGCGTGCTGGGTGCCGGCTCAGTAACTGCAGCCGAATTGCCCCAATATGATAATGAAGTTCATCTAGGCGTTGCTAGCTGCGCCTCAGGTGTGTGTCATGGATCTGTGCGCCCTAAGTCAAGCACGGCGGTGCTGCAAAATGAATATGTGACTTGGAGTCGACACGATCGACACCGCATAGCCTACCAGACCCTGTTGACGCCAGAGTCGGCGAGGATTGCCAGCAACCTGGGCCTAGAGAATGCCCATGAGGCGAGTCTGTGCCTTGATTGCCACGCGGATAATGTTCCACTTGAACAGCAAGGCGAAAAGTTCTTGATGAGCGATGGCGTGGGCTGTGAGGCTTGCCATGGCGGTGCGGGTGACTATATCTCCGAGCACGCCGACGCGGCTACCGACAGGCAGCACAATATAGACGCTGGCCTTTACCCTTCAGATCAGGCACCAGAGCGAGCAAAATTATGCTTGTCATGTCATCTCGGCACGGCGGACAAATTCGCAAGCCACGATATCATGGGAGCAGGGCATCCCCGCTTAGCCTTTGAATTGGACACTTTCGGTATTCTGCAACCCGCGCATTACTTGGTGGACGAAGACTATCGGGCCGAAAAATGGTACGGCGATAGCTTAGTTACCTGGATTATTGGCCAGACACGAAGCACTGAGCAATCTCTAAGTCTTATCGAAGCCCGGTTAGATAGTGGCGGGCTGTTTCCCGAATTGGCGTTGTTTGACTGCCATACCTGTCATCATCCGATGTCGGAGCCGCGTTGGCTGGCTAATAGAACTGGTCTGCCGCCCGGTAGCGTCAGACTCAATGATGCGAATTTCGTGATGCTTTTTGCTTTGGCACAGGTCGCCGCCCCGGCTCTTGAAACGACGCTTCGACGGGAGCTGACGGCGTTACATCAGGCTGTCGCGCGACGTCAACCCTTGGCGAGTTTGATCGCCTCGATTCGGCAGAACATTGCGACTATCGAGCGGAACGCGGTGAGCCAAGCTGGTCCAGGAATGCCTGAGCAACTATTACGTGCTATTGCTGTTGCCGGTAGCGAAGATCAGTTTGCAGATTATGTAGCTGCTGAACAGGCGACGATGGCGATTGATATGTTGCTGAATACCGCAAGCCTAAGAGACGAATTTCGGACTTGGCTTGACCGGCTTTACGCAAATGTCAGTGATGAAGATGCCTATAATCCTGATGATCTGTTAGCGACGATGGTTGAATTTAAGAGGTTACTGGCAGTCAGATAGTTGGCCCTTGATGGTATTTGCAGGGTCAATTGATAGGGTGTGTTTTCCCAAGGGGCATTAGCCCTTTGGGTACGTGTAAGTTAGTTATTCTATGGCCTCTGGTCGAAACGCGTAGGCCGTCGCAGGCTAACTCGAAGACCTGCGTGTTTCAGATGGCCTGTCATCAAGGTTGAATTTCAGAACCTCTCAGCTGTTCATTGCCGAACTCACAGGCGATCAAGTGTTCAAATACTCAACAAAGGATATTACCGGCTGAGCCGAGGATGCGGGATTATGATACTGACCAATTTACAGATTTGGGACGGCGTCGCAGACCAGCTGGATCCAGAATATGATGGCATGGAAGTTAAGGCGGGCAAGATTCAGCGGCTGGTCAAATCCGCAACTGTGACTGACTCCGCTGCCCGTGATATGGGCGGGTTGACAGTGATCCCGGGTCTGATCGATGCCCATGTGCATATGTGCCTTGACCCTGAAATCAAGGATCCTTTCGAGCAAGATAAATTCACCGATGCTGAACTGATCAAAAAAATCGAGGCTCGCGCGGTCCAGATGTTGAGCTGCGGAATTACCACGGCCCGTGACTTGGGCGGTGGTCGCTGGTTGGAGCTGGCTGTGCGCGATACCATAAACCAAGGTGAGTTGATGGCGACACGCTTGGTCTGCTCTGGGCAACCGATCACTTCAATTCAGGGTCATTGTCACTTTTGGGGTGGTGAGGCGGCGGACCTGGAAGGTGCGCTGAGCGTCTTGGCTCGCCAGATCGAACATGGCGTAGATCTCATCAAAGTTATGGCCACCGGTGGTAATCTGACGCCTGGTTCGACCCCCGGGAATGCCCAGTTTGATCGGGAAACGATGGCTCGGATAGTCAGTGCAGCGAACTCCCATAACTGCCTGGTGGCCGCCCACTGCCATGGTACGGAAGGTATCGCCAATGCGGCGAGTGCCGGGGTGACGACCATTGAACATTGCTCGTGGGTCGGAGCTGATGGCTGGGGTCAAAATTATGATCCGAATGCGGTGCTCGATATGTTGGCGAACGATGTCAGCGTGTCACCGACAATCAATGCGGGTTGGAAGCGATATATTGGCAATCGAAATTTTGAAGCGCGCATCATGGGTAATTTCGAGAAGCTGCGCGCAGCAGGGGTGCGTCTGATCGCCTCAACCGATGCGGGTATTCCGGGCGTATATCATCACCAACTGCCGTTGGCGTTACCCGTCTTCGCACATTTTGCCGGTCTGACTGCCCCTCAAGTGCTGCGCGCAGCAACGAGTGAGTGTGCGCTCGCTATCGGGCTAGGTGATCAGATTGGGCGTATTCAGGCTGGTTATGCTGCTGACCTCGTGTTTTATGCTGATGATCCGTTGCGAGATCTCGGCGCTCTGGCAACGCCGGTCTCTGTCATGGCGCGGGGTGTCTTTAGTGATCCCGCCAGTGTTCGTTAGTGACAATAGACCCTTTGTCGCAGCAGGCGGTGCAGAAACCGGGCGATATCTTCAGTCAAGCTGAGATTCGTCAGTTCAGTAGACGCTCTAATATCAAGGGGGCTCTGCTGGTGGCTCATTGCTGGGCGATGATCTTGCTGGTCTGGGTAATCTGCAGCTTTTGGCCCCACCCATTAACGATAATAGTGGGAATGCTGCTGGTTGGCAGCCGCCAGTTGGGTTTAGTGATACTCAGTCATGATGCGGCGCATCACCTGTTGTTGACGAGTCGGCGAGCCAATGATTGGGTTGCCGAGTGGCTGTTAAATCGTCCTTTGCTGGATGCCAGCGTCGTGCCCTATCGGCAGTACCATTTTGTCCATCATCGATTCACCCAACAATCAGCTGATCCTGATTTGTCCTTATCGGCGCCATTCCCCACCACCCGGTCTAGCATGAAGCGTAAATTCTTTCGTGACTTGACGGGCCAGACGGGTTGGCGCCAGCATTCGGCGACCATTCGGGAAGCCTTTACCGCGGCAGATGGTGACGTTATCGACTGGTCTGCTGGGCTACGGCGATTGGGTCCGAATCTGTTGATCAACAGCGTATTTCTTGCCAGTTTTTGGTTGACTGGCCACCCTTATCTTTACCTGCTGCTGTGGGTGGTGCCCTATCTAACTTGGGAGTTGTTGGTCGCGAGAATCAGGAATATCGGCGAGCACGGCGTTGTCAACGACAACGATGATCGCTTGCGCAATGCCAGAACAACCCTGGTGAACCCGCTGGAGCGCCTGTTGTTGGCGCCCTATTATGTTAACTATCATCTTGAGCATCATCTATTGATGTCATGTCCCTGTTACAATTTACCCAAGGTGCACCAGTGCCTGATTGAAAAAGGTATGGGGCCTAGGATGGAGTTACAGCAGGGTTATTTGGCAATACTTAGGCTCGCAACTTCGAGTCGGAAACCTGCGAGTTAAGCCCGACATGGATGCTTGTCAGGTGTTTGACACGTGGACCCATCGAGACGGTCCAGGTGCCGGGTGCCTGCAAGGGTGCCATAGCGACGAGCGCCTCAATCAAAAAATATCAAGTGTGCCCGTGGTGAGCGCAGCCTCCAGGGCACTTAACGGGGCTCTAGCCGACAGCGCTGGTCTAGAGCGGCTCGTACCAGACGGAAATAAGATGGCATGGTTGAGCGTTTTCGGTATTGTCTGTCATATAGCCTGACTGGGCGATAGAAAAGACGTTGATTCGCTCTGCGTTTTCGGCGAGCCAGGCGTTGATTTCCATTTCACTCTCGTGAGCCTGAGAGACTCGCTGGCGAAAAAGTCTGACTTTCATCGGTTGTTCTCCTGTCCGTGGATTACCAGGCTATTTTATCGATACTTCGCCAGATTCATCAATGTGTTTGTCTGTCTTGACAGATTTTTCAGACCTAATGGCAAGACCGGCCAGAGTCTGTATACTTCGTCGATAGATTTTTTATGCTGTGATTTGGCCAGCGGCGTTTGTAGGCGTAATGGCGAGTGTGATGGGGCTGCACAATCTGCCGAGGGCAGGCGTTATACAGGATCGTTCAAATTAGTCATCGGTACCGTCATGGGGTGCCGTTAAAGCATTCGCAAAAACAAAGGAAATAACATGCAAAATATTTTTGATCTCAGCGGCAAAGTCGCAGTGATAACCGGTTCCACCAAGGGCATCGGTAAGTCGATAGCGGAACAGATGGCTTTGCAGGGTGCGACGGTGGTTGTTTCGAGTCGTAAAGCTGACGCGTGTGAGGCAGTGGCGGCGGAGATCAATACCATGGTCAAAGATGGTCCCGGCAGTGCCGTCGCCATTCCTTGTCATATTGGTGACAAGGATCAGTTGCAGCAATTGGTTGATCAGACCCATGATCGGATTGGTGAAATCGATATCTTGGTGTGTAATGCAGCAGTCAATCCATTTTATGGTTCTATGGCGGACATACCTGACGCTGCCTTTGATAAGATCTTGGCGACTAACGTCAAATCTAACCATTGGTTGTGCCAAATGGTGATCCCTGAAATGGTTGCTCGCAAGGACGGGGTCATTATTATCGTGTCTTCTGTCGGCGGACTGCATGGCAGCTCTGTATTGGGAACTTACGGTATATCGAAAGCGGCGGATATGCAGTTGGTGCGCAATATCGCCAGCGAATATGGACCGAGCAACGTCCGTGCAAATGCCATTGCGCCTGGGCTGGTGAGAACCGACTTCGCAAAAGCCTTGTGGGAGAACCCTGAAACCTTGAAGGCGACGACGGCGAATGCAAGCTTGCGAAGAATTGGTGAGCCAGAGGAGATAGGTGGTGTTGCGGCCTTTCTTGCCTCAAAAGCAGGTAGCTTTATGACGGGCCAAACCATTGTTGTAGACGGTGGCAGATAAACATCTAAAATGCCTCTGTCAGCGCCGCGAGTCGACGCTGACGGCGTCTGGAAAATATAGTTCTTTATGGTTAGGATAAGTGGGTTTTGGTAGAGGTAATCAGTTGGTGAACAGACGCGGGGTTCTTAAGCTATTTTCGGCAGGGGCTGTAACGGCGCTGGTGGGGCAAGTGGCGTGGCACGTGCGTGATACGGCTGAGCCTCTGCTTTATGAGGATATTGTCACCAACCCGCTGGAGATGGCCCGGTCGATCCGGTATATGACGACTCGAACGCCGGATGCCAGTGCCTTGCTCGAAATGTTCAAGGCCCACAAGAGTCAAGCCATACTGGCTGAAGTCAGTCGTGAAGAAAGC
>Ga0209119_1002745_pt1 | contig 15846 bp, 12 predicted proteins | sample COG_03_FD_184747 | JGI IMG/M metagenome (GOLD analysis project Ga0209119, IMG submission 184747) | Pelagic Microbial community sample from North Sea - COGITO 998_met_03 (SPAdes) (version 2) | ecosystem: Environmental > Aquatic > Marine > Neritic zone/Coastal water | place: Helgoland, sampling... | reverse complement strand
AAAGGTGAAGATGATGAGTTGGTGACGGTTAAGCCGATGATGGATTTAGTTAATGATTGGCATGAGTATCTGGAGCAACAAGATCAAAGTATGTATAAAAATATACAAAGACACAGTAATACAGGTAGACCGTTAGGGAGCAATGCTTTTATCGACAAAGTGCAAGCGATATCAGGCCGCGATTTACGAAGGAGGAAGCCAGGGCCGAAGCCAAAAGCAAGTTAAAGTCACTGTCCCCGGAATAGCCGGAATAGCAGTCCCCGGAATAGCAAAAGCAAGTTAAAGTCACTGTCCCCGGAATAGCCGGAATAGCATATTTTTATAATTAACGGCTCTGTAAATAACAGTTCTGTAATGTCTGGTCGTCTCTAGTCATGTCTAGCCGCATCTGCGTCAAAATCAAGCGCTTATATTAATTATTCCTTTTAATATAGGCGCCTTTCACCTATTTACACACCACATCTACTATTACTTCGGTTACTATATTTATTAGCTATATCTTTCACTATAAAAGCTGCACTAAATACCGGAGAGTAAAAGATGCCCGCTGAAACCAAAACCCATTACCGCGCATGTAATTTATGTGAAGCTATATGTGGTCTTGAAATTAAGACGCAAGGCGATCAGGTGCTCTCCATAAAGGGAGATAAAAACGACCCTTTTAGTCACGGTTATATTTGCCCTAAGGGCACGGCAATGGAAGATATTTATACTGACCCAGACCGTTTGCGTAAGCCCGTTAAAAAGCAGGGCGATAGCTGGGTTGAAATAAGCTGGGAAGAAGCCTTTGCTACCATTGCCGAAAAATTAGTAGCAGTACAAGATAAACATGGGCTTAATGCCGTCGCTTTTTTTGCGGGCAATCCCAATGTTCACAACTACGGTAGCTTGACGCATGCCGGCGTGTTACGTAAAGCCGTACAAACTAAAAATCATTTTTCAGCTACGAGCCTCGATCAACTGCCTCATCATCTAACGGCTTATAGTCTCTTTGGTCATCAGTCACTTATTCCTGTCCCTGATATTGATCATACTCAATACATGCTTATTATTGGCGGCAATCCTTTAGCCTCTAACGGCAGTATTATGACTGTGCCAAATGTGCCCAAACGTCTTAAAGCGATTCAGCAACGCGGTGGACGTTTTATTGTTATCGATCCACGACGCACAGAAACTGCTGAAATTGCTGATCAACATTTGTTTATCCGTCCGGGTACCGATGCATTTTTATTAATGGCCATGCTTAATACTCTATATGCTGAGGACTTGGTTAAGACGGGGCACCTCACTGACTTACTGGTTGGCGTTGATGATGTTGGCCGTCTCTGCAAGTCTTTTACCCCTGAGTTAGCCGAGCAGCAAACGGGTATTGCCGCTGAACAAATTCGTCAGTTAGCACGCGACATGGTTAACATAGACGGCGCGGTTTGCTATGGCCGTATGGGTGTCTCTGTGCAGGTCTATGGCACGTTGTGTCAGTGGGCTATACATATGATCAATATTCTTACTGGCTCACTGGATGTACGTGGCGGCATGATGGCTTCGTCACCAGCCATGGGTTATATAAAACCAGGAGAATCAGGCGCAGGGCATTTTGCGGCTTTCCATAGTCGTGTGAGTGGGCTGCCAGAATTTGCAGGCGAGTTGCCATCCAGTGTTATGGCCGAAGAAATGCTAACCGAGGGTGAGGGGCAGATTCGCGCGCTGGTAACGGTTGCCGGCAACCCTGTGCTTTCTGCGCCTAATGGTCGACAAATTGATAAAGCCCTCAATGGCTTGGACTATATGGTGAGCATTGATTTTTATATTAATGAAACCACTCAGCATGCCGATATTATTTTGCCGCCTACCAGCGCCTTAGAGCATGATCATTACGATATTGCCTTTTATCGCTTGGCGGTGCATAACACCGCGCGCTTTAACGAGCCGGTGTTTGATGCGGCAGCTGGCACATTGCATGACTGGGAAATATTTAATGGTTTAGGGAAGGCTATAGCCGAACGGAAAGGCATAGAAGTTAAGTTATTATCTTCGCCAGATAAATTAATCGATTTGGGTATTCAATATGGGCCTTATGGCGCGGCTGCTGGGCACCCATTAGCATTGACACTCGATAAAATTAAACAGCATCCTCATGGTTTAGATTTAGGTAGGTTAGAACCTAGCTTGCCTGAACGATTGTGTACGCAAGATGGAAAGATAACCTTGTTAGCTGACTATATCGTCAAAGATATTGCGCGTTTGAGCAGTGATAAAGTCATAACAGAAGACGGTGAGTTTTTACTGATTGGTCGTCGGCATATTCGCAGTAATAATTCATGGATGCACAACTCTCATCGTCTGGTTAAAGGTAAGCCGCGCTGGCAGTTACTGATGCACCCCGATGACTTAGCCGCACACCATTTACAAGATAAATCTCAAGTGCGTATTCAATCGCGTATTGGTGAGGTCGTTACACAAGTGCTGGCCAGCGATGAAGTAATGCCCGGTGTGGTGAGCTTGCCGCATGGCTGGGGACATAAGCGCGCGGGTGTGAGTTTGGCGATTGCGAGCGAGCAGGAAGGCATTAGCTGTAATGATTTAACCGATAATCAATTGATTGATCCGGTAAGTGGTAATGCGGCTTTAAATGGCGTGCCGGTTACGATAAGAAAATATTAGCGATGGGTGGTTTGTGAAATTATAATTTCTTTAGCGGCGGCTAAAAGATCATCGGGCACATCAGTATTCTGCTGAATAGCGGTATTAAATATTTTAATTGTTTGGGTTGTCTCAACAAGACGGTTCACCTTAGAGATGACAGACGGCTTTGATATCTTTTCATTAATGACCATCCAATCAAGAACCTCACCCAAATGCCATAGAGGTTGGGAGCCTGATATTGCGGCGGGGGGGAATCGAGTTTTAGCTCGTGCAATTTGACCTGTTGCGTATTTTCGAACAGCCTGGCGTGTCAGCTTTTGGAATCGGTCACTTATAATATCTGCAATATCTGTTGTGTTCACGAGGTCTGGTGCAAGCTCAATAAGTATTGCACTAGGTATGGCGGATAACACATTTTGTATGGCGCTTGTCACCGCCGCAGAAGCAGTTAATGCTTTACGAGTAAAGTTAAGTGAAATAGAACCTAGAGATCCAACACCGACAAGAGCATCGTCACAGCCTGCTTCAAACAATAAATCCAAATAATTTTCAGGATTATCATTTTCATCCTGCAACTGGAATCGTAAAGTAAATTCATAATCAGACATCTGATTTATCCTTTTTTATCTTTAAAAATACATGCATCTACCCAGCGCCGAATAGCTTTTGCATGATTACTGGGGTTGCTCGGCGTGCTCCATATACTGTTCTGGCAAAAATCCCCACAACGACATGTTTTATCGTTGAAAGGACATCTTAATTTGCCCCATGAATGTCCACTCTTACCAGTGGGTACATACCGCCAATCATTAGCCTCTGCGTATTGAACGGCGGCTTCAATGTCAGGATTAGGGTGTTTTTTACGTTTCATTCATATCCTAGGTATTCAAATTAGCATAAGTGTTGTCATTTGACAACATTATCTATCATTTCTTGCAAGATGATCTTATCCGTGGCTTTAGATCTCCTTTCTTAAAGCATATACATACTCAAAAATATCGACTTGGCCTTTTCGGTTATGGTGACGTAAATCATGTTTTGGTTAACCTTTTTACAATTATCAGAAAGTTTTCTCTATGTTTTTAATATGCTTTTTGAGCGAAGACTAGGGCAGCCGCTGTAAAAATAGCGCTTAGAATAAAATATGAATCAGGTAATCAATAATTTAGATAGATATAAACTCAATAGCATTTTATACACTCATTGCTCTAGCAACCTTCGACCCATTCTTGCGACCTAAACGCTCAGAAATATAATTGCCCGCTGCAATCGCAGCCGATAGATTAATCCCTGTCTTAATATTTAAACCTTTTAAAAGATATAACACATCTTCTGTGGCGACATTGCCCGATGCGCCTTCTGCATAGGGGCAGCCGCCTAATCCTGCAATGGAGCTGTCTATAACGCTCACGCCCAGTTGCAATGCTGCATAGCTATTGGCAATGGCTTGTCCATAAGTATCATGAAAATGAACCGCAATTTTTTCTATTGGAGTAGATTCTGTTACGGCATTAATCATGGTGTTAATTAAACTCGGCGTGCCCACGCCAATAGTGTCGCCAAGCGATATTTCATAGCAGCCCATGTTATATAAAGCCTTTGCAACTTCTGCGACCTTTGCGGCGGGTATGTCGCCTTCGTAAGGGCAGCCGGCCACACAGGAGACATAACCGCGGACGCGTATATTATTCGCTTTAGCGGCCTGCATAACCGGTATAAAACGTTCAAGGCTTTCGGCAATAGAACAGTTTATGTTTTTTTGACTAAAGCTTTCAGACGCCGAAGCAAAAATAGCGACTTCGTTGGCGTTTGCTTCTATAGCTCGCTCAAAGCCTTTTATATTCGGTGTAAGTGCTGCGTAGCTAACATTGTCGCGGCGGTTTATTTTTTTAAATACCGCTGCGCTATCGGCCATTTGTGGTACCCACTTGGGGTTAACAAAGCTACCGGCTTCAATATGAGTAAAGCCAGCATTCGCTAGACAATCAATTAGCGCTACTTTGGTATCTATATCAATAAGCTGCTTTTCATTTTGAAGCCCATCACGCGGGCCAACTTCAACAATGCGAACATGACTAGGTAAGGGCATAAGTTTCTCGCTAATAGTGTTTTGTCTTTTGGTTTATGTCTATTGCTATGTCTTTGTCTTTGATTTTTACTTCGACTATGCTTCGGCGGCAAAGTTAAGTAGTTCTGCGCCGCCGTCAACGAGGTTGCCGGGTTGGAAATAAAACTCTATAACAGTACCGTTTTGAGGTGCACGAATCGTATGTTCCATTTTCATGGCTTCCATAACAACTAAGGCATCGCCTTTTTTGACCGCACTGCCAGCCTCTACCAATAGCGCAACCATGGTGCCATTCATTGGCGCAGCGAGACCGCCAGCATGACCGGTATCATTAGCTTCACCTAGGTCGGGTAATACACGATTAAAACGTATCGCACTACTTTCTGTGAATAGCTGGTAGTCGCCGTTATTGTCGGCAATGGTGACGTGTGATTGATAGCCATCAATATCTGCGTTTAATTGGTTGTTGGTTAATACACCTTGCGCTAACAGCGTTTGCCCATTAATAGTGATAGCGAAACGCGAAGAGGGCGTTGATGGCAGTTTTGATGATAGCTGTTCAGCAGTAATATCAATAACTTGGTCGTTAATGTTAAGCGTTAATCTATGACTGTTGGGTTCGTTTAAACGCCAAGCATCCCCGCTGTGCCAAGGTGAATTTGGGTCATTGCTGTGAATGCTATTTGCCGCTGCGTTTACTGCTTGCTCAAGCAGGCAGTAAAGCGCCGCTAAATAATAAATCTCTTTCTTTGTACTCTTCTTGTCATTTGTTTTTGAATGAAAGATTTCATCGTGATTTTTTTCGATAAAGCGAGTATCGATATCCGCTTTTTTAAAGGGCTCGCAATTCGCAAGCTGGTGTAGAAAATCAATGTTAGTGGTTATGCCGTTAATATAGTATTCGCTAAGTGCTTTTGTTAGTCGTTGAAGCGCCTTATCACGATCTTTATCCCAAACAATTAATTTGCTTATCATTGGGTCATAAAAAACACTGACTTCATCGCCTTGTCGCACGCCGGTATCTATGCGGACATGTTGGCTGGTTTTTGGTGTTTGTAAAAAGGAGAGTTTGCCAGAAGCCGGTAAGAAATCGTTAGCTGGGTCTTCAGCATAAATACGCGCTTCAAAGGCATGGCCATTAATGCTTAGCTGCTCTTGCTTAAGTGGTAGCACTTCACCGGCAGCAACGCTCAGTTGCCATTCAACTAAATCTTGCCCAGTAATCATTTCTGTTACGGGATGCTCTACCTGCAGACGGGTATTCATTTCCATAAAATAGAAAGAGCCATCTTCGTCTAGCAAAAATTCTACGGTACCGGCACCTTGATAGTTAATGGCTTGCGCTGAGCATATAGCAGCTTCGCCCATTTGTTCTCGTAACGTTGTTGTCATGCCCGGAGCGGGAGCTTCTTCAATGACTTTTTGATGACGGCGTTGCACCGAGCAGTCACGTTCAAATAAATAGACAGCGTTACCGTGTTGATCACAGAATACTTGAATTTCAATATGTCGAGGCTGGGTTAAGTATTTCTCTACCAGCATGTCGTCGTTAGCAAAGGCGTTCATTGCTTCACGTTTGGCTGTCAGCAATGCTTCATCAAATTCGTTTTCGCTCCATACTTGACGCATGCCTTTGCCGCCACCTCCTGCAACGGCCTTTAGTAGTACAGGGTAGCCCATAGCATCAGCTGATTTTTTGAGTATCTCTGAGCTTTGGTCGCTGCCGTGATAGCCGGGCACTAACGGAACGTTAGCTTGCTGCATAATATTTTTAGCTGCAGATTTTGACCCCATGGCTTCAATCGCTTCAACCGGGGGGCCAATAAAGATAATGTTGTTTTCTTTACAGGCACGACAAAAATCAGCGTTTTCTGACAAGAAACCATAACCCGGGTGAATGGCTTCGGCTCCTGTATCTTTTGCGGCTTGGAGTACACGATGGAAGTCTAGATAAGATTCTCTTGAGGGCGCGGCTCCAATATGAACGGCTTCATCGGCCATGCTGACATGCAAGGCATTGCTGTCGGCATCGCTATAGACGGCTACGGTGCGAATGCCCAGTCTTCGAGCTGTTCGGATAATACGACAGGCAATTTCACCACGATTGGCAATTAATATTTTATTAAAACGCTTAATAGACATGTGTACTTACTCTTGGCTTTGCAAATATTTTTTGTATTGACGCTTTCGTTCTATTGAATCCATTCAGCAGGGCGCTTTTCTAAAAAAGCAGTAAGCCCTTCTTGGCCCTCTGGTGATACTCGAATAGCGGCAATGCGTTTGCTGGTTTCTTGAATTAGTCCGGTATTGATTTCACGTCCTGCGATATCAAACACTAATTGTTTAGTTGCTTTTAAGGCGGCAGGGCTATTGCGAAGTAAGGCGTCAATAAATGTATTAATGCTAGTGTCTAATTGTTCAGCGTCTACAATCTCACTCACAAGACCTAAGTCCTTAGCCATTAATGCATCAAGTTTTTCTGCGGTATTAAAATAGCGCCTCGCTGCGCGACTGCCTATGGCGGCAATTACATAAGGGCTAATGGTAGCGGCAATTAAACCTATTTTGACTTCGCTTAAACAAAAGCTTGCATGAACGCTGGCTACTGCTATATCACAGCAGCTGACTAGTCCAACCGCGCCACCAAAGGCGGCGCCTTGGACGCGGGCAATGGTTGGTTTAGGCATAAAATTTAAGGTTTTAAGCATATTGGCTAATGCGCTGGCATCGGCTAAGTTTTCTTTATAAGCATATTGCGATATGCGTTTCATCCAGTTGAGATCGGCACCAGCTGAAAAGCTTTTACCGTTAGCGCTTAGCACCATAACCCGTACATTGTCATTGTTTGCGACGTGCTCAAAGGCTTCGGTCAGTTCGCCAATCATCATGTCATCAAAGGCGTTATGCTTTTCTTCATTATTAAGCGTTACGGTTGCAATACCGCGACGATCAATAATGAGTGTTACTTTTTTATCGCTCATAAGCAGTTTCTCTACATGCGAAACACGCCGAAATGGCTGTCTTCGATGGTTTGGTTGAGGCTGGCAGAAATGGATAGGCCAAGTACTTTACGTGTGTCCGCTGGGTCAATAACACCGTCATCCCATAAGCGCGCCGAAGCGTAGTAGGGGTGGCCTTCTTCTTCATAGGTATTAATAATCGGTTGTTTAAATTTTTGCTCTTCTTCGCTACTCCAGTCTTCGCCGGCTTTGGTTTTTTGATCGCGCTTAACTTGCGCCAATACACCGGCGGCTTGTTCACCGCCCATTACTGAAATACGCGCGTTGGGCCACATAAATAAGAATCGAGGATCATAGGCGCGGCCACACATACCGTAGTTGCCCGCACCAAAAGAGCCGCCAATCAGCACCGTAAACTTAGGCACTTTTGCGGTGGCAACAGCAGTTACCATTTTAGCGCCGTGTTTGGCAATGCCATCATGTTCGTATTGTTTGCCCACCATAAAGCCGGTGATGTTTTGTAAAAAAACTAAAGGAATTTTTCGCTGCGCACAAAGCTGTATAAAGTGAGCGCCTTTTTGCGCCGACTCACCAAACAGAATGCCGTTGTTGGCAACAATACCCACGGGGTAACCATAAATACGCGCAAAGCCACAGACTAAGGTAGTACCGTAAAGCGCTTTAAATTCATCAAAGTCAGAGTTGTCGACAATGCGGGCAATAATGTCTCGCACGTCATAAGGTGTACGCGTATCCGCAGGGATAATGCCGTAGATTTCTTTACTATCGTATTTCGGCTCTAACGGCGGCGCAATGTCGGCCTGAATTGGTTTTACACGGTTAAGACGGCCAATGGCTTGTCTTGCCAGTTGTAATGCATGATGATCATTTTGGGCGAAATGATCGGCAACACCTGACGTGCGGCAGTGAACCTCTGCGCCACCTAATTCTTCGGTAGTCACAATTTCACCGGTGGCAGCTTTAACTAATGGGGGGCCACCAAGAAAAATAGTGCCTTGCTCTTTAACAATAATCGATTCATCAGCCATTGATGGCACATAGGCGCCACCGGCCGTACATGAGCCCATAACCACCGCAATTTGCGGAATGTTTTTAGCGGACATATTGGCTTGGTTAAAGAAGATGCGACCAAAGTGATCGCGGTCAGGAAATACCTCGGCTTGTCGCGGTAAATTGGCGCCGCCAGAATCGACTAAGTAAATACAGGGCAGGTTATTTTCTTGGGCAATGGCTTGTGCGCGTAAATGCTTTTTTGCAGTTAGAGGGAAATAGGTGCCGCCTTTAACCGTCGCATCATTGGCAACAATCATGCACTCTTGGCCATTGACGCTTCCTATACCGGTAATGATGCCTGCCGAGGGAATATCTTCTTCATAGACCTGATAAGCCGCGAGTTGCGAGAGTTCTAAAAACGCTGAGCCTGTATCGATAAGTGCATTAATTCTGTCACGGGCTAATAACTTGTTTCGGCTAAGATGACGAGCGCGAGATTTTTCGCTACCGCCTTGTTTAATGACGTTAACTTTGCTGTAAAGGTCGTTGACCAGCCCTTGCATCTTCTCACTATTCTCAGTGAACGTTGCAGAACGAGTGTTAATGCTTGATTCTATAATTGTCATGAATGAGTTCTCAGCGCGCCTTATTTAAGTCGTTTTGTCGATACGAGTTTTGCTTTCGTTTTGCTTAAGCTCTTGAGTTGTCATGGGCATTAATGTGTCTCTTTAAACAGCTCGCGGCCAATTAGCATGCGGCGTATTTCGGAGGTGCCTGCACCTATTTCATAGAGCTTGGCATCACGTAGTAAACGGCCAGTGGGGTATTCGTTGGTATAGCCATTGCCGCCCAGTGTTTGAATAGCTTGCAAGGCCATTTGGGTGGCTTTTTCTGCGGTATAGAGAATCACAGCGGCCGCATCTTTGCGGCTCTCTTCGCCGCGATCACAGGCTTTGGCGACGGCATAAAGATAGGCGCGCGAAGCATTAAGATCGGTGTACATGTCCGCTATCTTGCCTTGCATTAGTTGAAATTCACCAATGGCTTTGCCGAACTGTTTGCGATCATGAATATAGGGCACTACAACATCCATGCAGGCTTGCATAATGCCAACGGGGCCACCTGAAAGTACCGTGCGCTCAAAGTCCAAGCCGCTCATTAATACTTTTACGCCATCACCTTCTTTGCCTAACAGATTTTCTGCGGGTACTTCGCAATCTTGAAATACGAGTTCGCAAGTGTTCGAGCCGCGCATGCCCAATTTATCTAATTTTTGATGACGGCTAAAACCTGGGGAATCATGTTCAACAATAAAAGCGCTAATGCCTTTGGATTTTTTCTCGGTATCTGTTTTTGCGTAAATCACAAAGGTGTGGGCGTCAGGGCCATTGGTTATCCACATTTTATTGCCGTTTAAAATGTAGCTGTCACCTTTTTCGCTGGTCTTCTTTACGGCGCGCAGTTTCATGCTCACCACATCACTGCCAGCATTCGGCTCTGACATAGCCAGTGCGCCTACATGTTCGCCAGAGCATAATTTTGGGAGGTATTTAAGCTTTTGTTCGTGGCTGCCGTTTTTAGCAATTTGATTCACACAAAGATTGGAATGAGCGCCATATGAAAGACCTACCGATGCTGATGCACGGGAGATTTCTTCCATCGCCACTACATGAGCTAAATAACCCATATTGGTGCCGCCATATTCTTCGGCGACTGTCATGCCTAATAGGCCCATGTCGCCCATTTTTTGCCACATATCCATGGGGAATTCATTGTTAGCATCAATGGCTTCAGCGCGGGGTGCGAGCTCTACTTGGCAGAATTGATACACAGCATCACGCAGCATGTCGATATCTTCACCAAGGTCGAAATTAAGTGTGGGGTAGGGGGTATTCAATGGTTTATAGACTCCTGCTTAGTGCTAATTAATTTTTACATTTTTGGGCGTACCCAAAGTCATAAGACAGCGTTCTTCGCTGTCATTTAAATCGAGAATCATCAGTTCGAGATCTTTTTGCTGCTGCTCAAGTTGATGGCGCTTTTCACGAATTTTATGAATAAGCGTTTGTAGCTGTTTTTTGTTGTTGGTCTGGGGGTCATACATGGCGATAATGCCGCTGCTCTCTTCGAGCGTTAAGCCCAGCCTTTTGCCCCTTAAAATAAGCTTTAAACGCGCTCTATCAGCGGCACTGTAAATGCGGTTTTGTCCCTGCCGCTCTGGCGATATAAGCCCTTTTTCTTCGTAAAAGCGAAGTGTGCGGGTGGTGATATCAAACTCTTGAGACAAGTCGCTAATAGAATGGTGCTTTGTCATAGGGCGGTTACCCAAAAAAAATTGAACTGCATAAGGGGTGTTGACCTTGACGTTAACGTTAAGTTCAAGTGGGCGATCAAGAAAAAATGGAACTGTGTTGGATTAATTTAATGGCATTTTAGTTGTCCTAAGTCGGAGCAAATAAATGTGTTTTATTAAGTGTGTTTAAAACAGAGCGGAGAGCTTATATGGCCGGTTTTAATAAATTAGTAACAACTTACGCCGAAGCGTTAGCAGGATTAGATGACGATATGACGCTTATAGCGGGCGGCTTTGGTCTTTGTGGCATTCCAGAAAATTTGATTAAAGAGATTAAGCGCAAAGGCACAAAAGGTTTAACTGTTATTTCAAACAATTGTGGCACTGATGAATACGGTCTAGGAATTTTATTAAAAGATCGGCAAATCAAAAAAATGATTGCTTCTTATGTGGGTGAAAATGCTTTATTTGAAGCGCAATTAATGAGTGGTGAGTTAGAGGTTGATTTAACTCCGCAGGGCACGCTGGCTGAAAAAATGCGCGCTGGTGGAGCCGGTATTCCTGCGTTTTTTACCGCAACCGGTTATGGCACTTTAGTGGGCGAGGGCAAAGAAGTACGTGAGTTTAATGGCCGTCATTATATTTTAGAAGAAGCACTACAAGGTGATTTTTCTATTGCTAAAGCTTGGAAAGCTGACCCGCACGGTAATTTAATTTTTCGAAAAACGGCAAGAAACTTTAATCCCATGGCAATAACGGCAGGAAAAATAGCCGTCGTTGAGGTTGAGGAGTTAGTGGGTGAGGGCGAATTAGATCCTGATCAAATTCATTTGCCAGGTATTTATGTGAATCGTCTTATTGTCGGTGAGTTTGAAAAAAATATTGAGCAGCGCACCGTTCGGTCAGCGTAATAGCCATTAGTTTATAGGAGTTGTTGTATGTCTTTAACAAGAGAGCAGATAGCACAGCGTGTTGCGCAAGAGTTTCGTGATGGTTATTACGTTAACTTAGGTATTGGTATTCCCACCTTGGCGGCCAATTATATTCCCGTTGGGATGGATGTGATGTTGCAATCGGAAAACGGTATTTTAGGTATGGGGCCTTTTCCGCTAGACGAAGAGGTTGATGCTGATTTGATTAATGCCGGTAAGCAAACAGTGACGCTAGCCGAGGGTGCGTCGATATTTTCTTCAGCCGATTCCTTTGCCATGATTCGTGGAGGTCATGTTGATCTTACGGTATTAGGTGCCTTTGAGGTGGATTGCCAAGGCAATATTGCCTCTTATATGATTCCTGGTAAGCTGATTAAAGGCATGGGCGGCGCAATGGATTTAGTGGCCGGTGCCGATAATATTATTGTTACCATGACCCACGCTTCCAAGTTTGGTGATTCAAAACTGCTATCTGCATGTACTTTGCCATTAACCGGTAAGGGGTGTATTAAGCGGGTGTTAACCGATTTGGCTTTGCTTGATATCGAAGACGGCAAGTTTATATTGCGCGAACGCGCCCCTGGGGTTAGCGTTGATGAAATTGCTAAGCTTACCGCTGGTGAGCTTGTTATTCCTGAGTATGTCCCGGAGATGTCTGTTTAAGTCTCTAATTGTTTGCTTATTGTTCAAATTAATCATCAGGGCTTAGCGGGTAATCGCCGTGCTTATACTCACTTCACTGCATTAAAAAACCTTGGATTAAGTGTTACTGAAGAGTCTAACCATTAAGTAATGGACAGGGCTCTTTATCTAGCATTAAATGATGGGTTTACGGTGCTGATTACTGCCTTACTGTCCTACAGACAGTGTCTAGTTTTAATTATTAGGCATAAAGATCTGCATATAATTTAGCTGCGTAAATCAACAAACAGCATTGCATACGTTTTTAAGCGATAGACGCTGAACAGCAATCTAACCATAACTATAACAACGTGCCTTTTTGGGGTTTATTGATGTCATCTTATCCACTTTTATTTCAACCGTTAGATCTTGGTTTTACCCAGTTAAAAAACCGCGTCATTATGGGTTCTATGCATACCGGCTTAGAAGAAGCCGAAAATGGCTTTGAGCGAGCCGCGGCTTATTATGGTGCTCGTGCTCGTGGTGGAGTTGGTCTTATCGTCACTGGCGGTATTATGCCTAACCCTGAAAGTGGCAGCTTACATATGACGCATTCGTTAGAAACGCCAGAGATGGAAGCAAACCATCGTCTTATTACTGATGCCGTACATAAAGAAGGCGGCAAAATCTGTATGCAGATTCTTCATGAAGGCCGTTATGCGTTTAACCCTAAATGTGTTGCGCCTTCGCCTATTGCTGCTCCTATTTCTCCGTATACACCAGAAGAGCTCACCCACGAGGGTGTATTAGGTGAAATAGATAACTTTATTAAAGCCGCAGCCTTTGCCAAGCGTGCAGGTTATGACGGCGTTGAAGTAATGGGCTCCGAAGGCTATTTTATTAATGAATTTTTAGCGCCAAGAACTAATCATCGTACTGATCAGTGGGGTGGAAGTTTAGAAAATCGCATGCGCCTGCCGGTAAGTGTTGTTGAAGGTATTCGTGAAAACGTAGGTGATGATTTTATTATTATCTATCGTTTATCGATGCTCGACTTAGTTGAAGATGGCAGCCCCTTTAGTGAAGTGTTAGTGGTGGGTGCGGCGATTGAAAAAGCGGGTGCCAATATTATTAATACGGGTATTGGTTGGCATGAAGCGCGTATTCCAACTATTGCGACTTCGGTACCTCGTTCGGCGTTTACTTGGGTAAGTGCCAAATTTAAAGCGCAGGCGAATATTCCGGTTATTACCTCTAACCGTATTAACTCACCTGAAGAAGCCGAGCGTGTGCTTAAACGTGGTGATGCCGATATGATTTCCATGGCGCGTCCATTTTTAGCTGATCCTGAATTTGTTAACAAGGCGAGCGAAGATAAAGCCGATGAAATTAACACCTGTATTGGTTGTAATCAGGCTTGTTTAGATCATCTCTTTGAAGGTAAGGAGGCGAGCTGCTTAGTAAACCCTTGGGCTTGTCGTGAAACTGAGCATATTAAAACCTTAACGGTTCGTGATGCGAATAAGGCTTTAAATATTGCTGTTGTGGGTGCTGGCCCAGCGGGTTTGTCGTTTGCTACCGAAGCGGCATCAAGAGGTCATAAGGTTACGATATTTGATTCGGCAGAAAAAATTGGTGGCCAATTTAATATTGCTAAACAGATTCCTGGTAAAGAAGAGTTTTATGAAACCTTGCGATACTACAAGCGTCAGCTCGAGTTAAATGGCGTTGAAGTTAATCTTAATCAGCGTGTTAGTAGCGAGCAGTTAAATGACGGTAGTTTTGATCATGTTGTTTTAGCGACGGGAGTAGTGCCACGTACGCTGAATATAGAGGGTAATGATAGACCTAACGTTTTAAGTTATTTAGATGTGTTGCGTGATAAAAAGCCCGTAGGTAAGCGTGTTGCTATTATTGGTGCTGGTGGTATTGGTTTTGATGTTGCTGAATACTTGCTTCATGATATTAATCCAACCGACAACGGTGACCACGCACCTGAGCAGCGATCGATTGACGAGTTTACTGCGAGCTGGGGTATTGATAAAGAGCTGACTCATCCTGGAAGCTTAACGGGTAAAGGTAAGCCTCAACATCCGGCCGATAGGGAGTTGTTTTTATTGCAGCGTAAAGTGGGTAAGGTTGGTGCTGATCTTGGTAAAACTACTGGTTGGATTCATCGTACCGAATTACATCGTCACGGCGTTAAGATGATGAATGGTTGTGAGTATCTGTCTATTGATGATGCTGGTTTGCAATTACGTACTGGTGAGGTTGAGAGTGTGCTTGAGGTTGATACCGTTGTTATATGTGCGGGTCAGGAGCCGTTGCAGGAGTTGGTTGAGGGGTTGTCGGTGCCGTATACGTTGATTGGTGGTGCGAATATTGCTGCGGGGCTTGATGCTAAGCGGGCGATTAAGCAGGGTGCTGAGTTGGCGGCTTCGCTTTAGGTCTGTAGTTTATTTTGAGTCTGGGATTGTCGGGTGGTTACTCGGCATTTCAGGCTTTTCGACGTTGTTTAAGTTTTAAGTTTTAAGTTCAAGGTCGTCGGGGGTGGCCCGACAGCTAGAGCCTTGTGCGCATGCATTTAATGGTGATGGGATATTCTGAGGGATTATTTCTCTTGTTTGAATTTTACAGTCAAAACCGTCGGGAGTGGCCCGACACGCCAGTCACTTTTCTTTACTTGTGTAAAGAAAAGTAACCAAAAGAAAGCACACAATCTGACGAAGATTGACCCCGAGATAACCTATTCGATTTGGGGTAGTCGCATACAGTACATCTGAGCTACGCCTACGAAAACGTTTTTCACTCGACTTAGTTATTCGTCAATATCTGAGCTCGCCTCCAGCCAAGATCATTCTGACTCCTCAGACTTTTCAAAACACAATGAGGCTACAACGAACAAGTTCAGTAGACTTCTTTTTATTTTAAAACAAGTAAAAACCGTGCCTAACGGCCGGCTTTTACTATTGAGCTCCGCATGCCGCTCAAAAAAGATAATAGAAGAACCGAGCAGAGAAAAAAGAGCAATGAAACACCGCAGCTCAAAAGAATAATTTTTGACTCAAGAGAGTTGTTGAGTTTAGTGTGGGATAGAAGGTGAAAGAGTGAGAGCTAAACAAAGGCTTATAACTAGTAGAACTACTATTTCGCTAAAAGGCAAACTTGGACGTAAAGCCTGATTCAAGTGCAGCACAAAAAAAGTACCCCCTATACCGCTTGGCGATAATCTCTCTGGAACTGCTGGACAGAAAACCCTACGAGATGCACCCGTCGTGGTTAAGCTTCGCCGTTAAGCTTACGGCATTTTTTGGT
>Ga0209119_1002740_pt1 | contig 15869 bp, 15 predicted proteins | sample COG_03_FD_184747 | JGI IMG/M metagenome (GOLD analysis project Ga0209119, IMG submission 184747) | Pelagic Microbial community sample from North Sea - COGITO 998_met_03 (SPAdes) (version 2) | ecosystem: Environmental > Aquatic > Marine > Neritic zone/Coastal water | place: Helgoland, sampling... | reverse complement strand
GGCTCCAAAAGCCGGCACTACATAGCTCATATACCGCTGTTGGTCTACATACATAAAATATTTATAATGAAGACTTGGCGCGTTATACTCTATAAGGGGGCCAATAATCCACTGGGCAGCGGCAATGAAGAGCATAAGTTCTAATATTGGCAAACCATTACCAAGGCGGGAGATAAAGCGCAGTGCAATAAGTACTGTTATAATGACACCTATTGTGGTCCAGAAATCCATTAGTTATAATGTGTTTTAACCATAAGTTTAATATAAATGATCAATTAATGGTTGGAGAGCTGTTTTTGCGTTGTAGGAACTTTTGAGGTCAGTTTTATTGCTGAAATATTTTTTTATCTCATTAAAAGAAGGTATTTGCTCAAAATTTAATCTGATAACATTATCAGATTGATATAAAGCCATCCCAGACATTACATCAGGATATAACACTAGAAGTTTGCAAGCCAAATATTCAAACAGTTTATTGGGTGCATTGTGTTTATAGTTTTTTGTGTGTGCTTTATAGAGGATTAAACCAATATCATAATCTGCCAACAATGCAGGCATTTTATTATATTCAACACCCTTGGTGTAAAACACAATATAATCTGTATTCAAACTTGAAAGATACGCTATTGTATCATCATCCAAATTATAAGCGTATACGTGAAAACAGACTTTGCCGTTTTGGTTTAAAACCCAATCACAATATTCTCTAATAAATGTATCTTTTAATGAGAGCGAACCTACATAGACAGTTCTTATAATATCTTTAGAGGCTTTGCTTTTGCCATTAACTTGAGATGACCAGATTTTGGGAGGGTAATTTGGCATAATCTTTAAAACCTCAGAGGGTAATTTTGGATGATCTGAGGCAAACATGTGTAACCTTTCTTTATTTGTTTGAGAAATCCAAGAAGCCCTCTTATATAAAAATTTCTTTTCAAGCTCGTGATAATACTTTACGAGCTTCATCCCATTTTTATAACTCTCTCTGTCCTCATATTCATGATAATGGATGTACAACTTTGTTGCCTTACCAAAAAATTTCATGTATAAAAAAACAGGATAAACCGAATAACTTTCATAATACAAAATGGCTTCAGGTTTATATTTAATTAGTCCAATAAAACAAGATATATTAAAATAAAAATACTTGAAAATACGTTCTAAAACATTGTCGCTCTTTTCTGGAAAAGGGGATCTATTAATGGTTTTTAATTTTTCATTATGATATGTAATGCGTTTTTTAGTATTATGAGTTGTCCATACTTTTACAAAAAAAGCATGCTTTACCATAACATTTAAAAAATTAGTTACAGGAGGATAGTACTCCAATGGCATGTAATGAATTATCGCTAGTTTTTTCAATCTAAAATTTGATTTAGGATGTTAGAGATAATAGTTGTGTAATCATATCCAAGATTATGAACTTTTTGAAAACCTTTATTTGTTAAGTCCTCTAATTCTTGTTCTTGTTTAAAGAAATATTTAATTTTTGATATCATCTGATCATAATTATCATAAAAGATGACCTCATCATCTTCAAAAAATCCATTTAATTCATGATTTTGCTCAGTTACTAATGCAGTTCCACAGGCAGGAATTTCGAAAGTGCGTGTGGTGTGCAGTTCTTTAAATTGTTTAGATAATAATCCTAGAGCAAATTTGCTGGATGAAATAAGATGACTATAGTCTTCACCATATAAAGCTGTACCAAGAAATTGTAAATTTTTATTGTCTTTATGTCTAGCTGCAAAAGAGCCCCAACCAAAACCCACTAGCTTTAATGTTAAGTTATTGGCTAATATTGTCTCTGCAATTTTAAAACGTGAAGGCTCTGCTAAACCAATAAACACAATGGCGTCCTCTTTTTGTGAAAAAGAATAATGTGGTTTATGATTTTTTTTTGAAAAGCCTTGTGGCATAAACAGCACTTTAGGCTTTTGTAAATATTTATGGTAGATATCTAGTTCTATAGTTTTTGTGGTAATGCAAAAATCATAGAAAGGCAAAGAGGCATAGAATAATTTTGATTTATTAGCGTAAAACGCCATATCTGGGGTGCTATGGACTAATTTTGAGGTTTTTTGTTTTAAAAGACTGGTAGTATTAGGTGTTATAAAAATTGCTTTATCTACCCATATTAAATCATAAATCTCCTCTTTAAGTGATGCTATGATATATTTATTTGTGTTTGTAATTAATGGCCCACTTTTATATCTAAATCCAATAGTTCTCCAAATTTTAGAGGTGTTAAAAAAAGGTAAGTGGGTGTCTATAACATCAAAAATATTTGGACACAGGATTTCTTTAATAGCCTCACCTCGCATGCGTGAGGTAGTACCCTTGGTGTATTGCCCTATATAAAGTATTTTCAAATTCTTCGTTTAAAACTGTTTCTCTAATTGTTTAACGTACTTATTAATTGAAAAAAAAGATTGTAGGTTTAATCTAGCTGTATCTTGTTCATTAGTTGAAAAATTTTCTAAAGATGAAATCAACTCAATTACCGCCTCTTCCCAGTTAGTATCTAAAGCAACAGAAAATCTTTCCATTTCAAGAGTCTCATTAATTTCTGCACAACCTCCAGCATTAAAACATACAAAAGGAATCCCTCTTGCCCAACTTTCTAGACCTATCCTTCCCAAAGGTTCTTTTTCATTTAAGTGAAGAACGGCATCAACTGATGAGAAAATTTGTTCTTGGTTCTCAACAAATCCTTTAAACTCAACCCGAGGAAAGTCTAGACCAGAATATTTGTCAAAAAACTCTAATACATCTTTTTCCTTATCCATAACATCTCCAAAAAAAATAAACCGAATATTTTTCAAATCCTGCGAGTCAAAATAATAGTTAAAGAGTTTTTCATAGTTATATAATCCCTTCGACAAAGAAACTCTGCCTATGATTCCTATTCTAATACATTGTTTATTTAATTTAAATTTTTGCTTAGAAACATTTGAAATATCTAATGGGTCAACTATTTTATTAGATGTATACTCTGGAAGTAGTAACTCCCTTATAAAACTAGAAATACTGATGAGTTTTAGGTTTTTTGGCAGTTTCCCTAGACGACTAGAAGTTGTGTCTTCAACCAACCGAATATGAACAACAACATTGACAAAAGGCAAGAGCTTAGCTATTAATTTAGCGTATTTAATATGGCCACCCTCATTAATATATAGTGTTTTATACCTACAAAATAAAAGCTTTAAAAAAAATTTTACGTAAAGTAACCTTACACTGGAAAAATTATAGACATTATGTTTGTGTTGCTGTTTTAATTTTTCAGAAAAAAAACTACCAAAGGGAACAAAAACAGTGTAACTCTTTTTTGTATAATCTAAATGACTGTATAGAACCTGCTCGCTTCCGTAAAAACTACCTGAGGGACTTACCATTAATGTTTTGCTATACATACCTAACTAGTTATCAAGTAAAAAATTAATTTGTAAAGTTTTTAGATTTAACTCTTTGTTTATATTTTAAAACAGGTTTCCAAACCGTCTTGTGCATTATATATTGTAATTGTTTTACCCAAGTCCAAGGTAATATGGTATTTAATAATTTAAAAAGCATACCTCCCTCTGGTTTTACTTCACAGCCACCTAAATCTATTATAATTAATTCCATTTTTTTGGTAATTGTCTTTTGATTTGGATAAAATTGAAAAACCCATTTTTGAAATTGGTATGCAAACCCTTTTCTCATTCGATTAGAGTTTTCCTTTTTTAAAATATTACCCATAGCTTCTTTTAGCCCTGTATAAATAGATAAGGCTATTTTTTCATTCATTGACGAAGTCATAGCATTTTCAAGACCCTTTCTGTAAAAATGTTTTGCACCTTCTGCAAATGCTATACCGTCAGAATTTAAAATAAGTCTCGTAGAAAACTCAAAGTCATTCATTAAATGTAAACGTTCATCCCAACCACCTGCATTGCTTAGAATGATTTTAGGAATCAACCACATCCAACCTGCAAGCATTGCTTCAGAGCTGTTTATAGTTTTAGAATACCAATCTAACTCATTATGGAAATCTTTGTAGAGGGGTGAATAATTATATTTTACATGATTAATTTCATTAACAAAGTAATGCCATTCACCAAAAACTAAGCGGTTTGGATACTCTCTCAATTTTAAAACCATTTTCTCAATACAATCATGAGCTAGTATATCATCGGCATCTAAAAACTTAATTAACTCACCGGAAGATTTACTTAATCCAAAATTAGATGCTGCGCACTGGCCTTTATTCTCTCTATTATATAAATTTAAATTTGGAATATCTAGTCTTTCTACCACCTCTCTGCTAGCATCTTTAGATCCATCATTTACAACAATAATCTCGATGTTTTTCCAAGTTTGATTAATAACAGAAAACAAGGTATCTGCTATAAATTTTTCAGCATTATAGAGTGCAATAATGACACTTACTTTCTCAGGCTGGTCCAATATATTTGATTTTTTAAATGTGTTTAATATATGCTATCATCCAAATGCTTTTAATAATTTAATATATGAAAAGCCAGTTGCTTTCATTATTTGATAGGCTTTTTTTGGTTTTTTATTGATAAAGATTAAGCGTAAAAGGCCTCGAGCAAAACCTTTTTTAAGTTTTTTTAATGCAATTTGATATTCATTGAGTGTGAATAATTTTTTTACCTCCTTCAAGGTTGATAATTGATGTTTATAACGCAACCCTATCACATTCAAATCGAGTTGTTCCATGACAATTTGTTGCTGGTCATGTTGTCTCCAAAATATAAGGTCATCTTCCATTTTAACTACAGGGTAGGTAAGCGCTATGTTATACCATAGTTCTGTATCACCAATATAACGTGTGCCCGTAAAACCACCTAGTTTTTCAAAAACATCACGCCGAATAATAGTACCTGTTGGCCCAAGCCCTAATACGCCGCGCATTAAAAACTCTCTCCTAAAAGTCTCTTTAGGCTGCATTAAAAAAGGATAGGGTTTTACATCTTCTACCACTTTTTGAGAGATCCCCAAGCCAGCATCAGGAAACTGCTCCATGGTATGTACCATAACATCAAGACCGCGTGGGTATATTACATCATCTGCATCAAGGTATTTAAGATATGTACCCTTAGCATATGATGCAGCTTTGTTGCGGTTGGGGTAATCACCTAGGTTTTTCTCATTAACATATACCTTGATACGAGCATCCTTTTGCTCATATGCTCGGGCAATAGAAACTGAAGTATCACTAGATACATCATCTACAATAATAAGTTCCCAATCTTGGTAGCTAGAGGCCAACACGCTATCTATACAAGCTGCAAGGTATTTGTCGCGGTTGTAAACGGTGGTAAGAATAGAAACTGTTGGTTTTGACATATAAAATAATTTAGGGAATAATTTTTCTCTTAATAATAGCTAACACATCCCAAAACTCTATCAAACTATTTTTTAATTTCCCTTTTAACCACCTTGAGTATCTAATAAATTCCGAAGACTTGATACGCGAAACATTTTTTATTTCATCAGAGAGCAACTCTATCATCTGTTTTTGAGTATGTGATTGAGCCATAATTTGTCCATCTTTGGCTATTTGCTCTCGCTGTGTTTGATGATTCAAAAAGTAATTAATTTTAATTTTTAAATCTTTGGTCCCGTCAAATTCAATAAAATGTTTTCCAGATTCAAAAGGATATGAATTTTGTATGGGTTCACTTAACACAAAACAACCCTCAGATAACAATTCGAAAATTCTTGGAGACTCAAAAGAATGCGTTTCAAACTGATGTAAATTAAGACATATTTTAGTATCATTTAATATTTCAAATTTTTGATCTCCCCAAGCTTCTCGCACAGGATTAAGTTTACATATTTCATGAACCTTTTCTAAAATTGGAATACGTCTTCCATTGCCTCCATATGGGTTACCTAAAAAAACTACATCCCAAGTATTACTTTTTGGATATGCACTTGGCTGTGGTGCACCAAAAGGTATAAATTTTCTGGGTACAGGACAGGTGTGGTGTTCAAAATTTTGTGGTGACCATTCAATTACTAAATCATAAAAGTTTGCCATGGCCTTAAACCGCTTTAGATTTCGATTTAAAGACCAATCTTTGTCACCTGGAAGAGGTAATTGTTCCCCTTGTATACCAATTACTAATTTCTTTTTGCAGTAAGATACTTTTGGAAAAAATGCCAGCCCTACTAGTATTAAAATGTCGCATGATTTCCCTTCACTGATAGTATCGTATTGCTTTGTATGCCAACCTAATTTTGATAAATAATATGCACAAGAACTGCGATATTCTTTGTAATATTTACTGTTGGCTATTACAGCTATTTTGTCTCCCATTAATAAATTATGTAAATAGCCTATAACTATTTTTTAAACTGAAATCGAGTATTAAAATTTTGACAATGAAATAGCATTTTTGTTTTGTAGTTAAATGAGCTCTTGAAACTTTATAAGACAACAACCAAAATGCTGCCTGTTTCTTATTTCTCATTTTTGAAAAATTCTTTTTAACATCGGGGTCAATATACCCATCAACAATATCACAAATTAATTGATGCGTTTTAAGGGCTGTACCATCCTTAAAGTTACTAATTGTGGCATTTTCTTCATGACTCCTGTAAGCCGCTAATACTTTATTTGATACCGCAATTGGATAATTATTGGCAATACGTATCCACATTTCCCAATCTTCCATACAGTTGAGACGTCTATCAAAACATCCAATAGTTTCATACACCTCTCGCTTTACAGCCATAGAAGGGGTTTGTATGTATTGCTGAGTGTATAGCTTTTCTAGTATATCTGGCATAATACCCTCATTATCTTGAATCATGCCCGTGACGCCCGTAATACGGCTTTTAGAGTCTATGTAGTTGGTTCTACAAAAGGCAGCTCCTGCATTAGGGTTAGCATTAAAAAGTCTTTCCATCTCACTGTAAAAGCCATCATACACAAGGTCATCTCCATGCAATTGATGGATATATGTACCTCTTGAAGCTCTTAGACCAGCTTCGTAATTTTTGACCTTGCCAACATTTTTTTCTTGTCTAATAAATTGCACGCGCCCTTGCCCATATTCTTTTATAACGGCCTCTGGATTATCTTTGGTTGAATGGTCATCAACCACAATTATTTCCATAGAGGCTTCTCCAGGATCTTGCGCTAAAACTGATTGCAGGGTTTCTTTTAAATAGTGAGCGCAGTTATAAGTTGGGATCAAAACAGACCATAAAGGACGTTTGATGCCAGATTTAACTATTGGTAAAATTAAATTATGGTAGGTTTTGACTAAGGGCAATTTTAATTTTTAATCCGGGTTAACAATGTAATAATTGGTCTTGTAATCGCGTTTGCAATACGCCAATTTGCTGATTGTTTTAAAATATTGATTTTTTCACTCTTCAAATACATATTAAGACTATTATCTATGGTTGTGTCTATAAAATCTTCCTGGTATTGCTTTGGTAGTTTTGGCTTTAAATACAATGCTGCTTTAATTGCGGCAGTGGCTAAAATCTTGGTATCATTCGTGAAATTAGAATCCCCCATATGGTAATTACACAATACTTTATCTAGCATATAATAATTATTATCCTTTAATGCTATAAGTACGTTAAACACCCAATCTTCACAGCGGTATTTATAATCTTCTGGATAGGGAAGCTCATCATCCGTCCAAATAGAACGTTTATAGAGTGGTGCATGTATAGGAAAAGCTACACTTTTGTGCCATTTATATAAAATTTGTTCTAAAGGGTTGGGCTTTAATGTCTCATATATAAAATACTTATAAATATCTTTAGTAGAATTATAATGTTGATGATCACAAATACAAATTTCTACATCTGGGCTCATTTGAAAAACATTAAGTTGTTTTTCAATTTTTCTAGGAAATAAGGTATCATCCCCATCTATAAAATTAATAAACTCACCTTTTGCTAGAGCAAATCCTTTGTTTCTTGCTCTAGAAACTCCTTGATTGTCCTGGAACAAATACGTGAATCTTGTATCATCTTTAATAAACTCTTTAATTACTTCTGCACTGGTATCCATAGAACCGTCATCAACAATGACACACTCCCAATTTGTATAGGTTTGTGACACAATACTTTCTAGAGTATTAGCAATGCAATGTGCTTGATTATAGCAGGTAACAATAACAGACACTAATGGTTGTTTCATTAATCTATATTTTTTGATTTGCAAAGTAATACCAGCAACGTAAACTTAGTTGATTTCCTGTAATGCTTCTTAGAATTTTCATCTTATAAGTATTGAATTCTGGGAAATGAGGATATAAGTTAAAGGCTTTATTTAAATAATTAATCGCCATGCTGTTATGATGCTTATCTAATTCCATCGCGTGCCAAAATAAATACTTTGCTGCTGTTTTTTGTCTTTCTTTTGTAAATACATTTAATCGCTGAAATTCTGCAATCCATTTATCATGAAATGCTAAAGCACTTATAGCTCCACTTGAGGTCACAATCCGCTCACCTTCGTGCTCTCGCCACAAGCCGGTAAGCTTGGGTAAATATTCAAAATTACCTCCGGCTAGAGCGCCGCGTAAAAAATAATCGATTTCTTGGTTACGTCTTAAATTTGTATCCCAAGGGCCTATCTTGTCAACTATTTTTCTTTTCAATAACATACTAAAATTAGCTATTACTCTTCCGCCATAAAACTGACTGATAGTATCTTCCCATTTTTCTCCTTTAATCAAGACATGATTTTTTATTGTGCCATGATGCCAATTACCATAAACTCCATCAGTTTGTTTTTGATTCTGCAATATAGAAACTTGGTCTTTAATTTTATTAGGGTACAATAAATCATCAGAATCTAAAAATTGAAAGAACTCACCTGAAGCATTTTTGATACCATTATTTCTTGCAGCAGGAGCACCAGAGTTATCTTGTTTGATATAAATAAGTTTAAAATCAATTGTTGCAAGCTTTGTTTGTAAATTGCCTATTACCTGAGCTGTATTATCTGTAGAGCCATCATCAATAATTAAGCACTCTATAGGTCTGTGAGTTTGGTTAAAAACAGACTGTATTGATTCTTTAATAAGCAATGCTCTGTTGTAGGTTGGAATAATAACAGAAACCATTTGATATTCAGCCATCTAAGAGTTTTCTATTGTTGTATTTTTATAAAACTCGAAATGACTTTGTGATATAACATCCCATGAACATTTATCTCTTGCATATTTTAAGTTGTTATACTGTATCCCTGTGTCTTTAAGTTGGTAAGCTTTTTCCATTGCAGTCCTTAATGATTCTTTTTGATTTGGATTAAATAATATATTATTATTGTCTTGAATAACCTCTGTAATATTGCCAATATTTGGGCCAACAAGTATTTTACCAAAACTAAAACCTAAAAAAACTAGACCCGAATTAAGAGATTCTGTTCTTGGAATAACCAAAACATCACATGCATTTAAGTAAATCTGAATATCCTTTTCTGCAACAAATAAGTCAAATAATCTATACTGCTTATTTAGATTAAGCCATTTTCTTTTTAATTTTTCAGTAACAGCAAAACGTGATTTACCTTGCAAAGACCACTTACTCAATAATAATTTTTCTTTAATATTGGAACTTTGAAATGCATTTAGCATCAAACTACGTTCTTCTATTTTTCGGTAGCCCCCAAAAGATAGAAAAACAAATTTGTCTTTCGGAATTTTTAATATTTCTCTAGCAAGTTGCTTTGAGATATCATTTTTAAGATTTAAATAATTACCGTGATTTATAACAACATGCGACATGTTTTCTGATAAAGCATTATGTCGTTTTTTAAAATAATTAAGGCTGTAATTACCCAAATGAATCATCCCATTTACATGTTTAAAAAACAAATGATAAATCTTTTTAATTAGTATGTTGTTATGAAGATTATGGGGGTATTCATTATGGTAAGTTATAATTACTTTGGTTTTTAAGTTTTTTAAAATATTTAATCTAAACTTCAATTTAACATAATCATCTTCTGTAATGTTTTCAATATTCCAACCAAATAAATTTTCAATCCAATGAACATGAATTAGATCATAATTGGTGTTATTATCCCAAAATTTATCTTCAGAAATGGTGACATCTTTAAGGAGTTTTTTAACACCCTTAGAAAGACTATCAATATATGTATTGCCTGAATTAAGCTTCGCTACAATTAAGACTTTCATCTTTTTAAAGTCAATTTATTTTTAAAAGAAATTAAATGCAGTGTCAACCAATTTTTACCAAATACCTTCCAAAAATTAAAGTCAAAAAAACCATAGGACTGTTTGATGACCGAAGGGTTCTTTAAGATATAATACATAAAGTACCTAAAGCGCTTTGCAGTTGAACTTGTGCGAATCAAAAAATCGTAGTAACGTTTCTTAAATAGTGATTTTATAACTGTCGGTACAAGTGAGGTTGACTCAATCCAATCATTTAAACTTTGCCAACGTTGTAAACGATACTTAGCTTGTAAAAGATTATTTGTAGAACGTTGCTGATCATGAACACCTCTTACGCAAGTTGGATTACTTAATTCTCCAGGGTAAAAACGACCTACCATACTCATTTTCACAAATAAGTCTACGTCTTGCTGTAACTTTAATTGGGTGTTAAAGACACCTGACTTCTTGAATAAACTTCTTTTTATAGTTAACGCGTCAATACCCCAGCTTCCTGACACTTTGTTAGGATGTGCTGATAAGAACACTAATGCTACATCTTCTGGTGTGACAGGTTGCGAAAAAGTGAGAATTTCTTGTTTTACCGTTTCTAAAAATTGCTGTTTAGAGGTTTCACTATAATAATGGATACCCATACAGTTATACACTCCATCAGCATCAGGATGTTTCTTAAAGATCTCTATATCCTTTTCATAACGGTTTGGTAATATATAATTATCCGCATCTGCAAAAGTAATGTAGTCATAAGAGGCTAAAGTGAACCCATAATTACGGGTAGCACCACAACCATGATTCCCCTTATCAGGGTGTTGAAAGGCTTTTACTTTGTCATATTCCTTTTCTAATTTTAAACAAAGTTTCCAAGACTGGTCCGGGGATTGGTCCTCCACCAGAATTATTTCTTTAACTACCTTATGTTGTTCAGCCGCCTCAACTGCTTTTCTTAAAAAAGGTTCAGCATTGTATACGGGTATGATGACAGAGACCTCCAAATTACAACTGGCTTTCACTTATAAGTTGATTAATAGTTTTTAAATGCTTGTCTAGAGTATAATGTTTTTCAATTCTGGCCTTACCTTTTTGCCCCATGGTTCTCGTCAAATTTCGATTCTCAACAATTTTCAATATGTAGAATACCATTTGTTCGATGTCATTTTCGTCAACCAAATATCCAGTTTCTTCCTCAAGCACAACATCTGGAATACCGGCATGACGTGTAGATACCACAGGTAATCCTGACGCCATAGCCTCAATAATACCAACCGGGGTACCTTCGCTATCTCCATTGCTGGCAACAATAGAGTGTTGTACAAATAGAAAAGCGGATTGTAGATGCTTAATGATCTCTTTACGCTCTAAAGCACCCAATAAAATTATATTATTTTCTAAACCTAAACTTTTAACTAGGTTTTTACTCACATCAAATAACTCTCCGTCTCCAATCATTTTAAGTTTTAGATGTGGTTGTTGTTCCAGAACTTTTTGAAATGTCAAAATCGTTAAATAAGGTGCTTTTTTATAGGTATGTCTACCTACTGAAATGATATAATTAGAATTATTATCTGGTTTTATGTTCAAATAATCTGGGTGGGGCCCATAGGTATTTATCAAAAGCTTGGTTTCAGGACAACCTAACTTCTCCAATGCATGAGACATTGCTTTGGATACCGCAATAATTTTTAATGAATTTTTAAACATGTAATCATAGCCATCTTTAAAAAGACGGAGCGTCTCATAACTCGATGCATCTTTGCCATGAAAGTGTACAATATAGGGTATCTTTAATTCAACACAAATAGGTGCGATAAAACTACCTGCAGTGCCATACTCTGCCAATACAACATCAATATGATGTTCTTGCATGTAGCGTTTTATAAGCGCTTGTTTTGTGTAGTTTTTTTTGCGCTTTTGGGCTAGACGAAAATAAATATAATGTGGTAATAAAGATTTGAACTTGGTCAAAAAACTAGACTTGGGTTTATACAGCTGTATAAGAGAAACATCAGCCTGTGTCTTAAAATCTAAATCCCAACCATAGAGGTAAAACACATTGCCATACAACTGGTCTATGTGCGCCCTAATGAATGTCTCGGTAAGCCCTATTTTGGTAGGTGAAACAATTAAAATATTTTTTTTAATTTTCATTTTCGAATATTAACCTTAATACACATTATTATTTCCTATAAACTGTTTTGTTAATAATTAAAATAAATACTCTTATTAAAATTTGCATCACTAATTTGATTCAGATTTAGTATTATATAAATTACATCCCCCTGAAGGCAATTGATTATGAGTATACTATCCTTCAATAGATGTAAAAAAGTCAAAAGTTAAAGTGAATTAATCGTCTACTCACTCTTCTTTTTAGCAACACCATACAATCCCGTAATCATTTGACCTCCTTTAAATTCTATCTTTTCTACTTTGGAAATTCTAATTAATTTTTTCATAATAATAAGTACCATTTTTTCAATAATTTTACGTTTAAAAGTTGGAATATGAGCTCTTTTGACCCATAATCCTAACATCTGGGCCATTGCTAAATGCCAACCTCCTGTTGCATAAATTTCTACGTCTGAAAAACCACTATTTAATAAATGCCTTTTAAGAGAAAATGGCGTATATCTATATTCGTCATATGGCACTTCATGTAAGTTCCATAGGAAAGGAACAGTAAAGAAAAATGAGCTATCAGGTTTTAGCACACGATAAGTTTCTTTTAAAAAAATCTCAGGTTCTGGACAATGTTCTAATACTTCGGTAGCAAACGCGCAGTTAAATTTAGCATTTTCAAAAGGCATGTTTTTTCCATCCCATGTGAAATCAGGTTTTATATCTTGGTCGTATACCAATGCCGTTTCAATATCCAAACCAACGTAATTTTTGACTTCAGAGTTTTCTATTATAAACTCTCTATAGGGCATCTTACCGCATCCAATATCAAGCAAATCACCTTTTAATTCTGGCAAAACCCATTTAATTGCCTTCAGAATCGAAGATCGAATAATGAATAGATGAAGATTTTTTTGCTCTATTGACTTAGGAAAGAAATTATTATCCATTAGTTTTTATTGGTTTGATTTTTTTAAGATACATCATCATTAATCTAAAAATATAATTACGGTCTCTCTTTAGTAATATCCAAATTAAATAATTCCTTTAACCGAGCTCTTGGCCTAACAAACAATCTAAATTGCATCCAATACTTCCTGCAATTATTTTTTAAAACTTGTTGCAGTAATGGTTTCCTATTATCGCCATAAAACAGCAGTGCGCCTTCTAAGTTTATACGTCTGGGAAGACTGATTTTTTTTGTTTGCACTTTTTTAAAAGTATTTAAAAGCTCAAACCATTGTTTATGGGTTTTGGCACTGCTATAACGTTTTTTAATTGTCTTGACGGCATTATGAGACAAACGCTGCCACAAATCTTGATCCTCCAACAGCAATTGCAAGTACTTTTGGTAATCGATGCCACGATCTTTGACGATAAAACCATTAAAGCCGTGCTCTATAATTTCATTAATACCACTGGTTTCAGCCAAACAGATCGGCACTAGACCTGAAGCCATAGCTTCCATTAAGGCGACTGGCATCCCTTCATAGTCACTCATTAATGTAAACACTTGATGTTCCTTAAAATGCCATAGCATTTCGGCAGATGCTACCGCTCCTTTATATCTTACATTTGTTGTATTTGCAGATTCAATTAATTGAGTCACTTCTCTAACGGCTCTGCCTTCACCATAGATAGAAAATGTTAGTAAGGGGAACTGTTCTGATGCCGCTATAAATGCCGCTGTTAATTTTAAAATTTGTTTTTGTTGTATTTCTAAACGGCCAGCATAAATAACTTTTAAGGACTTATCCTCAGATATTACTGTCTTGGCTTCGGGTATTGGCGTACCACATGGAATTACAGATAAGGCTGTAGTTGTTATGGTGTCTTTACATAAACCATTAATGTAGTGCGATACGGCCACACTAGCGGTTAATTGATCTTGTGCTGTACCATGAATAAATTTAGAAATTACGTTTTTAGAAAACGTATCATTGGAGTGCATCACACCAATTACGGGAATATTGAAACGCTTCAAATATCTGGTTGCGTAAAAAGCTGGAATGACCAAATTGGCTAACACTATACTTATACTTTCTTTTTTAACGATTTGTATGAGTGCTTTCACCTGATCAGCCACAAAAGGTATGTCTTCACGATTAATCGTGCTTATTGGTAAATGATGCCCTTTAAAATAAGATAACGTAGGACAGTCTGCTGCCTTGCCGCTATAGATAAACAGAGTCTGGATCTTTAAACCGTAGGTACTCATTAAATCGGGCACCAAACGCTGTATCCAGGCATTTGGACCAGTAGCTAAATGGCCGGGTCTATCATAAGCGCAAAACAAAATTTTCATTTATTAGATTGATTTTTTTACAAGGAACTCCAAATGTGCATTTGCCATTTTTTCAACGGAAAACTCATTGAGGATGCGGTCTTTATTATATTGACCTATTTCACTTATCAATTTTGGATTCGTGTATAATTGCAAAATTTTATTTGCCAAATCTATAGGATCATTAGGTTTAGTCAAGCATTCAATAGTATATGCATCTCCCAGAGCCTGCAGTATCCCACTAATATTTGTTCCAATAACGGCTTTTCCTCGTTCCATACATTCTAAAACACCATTAGGACAGCCTTCTAGATTAGAACTAAAGCCGCAAAACAAACTGTGCTCTATGAGTGGTTGTACTGGATTCAATTCGCCTGTAAAACCAATATGGTCACTCAATTTCAAATCAAAAGCCAATAGTCTTAATTTGTCATAGGTATTACATTTTCTTCCTGCTAATACTAAAAATGGTAGTTCCAATTGCTTCGATTTACAATCTAGAATAACGATTGACCAAGCTTTGAAAAGCGTATCGTGATCTTTTCGATCGGTTATATTGGCAATCATAGATACTAATGGACGGTTTTTTTCAATGCCAAACTCCTGATGCCAATCTCTCTTTTCGAATTCTTCTTTATAAGGAATAATACCATTATTAATAACTGTAATATCTTCATCTTTCAACCCATAAGTTCTCTTAAGGGCATCGGCTCCTTCAAACGAGTTGGATACTATGGCAGAAACCCCTCGGATAAGTTTTTGTTCAAGGGCTGTCCCGAAGAGCTTACGTCCTTCTTCGCGTTGATTCCAAAAAGCAAATTTTGCTCCAGTGTATTTCCAGATTTGTGCGACAATTTTATTAGATTCTGCGACATAAGGTAAAAGCACATCAGGTGAGAGTTTTTTAACAAACTGAACTAATTTAAAGTATTGACGTAGTTTCTTAAGTTTTGAAGAATGATGATTAAAAGGAAAATAGTACACTTCAAACCCTTCTTTTTCTAAAATACATTTATAAGTTCTTGTTACACCTTCATGAAACGCAATAAATGCAACATGTTTACTAACATTTGCTTTAATGTAACTAGCTAAAAGTAAAGCCTGTCGCTCTGCACCGCCAAATCCATCTAAGGTATTGACAACAAATAAAAAGCTGGTATTTTTTAGGTGAGTATACATTTTAAATCTGAAATAACTAATTAAATTCTTGACAAAACCATTCATCTAAAACTAGAAGAAGCCACACATCATAGGCCTTTTTCTCCATCAATAATTCATTTAAGAAT
>Ga0209119_1002736_pt1 | contig 15898 bp, 13 predicted proteins | sample COG_03_FD_184747 | JGI IMG/M metagenome (GOLD analysis project Ga0209119, IMG submission 184747) | Pelagic Microbial community sample from North Sea - COGITO 998_met_03 (SPAdes) (version 2) | ecosystem: Environmental > Aquatic > Marine > Neritic zone/Coastal water | place: Helgoland, sampling... | reverse complement strand
ATACAGAGGGTAATATATTAGATGTCATTTTGGCTATCTCTGTAAAAACGATTAGTAATTACACCAACCATGTTTTCAAAACAGAATTAGATACTGTTTTTAAGGCAAGAGAATGGAGTGGATATAAGGTATCGAGAAGTATATTTAATTTTTTTAGAAGTCTTGTTTAATAAAAAAAACGGTTACACTATAATAGTATAACCGTTTTATTGTTTTAGTAGATAACTCATTCGAAATATCGAACATTAGTCTAACTCCAAAAGACTTAATTGATACTCATCATATAATGACTCTTATCTCCCGCAATATAAATAGAGAGTCATTTATTTATTAAGGTGTGAGCCGTCACAATATCCATTTGGATCTTGCGTATTTCCACATCCACACATTGGACGATCTTGTTTTTTATAAATCATAATTTTTTGTTTTTTAATATTGAATTGAGTGAAATTAGTAAATTTTATTAAAATTCTAAATCAGCAACTAAATCAAATTCATCATAAATCGCTTTATCCTTCAATCCATCAAAGAAACTTGTAGAGCCATATCTTACATCAAATTTTGTTCTATCTATTTTTAAGGATGCATTAGCTTTGTTCCCATAAACTGAAAGATTGAATGAAATAGACTCAGTATTTCCTTTGATAGTAATATCTCCAGTGACTTTATATGAGTTTTTACCTGTTGGTTCAACCTTAGTAAAGTTCAGTGATGCAGAAGGAAATTTTGTAACTCCAAAGAAATCGTCAGATTTTAAATGACCCTCTAAATTCCCTTTATACTCACCTTCTAAATCGGTAACTATAATAGTAGACATATCTATTTCAAAGTTACCTCCAGTCAATATGTCTTTGTCAAAATTTAAATGTCCAGATTTAATTGAGATAATCCCTTCATGAGAACCAGTTACTTTATAACCTTTCCAAACAACTTTACTGCTTTCTAATTTAATTTCTTTTTTATCTCCATCTTTTGTTGTGAAGGAAAATGTCATAAATGCTACAATTACTAAAGTAGCTAAGTTTTTAATTGATTTTTTCATTGTTTTGTTTTTTTGTTTTTTTGTTTTTTTTGTTTGTACAATATTAATACTTTTGTTTACATAAAGTAACTTGTTACCTTTTTGTAACTAATAAAAAGTGGTTACTATGAAGTAACTAAACTGTAATTATGAAAAATGAAAAATGTCCTGTTTTAAACTTTACTCAGCAGATTGGTGGCAAATGGAAACTACCTATAATAAACACAATACGAAATCATGGCACATTAAGGTTTGGTAAAATTCATCAAATGGTTGATGGGGTTTCAAGAAAAGTTCTTACTGATCAATTAAAAAGTCTTGAGAGTGCTGGCCTACTTACAAGAAAACAGTATGAAGAAATACCTCCAAGGGTGGAATATTCACTAACCGAAAAGTCAAAAGGGCTATGTGAAGTGTTTCACGCCATAGAGAAATGGTCTAATTTAGCAGATAAATAAAAACGGTTACACTTTATAAAAGTATAACCGTTTTATTGTTTTAGTAGATAACTCATTCGAAATATCGAACATAAGTCTAACTCCAAGAGATTTAATTGAGACTCATAACTTGATGACTCTTATTATGAAAGAATAACGCTGCTGCACGATTTAATCCTTTGATAGACTATTTATAATCAAACAGATCCAATGAAATCAAAGAAAAAGGTTGTGATACTCACAGAAAGTCAAGTAAAGTCACTCATGGAGAATCTTAGGGCAAAAAGGAATAAGAGAATTTTAGAAGGATTAAAGTTAAGGTCAAGAAAATAATACAACTTTGCTCCCAAACTGAACATTCTTAATTTCCATATCTCCATCGACAAAAGGGTAACCACATCTGGATAGATTAAGTTTGGATGTGTGTTCACTCACTTCTACCTTTTTGACAAAATTAAAACCAATCTTACTATTGAACATGATATTTCCGTAACTGAGTTTAGAAATTGGAGATATTAACTTTTTTCTTCCGTTTTTTGGATCCATAAAAGCAGCATACCATTGTAAATAGTCTTTTAAAAGGTGGTCTTTAAACCAAACCATTTGATCTTCAAAATCAGAACTAACGAAACTTGTTTTTAATTTTAAATTTTTAAGTTTGGTCATCAATTCATTTTGATATTCTTCCAGCAAAATCTCTTCATTTAAAATGTAGTGTAAACAGTTGAGAAGTAAAATATCCCTGTCTTTAGTCTCAGAATTCCTCCAATTTGTATTTAATATCAAGAAGATTGATTTAAGAAATAGTTGCTCTTGACTTTTAGATAACTTCTGATTTAGGATTTCATACTCATAATGTTTGTAACCACTTCCTGAAACCAATAGAAATTTTCCCAAAACATTAATCAAAAAACCTTTTACAGTATCTACAGATTCTGATTTAGACCCAACACTTAAGTAGGTTTCTTCCTTAGAAATAAATTCACCGTCTTGATCTAATTCACTCGTAAGTACTGTAAATTTCTTGCCAAATTTTAAATAAATCAGATGTATAGCAATTAAAATACTCGATAAGGTTCTTATGGTTATTTTCTCACCCTGAAGATCATTTGTAACCCTTGAATTTATAAACGTCGAAAGAAATGCTGAATACATACTATCGAGTTTTTTAAAGTATTTAGTTATAGCCGTTTTTTCTTTACTCCCATTAACTCTTTTAGGTTTTTTATCTACTTCATCACCTTGTCCCTGCTGTTCCTCATCCTCATAAAGTTTTTGCTCCTCACTTTCTTTAAATTCATCATTTCCAATAACCATACCTGATGAAAATAGGCTGAGAAATTCAGCAATCTTTACCGTTGAGTTAGAAAGTTCACCACTCTGTCTCAACAAGGATTCAGTGCTGACTTTATTGAATTGTTTAGCGTCAAGAACTTCATAATCTTTATTTATTTGATTTTCTGTTGCTATTCTACCTGCACCAGCGCTGTAATTAAATACCTTTTTTATAGATTCGGATTGATCATCTGCCCAGTTATAATCAACAAATTGAAGTAAATCCGTTATTCCCTCTCCGTCAATGAAATCAAGTTCTAACAATGCATCCAATTTCTCTTGATCAGGATCAGGATTACACCTAAGAAGTCCCTCCAGTCTATGAACAATTGAATAATTACTTATTCTTTTATCCTCGCCTTCAACATATAATTTAAAGACGTCCTCAGGGTTTGTGACATAAACAATAATGATGTTTTGTTTTACCTCTTTGATTTTGGACTCAATTAGGTTTTCATGTCTGTCAAGAATGGAAATTGTATCGACATCAATTTCTGATTCTTTAAAGAATACCATTATTTCGTTGGACCTTAATTCAGAATAAAGAATTCTGTATTCATATTTAATTCTTTTGACTGATTCCACAGTGATACCATAACTCTTTACTCCCTTAACATGTACTGTTTGTTCCGGTAGTTTAATGTTAAGATCATCTAATAATGTATTTTGTGCTGAATTTTTTCTCAAAAGGATTCCTGCTTCAGCATTAGCAGCATTTGAACTTCCAAAACCCATGGCGGCAATAGTCGCATTTGGACTCCCTAATAATAGATACTCTGTGTTTTTTCCTTTAAAATGAAATAATTTTGCATGTAATCTATTGAATGTGTTGTCATAATCGTCTTTACATTCCGCCCAATCGTAATAATTAATATTAGTTTCAATATCTAAATCTGAAGGTACAGTTCCGGAATTTAAATCAACTAAACAAGATGTTTTTTTTGGTTCAAAATGATTAACTAACTGTTTTAATTGTGCTCCTGATTTATCAAAATATGGACTAATTATGGTAAGCTCGTCAATTTCAGAATTTGGGATATTAGATGCTAATTGAGAGAATATTGAGTTGCTCTTAGAATTACCAAGAAATTTCATTTCTAATCCTAAGCTGTCAATGTTAACCCAATCTGAAGATACTGGAAGTTCACTAAGCCAAGGAGAATGTTTTCTCATCCACTGAATTTTTTGAGGAATAAAACCAAGTGATTTATCCAAAAACGGTTTCAGATATTCCCATGCAGAACCAAATAATGGTGCATTTTCATTACCAATATTATCAAGATGAAATGCTCCCCAAATTTCATCATTTGTACTTAGGCCAGATGATGTAATGTTCCCAGATCCAATAATTAATAATCCATGACGTACACCGGTTAAAAGGATAATTTTTGGGTGAAAAACTCCCGTCTCATAAATGGGTTGGAAATTGTATGTCTTATTGTGTTTAAACTCTCTTCCTGTTGTAGCCTCTTGCGCCATTTCTAAGTAGTGCCCATCAGCTAAAACGTTTACATTTTTTATGTTCGCTAATCTCAATGTAGGCAAAACTCTTTCTTCAAAAAAAGAAAAATCAAATGAGTAACAAGTGAGAACACAAGAATGATATTTACCTCTGTGTTTCCCAATCAAATCCAGTATGTTCCTTCTTTTAATCATTCAATGAAATTTGATTAAATATGGAAACTCCTTTTTCTGTTAACTGGTTATCCGATGACAAAATGTTTAGGTCTTTTAAGAATGATATTAGGTTTCCGATTCTTGGACCTGTATAAGCCGCTTCAAAATTTCCTAAATACCTAATATGATGGTCTTCAATAATAAACTTTTGAGTTGATAGTCCTCCGCCACCTATTTTTCGAAAAGCAACATATTGGTGCCTATAGATGATGTTTTTGAAAATATACTCCTTTACAAAATCAAGTACAGACGTCGACATTTTTACTCTGAATTGGGTTAAGAAATAACCTGGACCTTCACCGTCTTTTCCAAGATCATTTTTATCTCCGTATTCTTTCAATGACACTAAGTCATTCTGATTATTTAAATATTTGGAGAAGATAAGTAAGAATCCATAAAATACTTTTTCTGTTTTTTTACTCTTATAAATCTTTTGAAATAAATCATGTTCATTTAAATCAATATTTATTAAAACTTCCGAGACTTTATCATTAGAATTTTTAATAAAATTTTCGGTTTCAAGGGTGTTAATTACTGACTGCCCTACTTCATCTACCAATTGATTTAGTGGTATCCAATTAGGGCCACAAGAATCCTCCAAATGATCTAATACACCATTAAAAATCGAGGTATTTGCGTAATGCCAAAATTCATTAAACTGATAATAGAACCAGCCAAATAAACTATCATCAACTTTACCATCAATTATACCCTTTCGATTATAAGCGGCGTAAATAAATTCCCTATCATTAAATGCAGCTGGATTAGAATCCGAAAAGTTAAGTAAGTGAGATATCGTTTGTTTTCTTAAAGTTGTGGGATCTTCCTCAATCCTTAATGGATAGTCCTTTTGTAATAGAAGTTGAATTAATTGAGCCTCTTCTTCAGTGCCATCAGGAACAATTGCTAAGTTAAAATCAGGTAAAAGATTTTCAATTTGATCTTCATTAATTTTACCCTTGGATATACAATCAAAAAACGTTTCTGATTTTTCTGGATCAATGTTTGAAGCAAATGATTGTGCAAGCATCTCTCCACTTATAAAACTTTCATCTCTGGAACTTGTTCTGGTATAGATGCCCCCTTCACTATCGCGATTGATAATAATTCCAATATTTCGCATTGATCCTAAATAGTACTGTCCAAACGCACCCCATCTGAAATTCCAATACGTATTCGCTGTAGTTCCATCGAGTTTATAAATACCTGCGTTTAAATCATGTACATTAATTTCTTTGTTCTGTATCTCAAGCTTTGCATAATTACTGCCAGGAATACTTCCATTGTTGCTACTATAAAACTGAGAACTCAGAGCAATTATATACTCCGCTGTTCGAATAAATTTTATTTGTTCAATAGGATCAGTACTACCAACACGTTTGCTATACTCATCTAAAAGCCAGCAGTAGAAACTATAATATCGAATTCTCCCCGTCACGTTATTTAATCCGGGTAAAAGAATAGAAAAAGTTGAGTCAGATGTGTTTTGAAGACCTAATGGATCAAGTCCTCTAATAAAGTTCATTCTTTCACTAAAGAAAGGGACTATACTCTGGTTATTTTTAATGACTTTCTGACTCAATTACGCACTATTTTAGTTTGTATAAACATAATAAATAATTGTGTAATAACACAAAAATTATTAGATTTGATTTAATCTATTTTGAAAATCATGAACCGAATTAAAGAGGTTTTAAAAGAAAAAGGAATAAAACAAATTTGGTTAGCAGAGAAACTTGGTAAAAGTTTCAACACTGTGAACAGTTACGTTCAAAACCGACAACAACCTCGACTTGAGGTGTTGAATGAAATTGCAAATATTTTAGTCGTAGATGTAAGGTATCTAATTCAATCAAGTAAACATGGCGAAGAAACAAACTAAAAAACAAATCGAACAATACGAGCACGACAATGCGGAACGTGCTAACATTCCTCACGTTGGTCTGGTGACACCTTCAAGTGACCCTGATACAGGCGCAAAAAAGAAATACGAGTACGACCCGCATCTTGACCCGCAACTACAATGGGCAGGAAAAGCGGAACATACCAGTTTTGAAGTACCTACGGTGAGTTTGCATGTGCATGAACGTATTGACCCAAAAACCATCATAGAAACAGTAAAAAAAGAAAAAGATGATGGCGGACAAATGAGTATGTTCTCGGAAAAGAAACCACTGCGTGAAGCAATTGACTTTTACAGACACAAAGAAGGCTGGACAAACCGTCTGATTGCAGGAGATAGTCTTTTGGTAATGAATTCTCTTTTGGAGAAAGAAGGCATGGCAGGTAAAGTGCAGATGATGTTTTTTGACCCACCATATGGCATTAGATACGGAAGTAACTTTATGCCTTTTGTAAATAAAAAGGACGTAAAAGACGGGAAAGATGATGATTTATCATCCGAACCAGAAATGATCAAAGCATTTCGTGACACCTGGGAATTGGGCATTCATTCATACCTAACTTATCTAAGAGATAGATTATTGTTAGCAAGAGAATTGCTTGATGATACAGGTAGTGTTTTTGTACAAATTTCAGATGAAAACCTGCATCACTTGAGAGAGATGTTAGATGAAGTCTTTGGCGTTGAAAACTTTATGAGCATAATCAGCTTTAGAACTACAAGTGGATTAGGAAGTAAGTTTCTTTCAACTAATGGAGACTTTCTAATTTGGTACGCAAAGAAAAAAGATTCTATAAAATACAACCCTTTATTTATTCCAAAAGATTTTGGTTATGGTACAGCATATACAAATATAGAAGATGAAGATGGCACCAAAAGATCCATGAATGAATCTGAATTAAATGGGAAAATTCATCCAAAGGCAAAGCCATATGCCAGCGCTGACTTAGTTTCATCAGGGTTAACTCCTTCGTGTGTTTTTCCTGTCGATTTTGAAGGAAAAACCTATGAATCAGGTAGAAGTAGAAGTTGGAAAACAAATCAAGAGGGAATGAAACGATTAATTGAAAACAATCGACTTTTTGCACCTGGAAGTACCTTAAGGTATATTAATTATTACCATGACTTTCCTATTAGTTCTCTGACTAATTTCTGGACTGATACCGTAGGTGAATTGAAGAAAACATATGTGGTTCAAACTTCTACTAAAATATTGGAGAGGTGTATTCTCATGACTACCGACCCAAGTGACTTAGTGTTGGATATAACAAGCGGTAGTGGCACAACAGGATATGTTGCCGAACAACATGGAAGACGATGGATATTATGTGATACATCAAGAGTAGCTTTAACCTTGACTAAACAGAGAATAATGTCTTCTAATTTTGACTATTATAAATTAGCACATGAAAAAGAAGGAGTAGGAAGTGGTTTTCAATATAAAACCGCTCCACATATTACTTTAAAAAGTATTACAAATAATGAGCCACCTCCATCAGAAACTTTATTTGACCAACCAATACTTGATTCATCTAAAACCCGAGTAACAGGACCATTCACAGTAGAAGCCGTTCCTGCACCTTATGCAAAAAGTTTTGACGAATTAGAACAAGACGATACAGGTTCAGATACTTCTATTGCACGTAGTGGAGAAACCAACCGCCAAGCAGAATGGCGTGATGAATTATTACGAGCAGGTGTGAGAGCAAAAGGTGGTAATATTATTCAGTTTACACGAGTAGAACCAATATCAGGAACCAAATACATACAAGCTGAAGCAGAAACCAAAGAAGATGTTCCTAAAAAAGTATTAGTTGTTTTTGGACCTGAACATGCCCCATTAGAACAACGCATGGTAGAAAATGCCTGGCAGGAAGCAAGAGCATTAAAACCAGATATGTTGTTGTTCTGTGCCTTCCAATTTGACGAAGAAGCCGCGAAAGACATAGATGAATTGACTCCTGCCATTGCGGGTATGCAACTCATCAAAGCCCAAATGAATGCCGACATGCTTACGGATGATTTACGTAAAAAACGCAGCAGCAACGAGAGTTTCTGGTTAGTGGGGCAACCCGATGTTCGTGTTCACAAAGTAGAAGATGGGAAAATACAAGTAGAAGTAATGGGTTTTGATTACTACAACCCCAAAACAGGAAATGTAGAAAGTGGCGGTAAAAAGAACATTGCTATGTGGATGTTGGATACCGATTATGATAATCGTTCCCTGTTCCCTTCTCAGGTGTTTTTCCCAATGGCAGGAGCCAAAGACGGTTGGGCAAAATTGTCTAAGAATCTCAAGGCAGAAATAGACGAAGAAAAAATTGAAGCATTTAAAGGTACTATTTCACTTCCATTTGAATCAGGTTCGGCAGTAGCGGTTAAGATAATTGACGACAGAGGTATTGAAAGTTTAAGAGTTATAACACTATAGATTATGGCAGGAACTATCGATAAACTCATCATCAACAGTCCTCATCAAGAACCACAACAACATTGGTACTATGATAGAGAGAACAGGGATTTCTTTATTAAAGAAGGGAGACGACCTGCAGGTTATGTTGTGGCTACCCCAAACTCGAAAACTTTTGATGACCCAGGCATTTTTGTAGAGATTGATACTGTAAATAAAATTAGACCAAGAGTAAATGCATGGAAAGAAGCGGGGTATCCAGGCGTCACAGGAATTACTAAAAGACTTCTCGAACACTGGCAAGACCCAGAAGAACGCAAAGATCGGAGGTTTTTCTTTTGCCAGTTAGAAGCTATAGAAACATTGATTTGGCTAACAGAAGCTCCTAATTCGGAAAAAGTGGGTATTGACATTCAAGGAGATGGTGGAGCATTTGAACGTTGGTGTAGTAAAATGGCAACAGGTTCAGGGAAGACTATTATCATGTCCATGATTATTGCATGGAACTTCTTGAACAAGGTAACAAATCCAACAGATGCACGATTCAGTAAGTATGCTCTTTGTGTTGCTCCCGGTCTAACCGTAAAAAGTCGCCTTCAAGTTTTACTACCTACTAACGAAGAAAATTATTACGAAGAATTCAATATTGTCCCAGCAGCTTTGATGGACAAGCTCCGTCAAGGAAAAGTGATTATTCATAATTGGCATTCATTGGCTTGGGATTCTCAAGACAAGATAGACGCCAAAGTAGAGAAAGGTTATTTACGTTCTGTTGATAAACGACAAAGAATGGAGATTAGTGGAGAAGCATATGTTCGCAATGTACTGGGTGAAATGAGTAATGCGAGAAATATACTTGTATTAAATGATGAAGCACATCATGCTTGGCGAACCAACACAGAGGCAACAGGAAAATACCAACGGACTGGTTCTGATAAAGACAGTGCCGAAGAAGCGACAATTTGGGTTGGTGGATTAGATAAAATCCATGAGCAAAGAGGAATCCTGAAATGTTTCGATTTATCTGCAACGCCATTTACTCCATCTGGCAAAAAGTCTGCCGAAGATGCATTATTTACCTGGATTGTATCTGATTTTGGATTGAATGACGCAATTGAATCTGGCTTGGTAAAAACCCCAAGAGTAGTAGTTCGTGATGATAGCGAACGTACAAAAGAACTGAAATCAAGATTATACCATATTTATGCAGATGATGAAGTAAAAGATGATATCAATAGAAAGGCTGATGAGACAGAACCACTACCTGATTTACTAATTAACGCTTATTATTTATTAGGTGAAGATTGGCAAGAAACCAAAAATGAATGGGAAGCAGCAGGACACAAAGTCCCACCTGTAATGATTACGGTTGCCAATAGAACAGAAACATCTTCTCGAATAAAATATGCATTTGATCATAATCAAATATTAATACCAGACCTATGCAATCCTGATAAAACATTACAGATTGATAGTAGAGTTCTTGAAAATGCTGAATCCGAGACAGAAGCAGTTGAAATTGTGATTGATACGAAAGATGGAGAAGAAAGTACACCCAAATTGACTAAAAAACAACAGGCTGAACTATTACGACAGACAGTAGATACTGTTGGAAGAGAAGGTGAACCTGGAGAACAAATTCAAAATGTAATTTCCGTAGGGATGTTATCCGAAGGTTGGGATGCAAAAACAGTTACTCATATTATGGGGCTGAGAGCATTCTCAAGTCAACTACTCTGCGAGCAAGTTGTAGGTAGAGGATTAAGACGAGTTAGTTATGATGTTGGCGAAGATGGTTTCTTTGAAGCAGAATACGTAAACATTTTTGGTGTGCCATTCACATTCTTACCTCATGAAGGCGGAGATGGAACGCCACCTCCTCCTCCAAAACCAAAAACGAAGATTGAACCAAGAAAAGAAAAAGTTCAACACGAAATAACTTTTCCAAATGTTGTCCGAATAGATCATGTCTATCGTCCAAAATTAAAAATAGATTGGGATACCGTCAAGACACTTGAAATTGATCCGTACGAATCTATCACGGAAGCAGAAATGGCAGCAATTATTTCAGGGAAAGCGAATCCTAAAGTGCAATCAGCAATTGGTCTTGACCAAATTGCAGAAGATACAAGAGTGCAATCCATCGTTTTCAGAATTGCATCAACCATTTACAATTCAGAAAAAAAATCAGATTGGAAAGGAAGTAAAGAAATATTCTTAGCTCAGGTAGTGCGAATAGTCGAACATTTCATTGACTCAGATAAAATTCAAATAAAGAACGACTTATTCAATCAAGATGATTCAAAAAGAAAGATTCTGATCATTCTGAATATGAATAAAATTGTGCAGCATATTTGGTCAGCAATACGAGCAGAAAATACTGAAAAGCTTACTGCGGTTTTTGATAAAGAGAAACCAATCCGTTCCACAGAAGATGTTAGAACTTGGTACACCAGTAAACCCTGTGAATCGACGGATAAATCGCACATAAGTCACTGTGTTTATGACAGTGGATGGGAAGCAAGTGAAGCTTACTTCTTTGATAAATCAGACTTGGTAGAATCCTTTGTTAAAAATGATCATTTAGGTTTTACCATTCTTTATAACCATAAAGGTGTAATTAGAAAATACTACCCAGATTTCATTCTTCGATTGGCGAATGGTGAATACATGGTCTTAGAAACTAAAGGAGTTGATAGCCAACAAAACCAAACCAAGCGTGAATACTTGAATGAGTGGATAAATGCCGTTAACAATCACGGTGGTTTCGGAAAATGGAATTGGGATGTTTCATTTCACCCAAGTGACATAGAAGGATTGGTAAAGAAATGCATAGAACCTGAATTAGTCTAACGTATTTGCTGTAAAATTAAACTTTAATTTAAGATCCAAATATTATATAAACTCGTCTAATGTCAAAAAGTAGACTCTCCAAATCAACATTTATTCGTGGACTACAGTGTGAGAAGTCATTGTATCTTTATAAACACCATTATAGATTAAAAGACACTACACCAACATCGCTCCAAGCGGTATTTGACCAAGGAACCAATATTGGTTTATTGGCACAAGAACTATTTCCTAATGGTGCTGATGCTTCTCCCGAAAATCATTTTAAAATGGTTGAATCGGTGAGGAAAACACAAGATTTTATTTCTCAGGGGGAGTCAATCATCTATGAGGCTACTTTCCTAAACAACAACGTTCTTGCTGCATTAGATATCTTGGTAAAAGATGAAGAAGGTTGGAAAGCGTATGAAGTAAAAAGTTCTACTAAGGTCTCGGAGACCTATATTAAGGATGCATCAATCCAATATTATACAATTACAAACTCAGGAATAGACCTTAAAGACATATCGATTGTTCATATCAATAATCAATACACAAAAGATGGAGAATTAGACATCCATCAATTGTTTACCATTGAATCTGTGTATGATCAAGTTTTAGAGTTTCTCCCACGAATACCAAATGAAGTTAGAAGACTTAAAAATATCATTGAAAGTCCTGAAGTACCCAATGTAGATATCGGAAATCATTGTTCAGACCCTTATGACTGTGATTTCAAGGGAACGTGTTGGAAACACATCCCTGGCTACTCGGTTTTTAATATTTCAAGACTAAATAAAAACAAGAAGTTCGATTTATATAATAAGGGAGTAATCACATTAGATCAGATTGATCTTGGTCAAACAGATCTGAATCCGAATCAGATTCTTCAGGTACAATCTGAAGTGAATGGAACAACTAATATTGATACTGATGAAATAAGAAACTTCACAAATGGATTGAACTATCCTTTATACTATTTAGATTTTGAAACTATAGGTCCTGCTGTTCCAAAATATAATGGTAGTAGACCATACCAACAACTGGTATTTCAATATTCACTTCATATTCAAAAGATATCAAATTCAGAGATTGAACACAGAGAATATCTCGCAGATCCATCTCAAGATCCAAGAATTGGATTTATAGAACAACTGATTCAGGATTGTGGTACCAGTGGAGACATTATTGTTTATAATATTGGTTTTGAGAGAGGGAAACTCAATGATCTAATCGATGTATTTCCTCAATATTCTAATGAGTTGAGTGGGATTGTTAATCGTCTGAAAGACTTGATGATTCCGTTTCAACAAAAGTGGTACTATACCCCAGAAATGAGGGGGAGTTATTCGATAAAATATGTTCTTCCCGCACTTGTTCCTGAACTTTCATACAATGATCTTGAGATTAAAGAGGGAGGTACTGCATCAAATACTTTTCTTTCGATGGTAAACGGAACATTTGCGGGTGATGTTGAAGAAACAAGAAATCAACTCTTGGAGTACTGTAAGTTAGATACCTTCGCGATGGTCAAAATTCTGGAGAAACTACTAAACGTGTAAAACTGATTTTCTTTCAAAAAATTGAAAAAATTTATTTTTACTTTTAGTGAGATACACCCCCTGATCCATTTTTTCTGAAAATATTTTTCTCGCGACTCTGAGAGAGTGTTTTGATTCATATATATGTATATATTAAGGCAGGATGTCCGGCAGGGGGCTCCCCCTCATACTATATTAATGTGCGAGTAACAATAATTTTGATCAACCCGTGACGGTGATCGTTCGCTAATTATTATCCGCACACAACCTACAGGAATCCAAAAGAATCACAAACTCAAACTCTCATACACACCCATCACCTCTTTTTCTCTGATACCAAGATATCTTTTTGTTATTCCCATTGAAGAGTGACCAAAGAGTTCCATTAACAGAACGATAGACTGGTTACTGTAGTTGTTCAATTTAAGAACTCTATTTCCAAGTGTTTTTCGAAACATATGGGTAGATACATTTCCATCTACATGTACTTTATATTTCCTAAATATTTTTTTTAAACATACGTTCACCCACGATTTATCAATAGGTTTGGTTCCATACTTATTGATGAAAATAAATTCATTGTCATCATCTATCAGTTGTTTCCTTTTAACACGAGATATTATTTCGAGTAAATCGTGATTTAATTTAATTCGTCGTGTCTTCTTTGTTTTTTGTTCTATCACAGATAATATATCTCCCCCCGAAAAGTCCTTGTAACGTAGTTTAAGTATGTCTCCTATTCGTAAACCCGTAAATACACCAATGGAAATCAATAGACAGTTTTTATAGTTCCCATCTCGTTCCAATTTAGCAATTAGTGATTTAAACTCTTCCCATGGAATTGCACCGGTTGTTGTTCGTTGACCTTTTAATGACATTTTTTAGTTTTTTATAAATTAACCTGGCTAACATAAGCGCAAAACTTAGACTATGCAGCATTTTTTATGGAAAGTATAAGGTGAGTGCGTTTTTAAATAGATTAGAAAGACCCTAACCTATTGTTGGCGTTGACATTAGACCAATTTGAGCAACTTATACTTATTACAAAAGTATAAGCAAACAACTTTTCAAATCTATTTTAGGCAGAATGTAATTCTCGCGGTAGATTACAGTTATGGAAATATTTGGATACATTTTTATTGGAATAATAGTAATATATGTTCTTGGTTTTATAGTAACCCTCTTTTCAAATGATAAAACTATTACTATTGAAGAATTATCCATTCATGTAACGGAGTGGTTTATTGAAATGTATCCAATTCGTAAGAAATTCCCTCGAATTGTGATTAGTGGTGAATCTTCCGATTATGCGGGTACTTACACTTTTTACAAAAACACAATTACCATCTATACAAAGAATGTAAGTGACTATGAAGGTATTGTGGAGATAACTCTACATGAACTTGTCCACTGGAGGGAGATAACCTCTCATTCCAAGGATTGTTTGTATGACAAACAACTTAAAGAGTACGGATATGAGAACCACCCTCAAGAGATATGGTGTCGAGCTGTAGCTGCTGAATTAACAAAACAGTATATCAAACAAAAAATGCAATAATTTGTCGTAGATTTTTTTAAAAAAATAGACTTTGATTTATAGATAACTCAATACCCCACCAATTATACCCAATAATTATTTAATGTAATACATGGTTTAAAATCGGGTATCCAACATATGCAATCGAGAATTAGTGATCATTCTTGTAGGTGCTTTATAGTTTTTAACTTTATTATTTATTACGACAAAAAAGTCCAAATTCATTCAAAAAAACTACCTTTTTGGGATCTAATTCGTATTCGGGTGGAACATTTAATCTCTGTTTAAAAAAATCCGTTAATAACTGCATATTAGGTGGATTAGTATACCCACAATTAATCAAATATCGATTGAAATAGTTGTAATCTAAATTATTTTTTCCTTTTATCATTGTCTTTTAGTTTTTTAAGTTTATCAATTACGGACTCCCTGATAAGATCCGAAACCGTTGTTTGTTCGTCTATCACACAATCCACCAAATTTTTGAATTGATTCTCCGTTATTCTAACTATAACTCTTTTAGATTTTCTTTCTTTCATGTTTTTGTTTATAAATAAATATCATGAAATGCAAAATGTGTCAGACAACTTAATTAATATTTTTAATTAGTTGATTTATCAGGACATCAAGATCAATTAGTTCCAAGTCTTTCATATGACACCCCACGGTTTTTCTACTAACTCCACTTAATTTACTTATGGAAGATATTGTTTGTTTTTCATTTTCTTTGGTTAATTTTTCAATAGCAGCGGCAATCTTCAACTTGGTTTTGTTTTTTCTAATACTTCCATTAACCTTGTTGGCAACAAATGACTTCTGTCCCCCAGTTAGATCCAATTCAGGATTGATGTGTAAACTCTTTTTTCGATTGTTTTGATACTTATACTGATCACTTTTGATATATCCATACTGCATATTAAATAAGGATAAGAGATCTCTATATCCCATCTTAGGATCAGCGCAGTTTCTATTCACATTGTAGACATACGCAAATATCCATTTGGGATCAGTTTCTGGATTCAGATTAAATAGTGCATGGAAATAATAGGTAAAAAGTTTTCGTTTATAACCATCTCCAATATTTCTTGGTATTTTGATATCAGTCCATGGAATAGTATCAATGTCAATATCACTTTTATTAATGTATTTAGTTTTAGTAATGAGATGAGTATCAATCTCCGTTATGGATAAATACATTATCTCTCTTT
>Ga0209119_1002733_pt1 | contig 15904 bp, 13 predicted proteins | sample COG_03_FD_184747 | JGI IMG/M metagenome (GOLD analysis project Ga0209119, IMG submission 184747) | Pelagic Microbial community sample from North Sea - COGITO 998_met_03 (SPAdes) (version 2) | ecosystem: Environmental > Aquatic > Marine > Neritic zone/Coastal water | place: Helgoland, sampling... | reverse complement strand
GTCGTTCATTTAGATAATTCCAATAGTAAGGGTGTACAGATACTTCAACTCTATTAGAATCGAACATACCATGAGCTACACCAGCATAAGGAGTTTTAACTAAGCTAGTATCAAATACTACTTTAAAGTCTCTCTTCTTAACTTTTATGTCGTTCTCAGCTAGTATTTCAAAATACTCGTCTACATAAGGCTGTAGCCTACTTGAAACTTCATACTTATAGCTCTTACATGAGCTTAGTAAAGTTATTAGCAATAAACTTAAATAGACCCCCTTCATGTTAAACATACCCCAGAATATTAAACGTTCGACCATCGAGCCTCATGCCCTCTTATGTCGTAATGTGTAAATGTATTATATTTACCAAGCCCTCCTTGACTTATGAACTTCCCTTCCATTAACCTATCTAACGCTATGTAGACTTTGTTTGTAGATATATTCTTTATCACTAGGTCACTAGCTTTTCCCAGAATATGCTGCGAATTAGAAACCCCTCCAATATCTTTATTGTGAGCTACACACCTGTAAGCACTATTGATTTGTATCGGCTCATCTAATATGTCTCTAACTATCTGTAAATTTTCCGCTAATGCTTGAATGTTATCTCTAACATTATCTGGCATCTTACATCCACACTTGCAGTTAAACTCATTAATGTTAAAGTTTTTAGTCATCCTTTTTCTTTCTTTTTTTAGCCTTTCTTATTGATTTTAACCTACTTCTCCTATCGTTGAACTGATTAACTCCATTAGCTATCTGTATACACGTCCACACTATACCGACAATCATTGCGCCTATCTTTACAGCCTCACTAATGTGAGTCATAGATATACCTAATGTAGTTGCATTAATTAATGCAGTAGACTTCCATTCCATTCTAAATACTTCTTTAATATTATAACGAGCTAGCATCTTAGTGTTTGTTTGTTTTAAATACTTGTAAAGTAATTAGCTTCATTATCAGTTAACTCCATTTTATAGGCTCTAATATCGGTTATTAAACCACTGAATTTAGTCAAGTTATCACTATAACTTGTGTCACCAGTCATAAATGATGGTATTTCACCAAAGTTATCAGTTGAAGATGTGTCTGTAGCAACCGTTTCTCCGTTTATTGATATTTTAGTTTGATTACCTTTATAGTAAACCATAACTCTCACATTCTTACTGTAAGCATCTACGGTTTCAGTGTGTGTAAATAAGTCGTTATCTTTCTCTACCAAAACTTGAATACTTGATCCGTTTGCCTGAGACGATAATTGAACCCTGTTATTTGTAGTTCCATCTGTAAATGTAAGTTTACTATTAGAGTCTTGTAAATCATCAAACCTAACGTCAAAATAATAAGCTCCCTCATATTGACCTGTATATTGAGAAATCGAAGCAATCCAGAAATCATCTCCACCAGCACTTACTGATGAACTACCTGTTTCTATTAAACTTAGAGGCTTGACTTTTTTCTCAACTTGACCTCCCCAGATTAAAACACCTAAGTCAGGGTATCCGTTTATTGATCCGCCATCACCCAATGTTACTCTGTATTTCTGAGAACCAGAACTAGTAGGTGTTCCTGTTACAGATATTCTATACCAACCATTTGTAACGTACTCTATATTAGCTTCTCCAGCAGAGTTGTTCACAACAGTGCCAGTATCCAAGTTAAATGAAGCACTACCCCAAGTATCGTATGGAGCAGAGTTTCTAGCTTGAAGTAGGTTTATCTCATTCCCACCATTAGCCTTTGCGTATATTGAGAACGTAGTTTTAGTCGCACTGTAAGTAGACACAACTTGCTCAGTGTATTTAACTGTAAGAACTTCTGATGAAGCAATTAAGTTGTCAGCCTCTAGCTTACCGTTTGGAGCTATAGAAGAATTACTCTCTATTAATACATTCGCTTTAACGTGTAAGGATTGAGTAAAGTCGGAGTTATATCTATAGAAATTTGAATTATCTCTTTCAATTTTATAAGAAACCTTATCTCCTTCGTGCTTCCTTTTCGGTTCATCTACACCTATAGGTGACAACTGCCCATTTGAGAGTTCACTAAATGAATCTGAATACCTACGAAAAATAGCTGATGTAGCTGGTTTTATTAATTGTATATTCTGTACCCTATCTGCAAACGGTATCATTACTAGTGATGGTTGCTTCATTTTCTTTCTTTTTTAAGTATTTCTTTAGTTTTAATATATTAGCTTCTTTAGGCTTATATATACTTGCTTTCTTTTTTAGACTCATAATATTAAATATACCAACCTCCTGTGTAATTAACTTCTTTATCTGGATACATATCCTCAGAACTATTCTGACTGTACTCAGTAAACTTATTACTGTTTAAGCACATATAATCAAGAAATCTTTTTGTATAAAACTCAGCTGTGTCACTCATTCTCTGAGCTAGATAAGTAACCTCATCTTTAGATACGGCTTCAGCATTTTCAGCTGTGTGCTTATGTAACCCTCCATTCTTTAATGTAAAGGCACTGTAAGGCAGTATCGTTGCTTGAGTGTACCAAACTAACATAGGTTTAATGAACTCGTCTAACAAGTTCTTATAATCAGCGTTAGCCTCATCGTTAATAGTTCCGTCTACTATACTGGATTGTAATTTCTTATATAGCTTACCTCCTAAGTAGTTTTGTATATGTATGTCTTGTGCGACCTCAATATATTGAACTATCTTACTAGAATCTACGTTTCCGTCTATTAGTGACTTCTTTTTCAAGTCAGCTACACTTATAAATAATGCTTTTCTTGCCATCTTATTCTTCTTCGTCTGTTGGTTGAACTTCCTCTAATACTACTTCTATTTCCTCTAACTCAGGAGTCTCACTAAGCTCGACTTGTGAACTTAGTTTCTCTCCAGTTTCTTCCTCTCTTTTTACTTTAGTAGATATGTTTTCTAATTCAGTAAACTCGATAGGTTGTAATGTTACAAAGTATAAATCTAATACAATCTCATTAAATAACAATATGTCGTTAAGAGCATCTATAATCTCATCCTGTATTGGTCTGATGATCACGTTATCCATAAGTACAGCAGCAGTTCTTAATTCCTCTGCATTGTTACCGAATCCAGTATTATCTTTAATACCTAATAGAATAGGAGATACAATACCATGACCTAACATAATCTTCTGAGTAGCTTCGTCACTCATAAATTGATACTGTGCGTGAGCATCTGGTAAGTGAATTGGCTCTATATCAGCCTTTGTTTCAGCAGACTCATTAAATGCAATAATAAATTTACCAGCATTTGAACTACCTGAGAACTTATCGTATATCTTACGCTCTAAAGCAGCTTGAGTTTCTTCTGATGGTGTACCGTTATTAAAGTTAATTAATAAAGACGGTTGTAAACCATTCTTGATATTGTTAATATGATAGTTAGATACTTCCTCTTCTAAAGAGCAGTATTGTAAGCATCCATTATAATCTACTGGAGCATAGTAATAGAATCCACTTCTGTAAGGCTTAATTACATAAAGCTCGTTGTGTTGACCTTTAGTACCGTTACTGAACGTAGGAATCCTTTTAGGTCTATCTGTAGCTTTTAATTCACTCCATTTTGGATGAAAGTAGTAAGCACCAATAACTCCGTCTTTACCACATTTCTCAGCTCTAAGAGTTTCCATAGGAAAGTGAGACACTTTTAATATCTTAGTCTTTCTTTTGTTATACGACACCTGTATAGCAGCTTGACCTAGCATCTTATAATCGTGTGCTATTCTTTTAATCTGCTTCTTAGGTAGTAACATCTTCATCTTTAAATAACCTTCTGGGTTATCCTCTCTATTAGTTGCCTCTAATCCTCTACCAGAAATCATATCAACGATACCGTTAATACATCTTGAATTAGTAGGTGAGCCTAAATAATTATCTATCAATTTCTTGAAGTAGTCGTTGTTTTCACCGTACTCAACCCAATCCTTATTGTAAACTTCTTTTACAACAGGTGTTTGGTATCCAGATAAGTTAACTACTCTTACATTATTACTTTCCATATTTCTTTTGTCTATAGGTTTATAACGAATTAATTACATTACGTTACTGTGTACCATTCATAGTTAGTGTATTGCCCTGTAACTCCATCGTATCTAGTTAATAGAAAGTTTACCCCATCTACAGTTGTTGCCTCTGTTGTGTACTGGTATACTGACCCCTCTGAATCAGGGTCTAACTGTACGGTTGTTAGGTTTGAATGAAATACAATTCCACTATTCCATCCATATAACCTTCTTAGTAGGTCGTCTCCAGCTGCAATTAACACTCCGTCACTGTAATCATAGACGTGTCTTTTTATACTTATTGAGGAAGTTTTAGAGCTATCCCATCGAACGTCCGAGTTAGGGTCATTAACCTTATCGTCAAACCAAGTTAAGAACGCTGACCAGTCCCTAGGTTTAGCTTCATAAGGAGATGTTACTATTCCTACTGGAAACATCTCAATAAACTTCAAGTAATCCGTATCCTTAACAACTTCAACATGGGTAACTATATTATCTGTGCTTCTTATTAAAGCCCAATCACCAGCAGTGTTTCTAGCTATAAAATGATATCTATCCCAATCACTAGTACTACCGTCCATTATAGGTGTTCCTGTTATATCTTTGTATAAGCTCATACCTACAGTCCAATCAGTTACAGAGATCTCTTTAAACACTGAAGCGTCACCAGTACTAACTACTGATAACTCATCATTCTGTATTAATCTAACTATAAGATCACTTGCTTGTTGGTCTTGACCTCCAGCGAAGTGATAATGTGTACCTTCAAGTTCAGGTGTATTAGCTAATAATGTTGGATTCCATCCAGTTGGGTTTCCATTATTGGAATCAAAGTCGTATGAATGAACTACAACCTCCTCTAAAGATGTTGGAGTATCCTCGAACTCACCATATTCAAGTGTTCTAACCTTAAAGTCACCTAGAACATTTGTTGTGGTCTCAATATATCTGTCAACACCATTACTTCTCATTTCACCTTGACCGTTATTGTCTTGATCAAACTTTATAGCGAAGTCACTTATAACTAGTTCACTAGTGCTTCCACCTGTTCCCCCAGTACCTCCAGTACCTCCAGTGCCTCCTGTTCCTCCAGTACCTCCAGTTCCAGCATCAACGCTTCCATCTCCTTCACCTTCAGTGTCATCTTCACTTTCATACACGTAGTAATCTCCAGAGTGATCGTACTGTGAGTAGAAGTTCACAGAGTCTAATTCACCTCTAAACTTAACTATATCCCTATATAAAGGAATGTTTCCGTTAAATATAATAATTGATAACGTTGTGTTAGATTCTATAGATGATATAAATGGTGCGTCTTCAAGAACTAGTATAGCTTGTTCTCCAGCGGTATAATTTACATTTCCAGCACTTAACTCTAGGGTTTGTTTTTTCTCTTGATTTATAATCCAAGCACCACTAGCAGTACCCTCTCTTCCAGAGATCTGCATAGTTATTGTGGGTAAATCGTTTATGTCTAGTATATTCATATCTATATAACGAGAATTTTAATTAATTGTTCCTTAACTATAAGGCATAAAAAAAGAGGTACATTTCTGTACCCCCCTTAATATTAAAGTATTAACAATTCCTATGCGTTCATAAGAGCAGTGTCAATAACAAAACCAGCAGCATCACCCATAATAGCTGAGTCGATGAAAGATGAAGGAGATAATTCTTTACCTTCAAATGTAATGTTATATCCATTTAAATCTCCCATTGCAGAACCAGTTGATGTAGAAACAGAAAATTCAACACCGTTTTGCGCTCCAGCGATACGGAAATTACCATTATAATCTTCAATGATTACATGAGGTCTTCCGTAAGAAAGAAGTTTTAATTGTTTTTGAGATGCAGCATCTTGCACTTTAAGTGAGATAGCACCTGATTGAGTCCAGAAAGAAGTTCCGTTATCTCTTGAGTTTTCGTTAGTCTCCTCAAAAGAGTTGTTTTCACCTCTTAACTCAAATTTGTATGTAGTAATAGCAGAACCAAGTCCTGTAATCTCATCGTCAGAACCAAGAGTTAAAGCATCATACATTGCAGAGTTAAAGTTTGCAATATATAAGTTTCTCAATCCACCAACGCTTTCTTTACAAGCCTCTACTCTACCACCAGTAAAATCACAAGCCATAGTTTTAGTTTTTAAGTTATTATTATTATTATTAATATAAGGGAGGTTTTACCCTCCCCTATTAAGGTTGACTACGCAGAGTAAAGAACGATCTCAGATCCGATACCAAAGTTTACAGTTGCAGTATATCGTAAAACGATACGTACATTTTGTGAACCATCGATGTCAGCCATGTCGATAACTTTAGCTACATTCTTGTCATTCAATAATCCAGTACCATACATAAGGTTTCCAGATTGTGCAGCGATCATTTTGTCAGCTGGCATACCGTTAGATACAAACAATTTAACTCCTTCAAAATCAAGAGCAGTCTGTCCTACGTGGTATAAATCTTTATATCCTAAAGCAGCTTGCGCTCTAATGTAAGCACGAGCAGTTGATGGAGAGATATATACAGATAAATCTTCTTGTCCATAAACAGTAGTTGGAATAGCATCTACTACTTTACCTAATTCAGCGATAACGTTAGAAGCATCGATAGTTGTACCAGCTACATCGACTACATCAGCATCAGCAGCAGCTAAAGCGATAAATCCATCAAATTCACCAGCAACAGCATCAGCTCCACCAAAGATAGTGTTCTCAATCTTCTCAGCTACTTTAGATACTACGTGTCCTAAAAGATAGTCAGAAAAAGCTGGAGGAATAGAGTCGTGTGCGCTCATTCCCATAGAAATTGCATCCCAATCGTCTCTGAAGTCTTGCTTACAAAGTTGTAAGTTTACTTGAAATTCTTTTGGCTCTAAGTAACGCTCAGTAAGAGTTACTGTAGAAGTTGCATCGAAATCGCAAGTTCCATCAGCTACTAAATCGTTAGTTGAAAGTTTCTTGATTACTTGTTTGAATTTTACATTCGGTTTTACTGTAACACCACCATTTTCGATAGTATTTGCAGAAAGCAAAGCGGCAGAGATAAAACCTTGTAGTTTTTCTCCAGCGTAGCTCGTTGTAATTGAAGTTGTTGTTGCCATTTTTAGCGTGTTTAAATTAATTAATTAATATTCTTATTTAAATAGTTTTGCGAAAACTCTGTCTTTTGTAGTTGCTACTCTACTCTGAGCGTACAAGTTGTTAGACTTTGCTTCGACTTCTTGTTCTGGTGAGTGAGAAATTTCCTCTACCTCTTCAGATAATTCTACCTGTTCAGATAACTGAGCTGGCATTTCTTTGTAAGCCTCTTGCTTCTCCTTTAATAACGATTCGATCATAGACATCATTTCATTTTTAAGTGAACTTAGTTCTTCTGACGTTACGTAAGCTGGAGCAGCTTGAACTTCCTCTTCTGTAGTTTCGTCTTCAGCTAACTCTACTTCTTCAGAGATTTCTTCTGTTACCTCTTCAGATAACTCAACCTCTTCAGTTGCTTCGATAACTTCTTCAGATACTTCAGACAATTCTTCTTGTACCTCTTCAGATACTTCCTCAGTAAGCTCTACTTCTTCAGTTGCTTCAGGAGCAGCTTCTACAGCCACTTCTTCTACTACTTCTTCAGTAAGCTCAACCTCAGTAGTTTCCTTTTGAGATGATAGAAAAACGTTTTGCAGCTTTTCTAATAATTCTGTTGCTTTCATAAATTTAAAGTTTTAATATTAGTATAACGAATAAGAAATCACCTGTTTTAATTATAACTGATAATCAGTTGATTCCGTACTCTCGGTTGTTGATGTACTCGTATTTACTACTGTAGAAGACCCCTGTCCTGTTAAAGAACCTATCCCATGTAGGATAGCACTATAGCTATCCTTACATTTACAGTTTTTCGTTGTGTAAGTATTTTTACACTTGCAATAGTATGCTCTCATATTATTAAGGTGTGTTAGTTACTAAGTTTGCATTTACAAAGTTATACCCTGTTAAATCAGCGTTTCCTTCTATGTCTGTTGCAATTGTCACACTAGTCTCGACCTCGTAATAATGAGTTGGAGCTGTAGTTAAGGTGACTAGGTTTTGGGTTGCTCCTGAGTTATATATATCTGATATGTTAGCAGCCTGATTAGTATCCCATATAGCTATTTGATTTATAATACCACCGTAATAGTTATTATGGACGTTAGAGGCTCTACCAATTCTAAATATATTATTAGAAGGATTTGCTCCACTTATAACACCATCATAACCGCTATTACTAGCTACACCTATATTAGATTTAAGTACGCCATCAATATATATGTTAAATCTACTGTAATAATCAGATGAATCTGCTGGTACAGAACCTGTAGTTCCACCGTCAAATGTAACCATAACGTGTTGCCACTGATTAGCTGTAAAAGAATTACCTGCTACAAGAATGATGTTGTTATAAACAGTACCATAGTTCAGTACTAATGTTGTACCACCCTGTTGTTTTAACGTAATAGCTCCACCATTATAATCATCTCCAGCTCCATATACCATAAGTGTTTGTGTTGCTGTTGAAGAATTAGGATTAACCCACATAGATATAGTCCATGCTGATCCATCACCATTAGTAGCTCTTTCAAGAGCATTTATATTAACAGGATTACCTTGAAGGTAACTACTAGTACCGTCAAAACTTAGGGACTTTGTATTAGTGTATGAAGCATCTTCCGCTACATTTACTGTCACTGCGAAGTCTACAGTACCACCAATAGCGTTACCAGCTTTACAGTTCACTATAAATACATCGTGACCCCCACTATGAGTATAAGCTGGAGCTGTTCCTGATAATACACCTGTATTTTGGTTCAGTAGCATCCAAGAAGGAGCGTCTAATTCTACATATTGATTTACTATATTATCTGAACTTACTATTTGATAGTTTAATACATCTCCTTCAGTTACTGTTACAGTTTGATCTACTACAGTTGGTACGAAGTTAACGTCAGGTTGTGAACCTTGAGATATAACTTGCTTAGATATTACAGGTATAGAATAATAAGCTCTATTACCTCTTACACCAAAGTATAAGTGTACACTAGAACCTACTACAGGATCAGCCTTAGCAGTTGCTACTAGTTCATCTTGATCTTCAGACCATAATTGTAACTCTCCATTGATAGTAAATCTTAATGAGAACATTCCCTGAATTGTTCCTGCTCCACCTCTTCGATACTGATTTAAACTAGCTGAATAGAAATATTCTCCTGCTGCCGTATTTGCGTTCCAATCTGAAACTCCTACTGAGGTATCTAGTACTATAGCTTCGTTAGTCTGATATTTGAATGTATTATCTAGCTGCTCCTCTGCGGTTAATACTCCACTTGATGCTGCTGTATAGTTAGTTCCAAAGAAGTCACCTTGACCAACTTCGTCTAACATGAACATGAGTTTCTCACCTTTTTCTATAGAGATAGCACTCTTTAGTACTGTATGGTCTAATATTCCGTTAATGATACCAGCCTCAGTATTTGCAAAGTCATGTACAATATCCCAGATGTAATCTACATTGTTAATTATTCCATTAGGTAATACACCATTTACCCAAGTATACATTTGTATATTGAAAGATGTAACTGCTAAAGCTATAGTAGTCTTAGCTACTGCCACTTCTGTTGCACCACTATAATCAATTAATGTTAAGTGACCATCATTGTCAAATCTAATTCCCATAGCGTTTCCATTAGACACTACATACTTAGAACCTGAATTAGTAGTAAGTAATGTACTGTTAGAGCCTGCTATAAATCCACCTGCATAAGTAAATGATGTACCCCAATTAGAAGCTGTATTAGCTCCACCATTGTAAGCTATAGGTGCTTCTGCACCATCCCATATACCTAATATTAAGTTAGAGCCTCCGTGACTTTGAAAGTTCCATTTAAACTCTGAACCTTGCTCTAGTGCTTGACCGAAGTAAAAAGGTAGTTGACCAGATACTGTAGAGTCATTTGTAGATGTATTTACAGGGTCATTAGCATTTGTTCCGTAAGATATATTCCAGCCTGAATTAGAAGCTAATCCGCTTGATCCATTAACCATGTTAGTCATGTCAATAGTAATTATACTAGAATCATTCATAGTAAGGTCTAAGTTAGAGCCGTTAATAGCTCCACTGTCCACAAATTTATTCTCATCTACACCTAAACTAGTTACGTCTACTGTAAATGAAGTTCCGTCTTCTAGTGTAATAGTCAAGTCATCACCACTTAATACAAAGTCAGTTACAGGATTGCCTCCACCTGAAGCAAAGCCTACTGTGTTAGTAAATACGTTATTTAGCTGTATGATAGCCTGATTTAATACTGAGTTCACAAATGATCCGTCAATAGAAGTACCTGCTACAGGTGTAATAAATTGAATCTTATCCGATCCTTTAAGTAATACTTTAATATCTGAACCAAATGCTACAGCTTGTAAGTCATTTACTTTGTAAGGGTTTACTCTCTCTCCGTTAACACCTTCGTTAATTACTAAGTTACCTGTTAAATCTACACTTATATCTACGTAGTTTAATTTAGTAGTATGGTTGGAGAATGGTAATTCAAAGTAATCTCCGTTAAGAGGAGACTTAACACCTTTTTCTCCTATAGACATATACGAGTTATCTCCTAGTGATACATATAGATTAGATAAATCTACTTCACTAAAGTCAATAGCGTAGTCTTGTCCAATAAATCCAACATCATCTATTTTAATTATATTCTTTTCATTGTAAGGTAGATCACCTACAGCACTTGTGATTAGTAATCCAATATGATCTGTATTAGACCCTATACCAGTGTAGTGTACCTGAGTATCTAATATCTCAGCAATAAATCTAAATGCTGGGTTTAAGGATATAATTGTACCTAAAAGGTCATACGCTTCGTTAATCTGTATGGATGCTTTTGCGTCTCCTGTGTTTCCGATACCGTTTAATTCAGACCTGTTATTGTCATATAATCCACAATCTCTTAAAATAGAGTTAGCAGCTCCCCAAGCACAGAATCCAGCGTTCCAGTTACCATTTACTTCGTTCTGGCTAAACTTGTTGTTTATACCTCCAATAACCAATAATCCGTTGTTAGCGTTGTAAGATGATACATTCATTGTAGAAGTAATGTTTTGAGACCCTCCTAACGATCCAGCAGCAATATAAATACCACTCTCAATATTATGCATTGATTGGTTTCTTGATAATACTCCACCTCCATTTATACCACAATCCTGTATTCTAATACCTCTAAGATTCTGAGTTACCGTATTTCCAAATACAAGCACCTGAGTTGCTTCTTCAATTCTCATTGCTCCACCGTTAGAGGCGTTGCTACCAGCATAAAAAGCCTGTAAGTCTACAGCACTAGAGTCATAACCTAATACACCACCAGCTTCAGCTACTACAGTACTTAAACCTGTACCATTCCATCCGTTGTTCTTAAATGTACAATCCTCTATAGATACCCTTGCAGCTTTCTTGATGCGTAATCCGTAACCTCCAGCATTATGAAACTCTATGTTATTAAATTCAAGTGTCTTTGTGTTGTCTCCGTCATAAAATAATATATCTCCATTAGATACGTCAAAAGATGCGTATTTAATCTGCGAGTGCTGCGCTCCGTAAAAACTTAAACTATGAGGTAATACAATTTCAGCGGTCACTATGTTAATCCCTTTTATAGATATAGTTTCTCCGTCATTAGAGTTGTTTACAGCGTCAGCAATTGTAGTCCAAGGCTTCAAAGTTGAACCTATTGATGAACCAACGTAATCAGGGTCTACGTATTGATCGTACTCAGATAAAGCTGCGTTCTCTATATCAGATACTTTAACTGCTGTATCTTCAATCTTATCGAAGGAAGTTCCATTGTATCTTATTTGATCGTTTACAGCGTAACTAACACCATTATAAGTTCCAGCTACAGTTACGAAATACCAATCCCCTGAATTATAGCTAGGTACAGATACATCAGGTGTATTACTAGATGCGTCCCAAATTCCTTTGTAAACTCCACTTATTTCGGCTAATATTTTCCCAAATTCAGCATTTAAGTACTCTAAAACCTGAGTTCTATCCATACCTAGAGTAGCCACTAACTCTACGCCATCTTTATTCTCTATTCTGTTTATATTTAGCTTTCTAAAGAATGTAGCGAATCTACCGTTCTTTCTCGGTACAATACTCCTTAATATTACCCTATTTGAAAGGTTAGGGTGCGCCACTGCCTCAACAGACAGTAGGGGTTTACTTCTTACAGTAGAGTTGTCAAAGTGTATTCGAGCATCATTAAGATTACCGTATATTTGTATATTTGCCATATTATTTGTTTTTTATTTATTAATGTATAATGTAAAAGCTAGTACCTCTAAGTCAGTATCTACAGTAGAGTTTATCTCTAAGACAAAAGACCCTGAGTCAGCTAAAGTTGATCCACTTAATGTTGAACCTACGAAAGCTGTTATAATTGCTTCGTCAGAATAATCTACATCAGCTCCTTGCGTCATGTTGAATAACTGAGTTTCGACAGGGAAGCCTGTTAAGAAAGGTTGAGTTGCTGTATTAGTTGTAAAGTTCAATCTAAGAGATGCAGAACCCTCATCTACGTCAGGTCTTAACCTAACTACAGCTCTCATTAGTATATTAGAGCCATCATCTAGTCCAGCTAATGAAAACCTATTATCTGCTGCATCGAATATACCCAAGGCTTTTTGTGCGTCAGGGGTCTCATCTGCTGAGTCAAGAACATCAATCTCTAACTTAGTCCAAGTATCCGCTAAAACCTCTACTACGGAGTTCTCTGCCCTTACAGCAGCGTCTGCGCTATAAGACTTACTAATAATAGCATAGTATCCTTGTATATCTTCTTTTACGGAATCCTGTATATCTTCCTCAGATAAAATAGCTACCCACTTCACACCATTCCAGTACTTGTTTTGAGTTGATGTCACATCGAATATAACTTCTCCTAATTCAGGGGTTAAGTCTAGTAACTGATCTGTAGTTACCTCGTCTGGTCTACTACTAGAGGATGATTCCTGTAGTTCTCTGTTTGTATCTACGCTATTTAACGTACTTAACGATTCGCCATCGCTAAACGGCTCGTATGAATCATCTGATACACCGCCTGTGCTTCTAATTATTGGCATTTTATTATTGTTTTAGGATTAAGTTTTTAATTATATCTATAGCTTTCTGAGCAGCTAACTCTTCTACGTCTTCTTTCTTAGGTGTATCTAACTTATCTGTAAAGAACCCCTCTATGCTAAAACCTTTAACTCTATCAGTTTTAACAAACTCTTCCCAAATCTCTTCGTTGTTTACCTTAACAGATACCATCCAAGTTCCTACAGGTACGCTTAAACCGTACTTTCTTGACTTATCTTGAACTTCGTCTTCAACTATCCAAGACTCTACTACAGATAGTCCGCCAATCTCTACTTCATGTTCAAGTGTAGCGTTATTCTGCTTACCCCTCGATAGAAAAAGCTGAGATGCTTTTCTTACTGTTTCGCTAGAGAACTTAATATAGTATTCACCCTCTGAGTTTCTTCTGTATATCTCTTTATTAGGTACGAGAGCAGCTCCCATAAGGATTCTACGCTCTTTATTTACCTCCGTTAACTTGACTTCAGCAGCTTTCAATGTAATGAAGTCTTCCTCTATAGCTGGGTTCTCAACGATTGAAATAGCTTCTATGCCACTGAAATCGCTGTCCTCGTCTATAAATAATTCGTATATGTCTATGTTTTCCATAATATTATAACGTGTTTAATTCTTGTTATTCTTAATCTCCTAATGATGCTGTAGTTTGAATTACATTATCTAATTGTTGTTGTGATGTCATCTGAGATGAAACTACATAAGCCTGAACAGGCTCATTGAAGTTTGCGCCAACTCCTTGTGCTAATTGATTCACTCCAGTAGACCCAACTAAGTTAAAGTCGAACTCTCTTGAAGGTGCAGATGTTCCGCCTCTAGGAGCAGCACCTCCACCGCCTCCTCCTCCTCCTCCACTTGAACCTCCCATAGATGCTTGTCCTATAGCAGATGCAGCAATAGCAGCAATAGATATACCAGCTCCAATCTTATTCTTTATTACCCTTGCAGCTCCACCAGCTTGTATTGTTGCACCAGAAGCAATTTCAGCTTTACCAGCAGCCGCTAATGCAATACCAGCTGGATTACCAGCAGCAGTCATAGCAGCACCCTGAAAACTGGAAGCTAAACCATGAGCAATAGCTTTTTGAGAAGATTCATTAGTCGCAGCCATTATACTTGCGTTAGCAGCTTGAGTATTCACTACTACACTTGCAATAGCAGCACCTTTTTGCAAAACTAATGCAGCCATAGCCATTGCTTTATTTTCTTTAGCAAAACCTTGCATTATACTGCCTAATCCACCTACCCAAGAAATGTACTCTAGGTTTATGTTTCGCTTAGCCTCAATTTTATCTCTTTCTATTTGCAATTCAAATTGCATCTGCTCCATTAACCACTCATTTCTATCAGCTTCTATTAGCTGTTCCGTCTGTAAAAGCGTATAGCCTTCATTTAAGAGGTTTTCTTGCTTCACAACTAAGTCAGCCTCAAAGTTAACTTGTTCAGCTTCTCTACGTGCTAATGCAGCTTCCTGTTGCCTCTCTATGTCTTCAGCACCTACTAATGATTGAGGTTTATTAAGCATACCAGCAGAAGTTCCGTCAGTAAAAGCAGCTAACATAGATTCGTTATCAGACATCATTTGAAGTCTATTATCTATCATTTCACTATTAAACTGTCGCATTAACTCTAACTGAAACCTCTGTCTCTGCGTAGTGTGTAATGTAGTTAAAGCAGTTAGGGCTTCTTGATGTTCTGCCTCTGCTTGTATCTCAGATGCTTTAAAAGTAGCGTTTGCTTGAGCTTTCTCGGCAGCAGTTCTCTTTACTGCTAGGAAGTCAGCTAGTCTTTGCTTCTGTTTCTCTATAAAGCTAGTTTTTCTTAGTAATAAATCCTCTTTATCGTATTTCTGCTTTATATTTAATTGTTCTCTTTCATTCTCTTCAAGTATTAAGGCGTTCTTTCTATTTGAATTTAATATAAACTTCTCTAAATCTAACATCTGTTGCTTGAGTAGAGACTGTGCTTTTGCTCTACCACCTCTGCCTTTTTTATCTTTAGTGTCTATTATATCCCTAATAGCTTCATCACCCATAGTTGACATTTTTATAAGTATGTCTATTTGTTCTTGAGATGCAATAGCCTCCTCTCCAGCCTCCTTGATTAATTTAATCATATTAAAGATCTTCTTAGAAGCTGAACCGTCATAAGTATCCTCTTTTCCAAACTGTTCCATAGACATTGCATCCTTTAGAAGCATATTTTTATCCTCTATAGACTGTATGTATTTATCAATAAAAACTTGAGCTTTCTCTTGATTTTTAAAACCAGCCTTCTGGATAGCACTATCTCTCTTTAAGTCAGCGTCTATAGTTTTAGTCATCTCCTTCTCTATCTGGATCTGTATAGCATTAGCTTTAGCTAGTCTAGTTAATGCAAATATTTTCCTATCTATAGCTGAAACTGACTCATCTGTAAGTGTGCCGTTTTCACCTATTTGAACATTTAAGTCTTTGTATTTTTCATTAGCGTCTCTTACAAGTTCTATTCTCTGGCTTTGAGATACATTTTCGTCATCCATAGCCTTTCTCAATATAAAAAGCTCAGAAGTGGATTTAGATATAGACTCAGCTAAATCTTTATTTTCTTCCTTTGCTTTCTTGGTTGAACCAGCAAATGCATCTAGTAAAGCAATACCTGTTTGTATAGCAAGTAGTATCCCCAGAGGACCTTTTAACACCTGAAACATACCCTTTAAAGCACCAGTAAATCCTCCAGCGTTACGAGCT
>Ga0209119_1002731_pt1 | contig 15913 bp, 20 predicted proteins | sample COG_03_FD_184747 | JGI IMG/M metagenome (GOLD analysis project Ga0209119, IMG submission 184747) | Pelagic Microbial community sample from North Sea - COGITO 998_met_03 (SPAdes) (version 2) | ecosystem: Environmental > Aquatic > Marine > Neritic zone/Coastal water | place: Helgoland, sampling... | reverse complement strand
AGTCGCTACATCTTCTCCATATACAGGTCCTGTATATGCACCAGTCTCAGTTAGGGGGTACTTATCCTCCTCCCAGTGCACCATACCTCCAGCTACACTCACAATATTGGTGTATCCAAGCGAGGTCATAATATCGTAAGCAGTCTTACTTCGTGCTCCACTTCGACAATACAAAATAATTTCTTTGTCTTTAGCATCTGCACCGAGTCCAATGTCTGCGAGTGTCTCAGCTGATAGTTCTTGAACAGGGAGTAGTAAGGCGTTTTCTAAGTGTAGAGTCTCGTATTCTTCTAGAGTACGTACATCAAGAAGGATAGCTCCTTCATTTGCTCGCACTCTTTTCACAACGGCTGCTGGGCTTACTTCATACGAAGCAAGATTATCTGCATGTTCCGCGACTTTATGTGTATCTTCTTTAGTTATTTCTCCATCAGAGGCGGTATACCAGAACACTCCTACCAAAAGGAATGCGGCTAGTGCGCCAACTATAATTTTTATATTCATTTGTAATTTCTTTAGCTAGTAATAGCAGATACTCTGCTGAAAGAAATTACGTTAAAAAAGTTTGGGATGAAGTATTCCGTTGGAAAATAGTTCCTGTAGTGTTCGCTTCGGGAACGATAAAACTTCTCTAGATTTATTTAAAACAAAAGTTTCATGTAAGGGTCTTCTTCTTGAGAAAATTAAATGAGGCGCTACCGATAAAATGACAGCTGTAGCTACCAGCGCCCCAAGTAACAGCGTGAGCGTAGGAACTAATGCCAAGAAGTTAGATTGCCATGCTCCCAAGTGATCAAATACACTCATTGAACACAATGTTTCTTCATGAGACATAAATGGACACCCTGACATATTGCCATCTCCTCCCATATCCATTCCTGCAGACATATGAAATAGGCCGCCGAACATTACTCCGAGGAAAAGTATCATCAATATAGCTGTAACAATGCTATTTCTCATGTTTTTGTATGTATCCATAGTATACCAAAAATTCACTTTATTCACGTGCATTAAGTTTAAAAATACTATCAACATGAAGCATTTTTGAATCTTGAAGCAACAACTTTTTTATTCCCCTTGGTGCCTGTACAGGGTCGATAGCAAGTGTTGTTGCCCACACATCAGCGTCACAAACGATATCTGACACAACATACGAAGCAATGGCATTACTGGTGTGTAAGTGATTTTGTTCCTCATTGGTATTCTTATCTTTCCAAGCTCGCACATATGGAGATGACGCAGCAAAACCTTGGTGTAAAAGAGATACGGTACCAATACTAAGAGTTTGATCTTTTGGATGCACTAGAGCAATCTCAACAGCCTTGCCGTAGTCGCTCGTTGCGTAGATGTCACCCCCACCATTGATGACAAAATGTTTCAGGTTGTATTTTGTTTGATAAGTTTTTGCCAACAAATCAATCAAATACCCTTTGCCGATACCACCCAAATCTAATTTGCCACCTTTTACTAATATTTCCTTCGTCGAAAATGACAGCACTTCTGTCAGTTTGGGAACTGCTGAAGTTTTTGTTTGAGTAAACGAATAGCCAGAATCATAGCCACTTGTTTCCATTTTCTCACCAACCGCAATGTTAAAGATGCCTTTAGTAGATTTATATGCACTTTCTGATTTTTTGAGAATATCCAAAAACTCTTCGGAAGGATTAGAAAAGACACCATCGGTATTTAACTTACTCAGATCAGAGTCACTACGGAACCTACTGTACTTTTGTTCAAACGTTTCAATAAACTCTTCTGTGAAGATTTGTAGTCCTTCAGCATCACTGACCTTATCCAGCACTTCAATGTACCACTCTGTACCCAGGGCTGTAATCGGATGTAAATTCATACCTAACTTTCAAGTGCTTCTAGTCTAATTTCTTTAAGGGCATCATTGAATCCAATTGTAGTAAGTGAAGCACGTCCAATCCGTGAAAACGAAGCTTCACTTAATGGAACCCCGATTACTTCATCTTTGTACGCAACAGAAAAATCTCGTTGATGTGTCAACGAATGCGGATCACGTGAAGCAAACCTTACTTCAGCATCTGCAATTACATTATTTTCAAGAGTGACTGTTGTTTGCATTGGTTCATTAAAACCAGGCATCACATAATACGTATTTTCAACAACATACGTGCCATCTTTGTATATGTCATTCGATGATACTACATTGAAATCCATCACTGGACTCGATTGCTCAAAAGGAACCACCTCAGCTGTTGGTACAGTATCTCCGCTGGCTTCTGCCTTAATAGCAGTGAGTGCTGCATCGAACCCACGGTTAGTAAGCGAAGCACCTCCCATACGTGAGAGTGACACATCCTCAACTGATCGACCGACCACTTCTCCTTTGTAATAATTTTCAAATGCATTTTGATAATCTGCTGACACTGGATTTACAACGTCAAATGAAACACCAGCGTCAGTTACAATCCCGCCTTTAAATGTAAGCGAAACTTCCATTGGTTCAATGTACCCGTACGGAACTTCATATTTCACGGCACTTGCATACGTACCATCGGAAAACATAGGCATGCCCATGTTATCCATGTCCATCGTGTTAGCCATCGCATTTGGCATCAGTTCTTTTACTGTCGTTTCATCTAAACTAAGTACTTCGTCATTACGATTTATGGTAGTTAATATCGAATAACTGAAGGTTGAAACAAGGATAAGGATTCCAGTAATAATAATTGGTAAAGGCATAATAATGTAAATAAACTAGGCTAAGCCTGGGAAATAATCGGTTGTAATATTCTTTTTCGGTACTCCAAGAGATCTGAACAGATTCTCGTACGCCGCTACCATACCTGGCGGACCAGAGAGGTAAATTAGTCTTTCTGCAACATCCGGCGTGTACGTTAGTAACATTTCTTTAGTAAGATACCCAATTTCTCCATTCCAATTTTCTGGAGCATCTTTTAAAACATGCACGGTGCGTACTCCAAGCTTTTCATAGTCGTTCAACTTTTTAGCATACGCCACATCTTCCATCTGGTTATTGCAATAGAAGAGCGAAGCATCAATCGGCTGTCTTTTGTCTTGCAAATAATCTAGTTGGCTTAAGAACGGTGTGATGCCAATACCACCCGCTACAAATAAATATTTGTGCCTGCTTGCATCAGTCGGCAAGACAAAATCACCAGCGAGTTGTGCGGCATGTATGACACTGCCTCGATCAAATGTTTGTAAGGACTGTTTGAAACTACTGCCTACTTCTACCATACGCACTACTAACCGTATATTTTGTTTCTTCGGACTGGAAGCAATAGTGAAATAGCGACGAGTTCCACGACCATCAGGTGAGACATGTGGTAGTGCCCACTCTAAATATTGCCCAGCCTGAAATTGAACTGGAAATGATGGTCGAAATGTATAGGCGAACGTATTTCGTGCTACTTTTTCTACCTTAAGACACATAAGAGTAAGGCGACCTCGTAAGGTCATTGGCCACACAACTAGATTTGCAATAAGCAACGTAAGTTCTGGTGAGTTAAACACCGAACCAACCGCAAACGGAATCTGTGATAAAAGGCCGATAAACGCCCCATAATATATCTGAGCTTTAGTTCCTGCAGGAGTCGATAGTGGCTCAGTTACCATGATAGTCATAAAGAACCACAATGGTGACGTCGTGAGTAGGCTGATGAAAATATCACTAGATACTTCACCCCGAAACAGGCTGTATATAAGTACCATAAGTACGGAAGCCAAAATACCAACCAATACCATTGGCATTCGTCTAATCTTCAAAACAACCATAATTCCACCAATAATAAGTATTGGTGCAAACCACAGTGTCCCTACCCACCATGAGGCATAAGCTAACCCGAATAGACCAGCTACTACTGCAGCTAATGCCACCGGATTAAAAAGATGTACATTGCGATAACGCACCACGTACTTTAGAGCGATACTAGCAACTGAGACAGTTGCTAGTATCGCCAGCCCAGACAGAGTACTCGTTGGTGTAAAGATGAGAAATAGTATAAGTGCAGTGATTACACTAGACCAGACATTGGCAGGAGCTTTGGTTAGAGCTGCGAGTACATAGTGTGTGATGAGTACGGCACTAAGTACCACCCCTAAAGAAAGTAACAAACCACTAAACGGATATATAATTAACCCTATCAAGCTAAGCAACAGACCATACAGGACGTACACACCAAGCACTGTGGTAAGTACTTGGTACATAGTGTATCGATCAAGAATTTTCTCTAAATATTTCATAATGTATCCTATAGTTTTGTTCGCTTTAGGCGTAACGCATTAAGAACCACACTGATAGAACTAGCTGCCATTGCACCAGCTGCAATCATCGGACTGAGTAAAAACCCGAAGACTGGAAACAGCACTCCCGCTGCAATTGGTATACCTGCAGAGTTGTACCCAAAAGCAAAGAAAAGATTTTGTTTAATATTACGCATTGTTTGTCTACTGAGTTTAATAGCTGTAATAGCGTCCAGTAGATCACTTTTCATCAGTACAATATCGGCACTTTCGATTGCCACATCGGTACCAGCCCCGATGGCGATACCAATATTTGCTTGTGTAAGAGCTGGGGCATCATTAATTCCATCACCAACCATACCAACAGTAAGGCCTTCGGCTTGCAGTTTTTTTACATAATCAGATTTCTCTTCTGGTAACACTTGAGCAAAAACGTTCTCTTCAGCAATTCCGACACCACGAGCCACCGCTTTAGCAGTGCGTTCGTTGTCTCCAGTGATCATATAGACAGCAATACCTAAGTCTGCAAAAGACTTGATAGCTGTTGCCGAAGTTTCTTTTGCAGTATCAGCTACACTAATAATTCCTAAGAGCGCAGTCTTATTGGCGAAAAACATAACTGTGTTTCCTTCGTCTTCTTGTTTTTCAATGTCCGCTAAGTGTGAAGAAAAGGCTACTCCTTCTCGTTCCATAAACTTGCGAGTACCGACAAAATATTGTGCCCCAGAAATAGCGCCTGAAAGACCGTGCCCTGGAATTTCTTCAAAAGCTTCGACGCTTTGCAAAGATAACTTCTGTGCTTTTGCGTGCACCACAATAGCTTCCGCCAGCGGATGCTTAGAATTCTTTTCAATTGACGCAGCCAATGTGAGCATATCTGCATCACTCATATCAGCCACACTCTTAGCTGCTGTTAGTACTGGCTTTCCATTAGTAATAGTGCCCGTTTTGTCTAAGATAATTGCTTGAATCTTTTTCGCTTGTTCAAGAGCAGTAGCACTTTTAATCAAAATGCCTTTCTCAGCTCCAAGACCAGTCCCCACCATGATTGAAGTTGGAGTTGCCAGTCCTAATGCACACGGGCAGGCAATAATAAGGATCGTAATGAGAATAGTAAGTGAGAATAAGAAGGTAGCTCCGAATACGAAGTACCATAAACCAAATGCCAGAAGAGCAACCGCAATTACTGCCCAGACAAAGTACCCAGAGATTACGTCAGCCAAGCGAGCAATTGGTGCTTTGGAACCTTGTGCCTCTTGAATGAGCTTTACGATTTGAGCCAAGGCAGTGTCTTTTCCGACTTTAGTCGCTGTAAACTCAATCGCTCCTGATTTATTTATCGTTGCACCGATGACTTTGTCACCTGCTTTTTTATCAACTGGCACACTTTCACCAGTAATCATACTTTCATCAATACTACTGGTGCCAGAACTAATTTCACCGTCAACCGGAACTTTCTCACCAGGGCGCACCATCACGGTATCTCCAACCAAAACCTCTTCTAATGAAATTTCCTCTTCCTTACCGTTGCGGATGACTGTTGCTGTTTTTGGTGCGAGGTCCATTAATTTACGAATAGACTCTGATGTTTTGCCTTTGGTTCGTTCCTCAAGATACTTACCAAACAGGATAAGAGCAATGATTACACCAGCTGTTTCAAAATATAAACTTTTAACAAAGCTAACGTCTCCACTAGCAATCGCATACACAGCATAGACGCCGTATAAATAAGCAGCACCTGTACCAAGTCCAATCAAAGAATCCATATTTGGTGTCAGTCTAAACAAATTGCGAAACCCAACTGTATAGAAGCGATAACCTGCTATCAATACTGGTATGGACAGAGCAAGTTGTGTTACTGCGAATCTCAAAAGAAACTCTGAAGGATTGAGAAACCCTGGAATCAGTGACTCACTAATCAGCTCAGCCATCGCCAAGTATAGAATCGGTAAAGAGAAAACAATCGCAACCCACATCTTTTTCTTTATGACATCCACTTCGTGCTCTTTTGCAGCTTTTTCTTTTTCGTAGACATTGTCACCAGTCTCGATTACTACCGCTTCGTAACCTGCGTCATCAACAGCTTTTTTTAAGGCAGATATTTTGACTTGGGTTGGGTCATATAAAAATGTAGCTGATCCATTAGCATAGCTAGTTTTGATATTGGTAACACCAGGAAATGCCTCGAGGGCTTTTTGCACTACTCCAGCGCAGTGATCAGACCCCATCCCGATTACTTTGAATTCACCGTCCATGAGTGATCGGTCAACCAGTTTATAGCCAGTGGCTTGTACCGCTTCAGTTATTACCACGCCATCTACAGATGACTGGTCATATTCAACAGTCGCTTCATTAGTAGCGAAGTTTACTCCAGCAGTTTTTACCCCCGGAACTTTACTGATTGCTTTTTCAACTGTCTGTGCACAACTTGCACATGTCATGCCAACAATCTTAAAGGTTTTCTTCTGTGAATGATTATGCTCCATAGAATTTTTTATTAACAAACTTACTTATAAATATATAACCCAAACAAACTGCAAGAATTGAAATTACTAAACTACCAACGACATCCAAGACATGATGGACACCCGCCATTACTCTTCCTAAACCAACGAGTACACTCAACAGGATGAACGCAAAACCTACTGTTCTATTAACTGCAAACACAACCATTGAAAGTGTACTCACCAGCAACATGTGGTCAGATGGGAATCCATTATCTGCTACATGAAATACCAATGACTCAAAACCGTCAACAACAAAAGGTCTTGGATTAAAGTAGAAATATGATGCAACTCTACTGATGAGAAAAGATATGGGTAACGAAATCGAAGTAAGAAGAATCATTCTCAATCTCGTTTCTTTTTTTATGTAGAACAAGAACAATACCCATGCAAGCAGTACTAGCATATGTAACCGAGTTGCCAAAAATATAACAGCCGACTCACTCATACATTATGCAATCCAGTTAAACCTCCTTCCAACCCATCAATCTCGTAACCTCTTTCTCTTAGCTCTCTCTCGACAATAGCAGCGCGGCCGCCTGTTCTACAAAAGACAACTATCTGTTTGTCTTTTTCCAGGTTACCTTTGATTGCTTCAGTAAATACTTTTCCCATCGGCATATTTACCGCTCCCTCAATCGTTGCATCTTCTGCCAACTCATCTGCTTCCCGAATATCAAGTAACAGTATATTACTTGTATCTTTTATTAATTCTGTGAATATTTCTTTTTTCATAATAGTTATGTGTCCTTAAATTGCTAGTGGTTCTGGTGACTTATTTTTATTCTTTCTAATAAATTCTGCGATAGCTTGTTCATCGATATTATCCATCTCCATCAAACGTCCCCATGAAGCAACTGCCACAGAACTGTCGTTATCTGCACGTGGAGTTACTAGAACACTCTGTGAATTTTTACGGGCAATATCTCGTAGTATTTCTACTGATTGATCATCAAGATCTTTATACGAAATCCAGATACCGCCATGCTCAAGATTATGAATTGCATTTTCATCAGCAATTTCTTGCTCACTGAAACCCCAAGGTGCGGGACCAGCATGCGGACCTGATGTAGGAGGATTAGAATTATATTGCTCATGTGAGTCTCCGATATTTATATGTTCTCGACTCACAATCGAAACAGATTCTCCAGGTCGAGCTTCGTTGCTTTTTTGAGCTGATATTGCAGCCCAATAGATACCTCCAACAACCACTGCCACAAAAGCAATCCAAGGGATCCAACTTTTAATTTTCTTTATTCGTATAGCCTGTTCCTGTACTTTTTGTTTTTCTATTCGGTTAAGCTCATTACGTTCTTTTTTAGTAAGTGAATCTGTTTGTGTTTCATCCATGTTATATGTGATTATCTTTTAATAGCCTTCAAACGGTTCAGTCATAATCTTGTCTGCCGAAATTCCACCCAGATGTAAACCGTTAACTGTCACAGACACCATGCCCGGTGGACCCACTACCCACCACACTGCGTCCGTATACTTTTCAGTCAACTTTGCAAAAAGTCCAGGAGTAGGTCGCTTGTAGATGTTGTCCAGTGAAAATTGACGGTGTTGTTTACTCATTTGCTGTAACTCTCCCAGATATGCAGCGCTCTCAGGGCTTTGGTTACCGTAGAGTAATGTGACGGGTTGTTCCCAGACATCGTCTATCCTTTGTTGCAAGTAACTCATAAAAGGTGAGATACCAACTCCACCAGCAACAAACACTTGCGGACGGGTAAGTTTTTGAGGTAAGAGAAAGCTTCCCGCCGCTTGCTCAACCTGTACCAAATCACCAATTGGTGTGTTTATGAGTGTTTCCTTAAAACCACTCCCAGAAAATCTGAACACCACTTTGATCTCATCCATGTCATACGGTGAAGAAGCGACTGAGAATTGTCTCGACCGCCCCTTAGGGTCAGAGTGAGCAAGTTTTGGCAGAGCCAGCTGTAGATACTGACCAGCTCGAAAAGCAAATGCTGACGGACGCTTGAGTGACACTTCGTGAGTTCCTTTAGCGACCTCCTTATGAGCTACGATTTGTGTTTCAAATACCATACAGTTACCAACTTGTATTGCGATTACGACGGACTGTCTGGATAAAAGCGAGTATCTGAATCACTAAGACACTCAGGAGCATGAACAAATAGTAGTACTTGAGCGGATTATCCGGATAATTTGTCGGTAAACCTTGCATGGCTCTGGTGAGTGAAGGTGTGTAGTGTATGAATGCAAAATACACGACATGCATCGCCCCGAGATAAAACACTACATTCGAGAACATATGGAGCCATTTCCATGACTGGATACCGAGCCAATTCACTGCTTTGTCGAATGAAGTGGCTGCAAGCGCTAAGGCAAACGTTAAAGCCACCAGCCCCAAAAGATTAGCGAGGCCAAAACCAGACTCAACACGCAGGTAGGTATCAGCTTCTGCAAAATATTGGTAGCCAAAGAACTCCCAAGCACTCCATCGTACCCAGCCATCAAGGATGAGGTAACCATGAACGAGTGCAATTAGGAAGAACCAGACTCCAGCTTCACGTCGGTACGAAAGCACTACACTAAAGGCGGGCAGTAACTTAGCTGCAGGTCCAATAAAGACAGCAAACCACAGCAGGAAGAACGAAGCTCCACCAAAAGCTTTCCAGAGTCGCATATCTGGACTCCAGGTGCTGTTTAGTGACCAGACCAGATAAACTAACAATCCGCCAACTATCGCCATTCCTAAATGACGGAGCAGGGCTACTTTAGTACTTTTAATTCCTAACAACATACGTAATTAATTAGTAACTGTTATCGTTCCTACAGCAGTTGGTGAAAGGTGATCGTGATACTTCCATTCACCAGCCTGATCAAATATGTACACGTACTGTTCACCAGGTTTGCTTCCCTTGAATTGATCAAAGGTTGGCAGATCGGTATGAGCTGGATGGTCATCAGAAGCTACCCACATATCAACTGAACTTTCATTCACAAAGTGCACCATCGTGCCAAGTGATATCGAGATGTCTTTTGGTTCAAAGCCAGAATCGGTATAGCTGATAAACTCCATAGTTCCCATTCCCATGAGCGAAATCCCTTCGGGCGAACCAGTGTTTGTCACTATGGATTTGGGTACTGACTGACCAGTCGCTACGTACACTGCAACTGGAATTCCACCCTCTTCAAATGGTTGGTCAAGATCGTTAAAGATTTTGTCATTACCAGCGTCTTCATAGACCATAACGATCAATTCCTTACCACCTTCATAAAAGTCACCGAGTGAAATTGGTACGTCGGTATGTGTTCCTGCCGTGAGGTAGTCACTGATTTCAACAATCTGTCCCAATCGCCCATTTTCAACTGCTCGTACAGCCACAAAACCTGGTTCGGTAAGAGTTGCTTTCTGTATCACTACTTCCTCGGGATTACGTTGAGATGCCACAAGCACACTTGCTTTAGTGGAAGTTTCAATGATTGACTCACTATCTGTAGAATCAGTTTTATCTGTGACCGATACAAACCACCAACCCAGAATTCCTAGGACGAAAGCTAAGCCAGCTATTAATATAATGTTTTTCATACGAATTAAATTATATTGACGATTAATTCCTCACCGTGAGTGTCAGTCTTATCGGTTGGATTCGGACCGCCACAAAGGGCCGCATCAGTACTTACCACTCGGTCTGCAACAAATTCTATTCGAGCAGTACGCCCAGGTTGAATATGACCGCCTGGGACAGTAGCGTTAAACTGTGCAAGCGCTACTCCGTGGGCAACTTGATCCTTGTTTTCAAAATTGATAATAACTCGATCACCTACATTTGCAGTTATTTCTGAAGGCTGATATTGATTATTTTGCATTACAATATCGAATGTCTTCACTCCACTTCCATTTTGCACCCCTCCATTGGTGGCAAGGAAGGCTGCCACTACAAGCCCTGTAGCAACAATAATCGAAGCAATTGTTATTTGATTCATAATATTTTAGTTAATTAATTTCTTTCTAAATTGGGCAAACTAATGGGTCAGTAATTTTTTTAGTGAAGGTGTAGAGTGAATATAACAGTAGACCTACACCTAAAAACCCAAACTCTTCACCACCAAATGGTAGATAAGCCAGAATTCCTCCTACTCCAAACAGTGTTAATACTGATGTGAAGATAAAGGTTCCACAAGCTGCACAACCGATACCAAAAATTCCACTAACCAGTCCTCCAATACTGGACAATCCTGTACCACGTAGACTGGACGTTCCTCCTCGCATCTTTCGAATATAGTAAGTCAGTAAGGCTATATTCATACCAAAAAGTATTGCTATCAGAATAGTATAAATTGCGGACACCAAACTAAAGTTACTTCCGATAGCGCCATACAAACTCCATAGCAGTGATGACAATTCACTAAGGCTGGCAGTTTGTGAAACTATCCAAATTAGTTGGAAGCTGGGTAACCAAACAGCCATAGAGAAAATAAACCCAGCAATTAGCGCTGCTAGAAGCGAGTAATACGGATTACGTAACACTTTTATTAGTGTCCCTATATACTGCATGACTATTAATTCTTTTGAGCAATACTAATAAGCTGCTCTACTGCCGCTAGTGGTTGTGCTCCATTAATTGGATAGGTGGTTCCATCGGGACCAATCATGACGCTCCACGGTGTTCCACGACCTCCTGTTTCGACTGCATTAGCAATGTCAGCTGCGATATGGTCATCGTATTTTCCACTTTCAAAACACGTTTGAAAGGCTGCCTGATCTAGTCCAGCTTCCTTCACCAGTTGAGGAATGACTGTTTCGATATCAGTTCGGTTGTTTGTCAGCGTCACGTCAAAGTATCCATCAGTAAATTTCCAAAAAGTATCGTTGCCACCTTGTTCAGCAGCACACTCAGAAGCAACAGCAACTGCTTGCGCCTTCACTGGATGCAACTGTTCTAATGGAAACTGTCTAAATACCCAAGCGACTTCTCCAGAATCTCCATATTTATCCATTACCTCATTCATAGTGTCATGAAATCGTTTACAGAACGGGCACTCAAAATCTGAGTATTCAACAATTTTAATCGGTGCGTCAAGATTACCTTTAATGTGGTCTTCACTAGTAACTGGTCGTACAGAATCAGTTGAACCAGTTGGTTCTGGCTGTTGGGCTACTGCTGGTTGATTGTTTCCTGCATCAACAGCAACTGGTACAGATGTAGAACCACTAAAGTACAGAGCAGCTGCTACAAAAGCTCCAGCAATGAGAATTGCTGCGGGAATTAAATATTGATTAGTTTGTTTAGTTTCTTCCATAGTGTTTATTATTTCGATTTATAAATACAAAAAACCAACGATAAAACTACATACGAGTTTTGTGTCGCTGGTTAGATGGTTACACTATGGAGCTTGGAATGTATGATTCCTGAACTGAACAGTCTCAGTAAATAAGAATGCTCGGTAGGGGCAACGAGAGATTTGGTTGGTGGACTATAAAAAACAAGAAGTTTCTTCACAATTTCTGATTGTGAGAGAGCGAAGAAAGATCGATGACAAAGACAAACAGCGGCTGCAAGTAGTAACAAGACGAACCCTACCTGTGCAGTAGCACTATCAGCAAGACCCATAACTGTCTCACAAGCTGCTCCAATATCAGCACTGTGTCCATGAGTAGTTGCCACTGTAAAGCATGCAAACGTGACCACTACAAAAACACCAGCGATTAATATCGCAAGAAATTTATTCAAAAAACTACTGTTGAACCTAGCATTCATATTTTTATACTATGAATAATACCAGATGTGTCAAGAATAAGCACAAACCCCACTAAATTAACGCTCCCAACAAAGTATCCAATATTTGAGAATCAGTGATATTTCCATCTTTATACTGAATCACACCCTCCTTATCAATAACATAAGTAATTTCAAACCTATCCATCGAGTAGTCTTTAATGAGCTGAGTTGCTCCTGAGGCATCTGCATATGCCCACGGAGTATCGGTGTGAGTGCGAAATGTTTGAATTGCTTCAATAGTATCTCTCGGGTCAATATCTATTGTAAGAAATACAACGTCAGAGTCTTTATATTTTTTATACACAGGTGCGAACTGTTGTGCTTCCATAACGCACGTCTGACACCAAGCGGCTGATGAAGTGATAACCAGTGCTTTTCCTCTAACATCAGCACTCGAAAGATATTCTCCATCAATAGTTGTAAGCGTAAAAGAAGGAGCCAAGTCACCTACACGAGTGCCAACTTTCAACTCCGCAGAGCCTCGCTGACTGCTAGATACATTCCATGCCAATAGCAATACAGCAATTATGGGTATTCCTATGTACAGAGATTTCTTCATATTATTCACAGGTGACACAAACCCTTTTAATCTTCCGAGCTGTTAAGTACAGAGCGATGAACATCAGCGCAAGAATACCCGCTACAAAATAGAGTCTATACTCAAGAACAAATATAAGACCACCAAATCCGATACCAAAGATTGCAAAAAGTGGTGCCAAGCATGACGCACAAAATGCTGTTCCTGTTATGCCCGCAAATAATGCTCCAAACGCACCACCTACCGTTGCGCCCACTCCCTGAATCTTTCTTCCTGTACGCATAACAAATATTTGCATTGTCATGTATAAAGCAGAAATAATTGTTAGTAGGGCGAGAACCAAGAGATCTATTGGTGTAAAGAGTGTAAGTTGTGACGATACTGTATTACCAGGAACCGTCCACGTAGGAACTAATACAAAGAGTGACAGCATAATTAAAGAAATCACTGCAAACAATAATGAGTATTTCTTCTTGTTCAGCGTCTCCTGTATTCCAAACCAGATAGTTTTTAGGTAATTCATACGTTTAATTTATATACAGCAACTTAGTTGTGACAGGTCTTTTGTAAACGACAGTGATACATACTTCATAGCTTCAGAAAGAGTTGGGAATACTGGCTCAGAGTTCAGTACATCATCAATAGTATTTTTGTTCTTAATCAAGACCATTGCTTCAGCAATCAAATCAGCTGCATTGGGGGCAAGAATATGCACCCCAACAATAACTTGTGTTTTAGGGTCAATACCCATTTTAATCATTCCCTCGGTACGTCCTATGATTCCTGCTTTTGGAATAGAGGTAAACGGCACAGTACGACACGCACATACTCCATCACGTTCCATCTGAGCGTCTTCAGTGAGTCCTACGCTCGCATACCCTGGATCAGTAAAGATTGCGTACGGTACTTCGTTATATTCAATCTTATTTTTCTTCTCTGTAAATATATTTTCAGCTACCAATGTACCCTCGTGTCCCGCTGTCGTTTCAAGTCGCATTGGTAAACTCGTCACATCACCAACCGCATACACATATGGCACGTTCGTTTCAAAATGTTCATTTACAACCACAGCTTTTCTGTCATTTACTTCTACACCAGCAGCCTCAAGGTTTAGTTCTGCAGTATTAGCCGTCTTGCCGGAAGCCAGTAGGATTTCATCAACTGCAATAGTTTGTTCCTGTCCGTCCACGGTATAGCTAAGTAGTTTCTTTCCATCTTCCATTTTTACACTCTTCGCTTCCGCTTTTGTATGTATGGTAATTCCTTCTCCTTCAAGTACTTTATGAAGTTGAGCAATCAAATCTGATTCACCATGAGGGAAAATACGCTCACCACGTTGGAGTATCGTTACCTTGGTTCCAAACCGTGAGTATATCTGTGCCAACTCAAGTCCTACTGGACCTGCACCAATAACTACCATTTCTTTTAGCTGGTCTTTCAACGCCAACGCTTCAATATGGGTGAGATACCCAACTTCATGGATCCCTTCAATTGTGGGAACATTTGCAGTTGAGCCAGTGGCAATAACGAATTTCTCTGCTGTGTATTTCTCACCATCAACCTCAATTTCTTTTTCACCAGAAAAGGATGCCCTGCCTTCCATAAAAGTTACATGCTCAAGATTCTCGAGTACCTTGGTATATTTCTCACCACGAAACATCTCAACCATAGAGAGTTCGTGTTCGATTACTTTCTTAAAATCAACATTCTTAACTTCAATATCAATCCCTGGGATACCATGGTTTTTAGCATTGTGTATCAATTCACCAGCGTGTACCAATATCTTTGACGGCACGCAACCAACATTCACACAGGTTCCTCCAGCAGGAAGTCCTCCATTAACAATAAGTGTTTTTTTTCCAAGTTCATTTGCTTTAATTCCAGCCGCAAAAGCTGACGCTCCTCCTCCTAGTACAATTAAATCGTATGTATTCATAAAAAATTATTGGTTATCTGATTTATTTTGAGTGTCTTCCACAGAACAGGCATCGCAACCTTTCTTGTATTTACGGTACGCAAGAACGGTCACAACTATCATTACTGCCAATGCAGGGAATAGAATGTAGTCGAGGTAAGGTGTAAATGCTCCTAATCCAACTACGCCAATCGTAATAACAAGAATAGGGGTGAAGCAACATAGGATAACAAGTACCGTGCCTGCGATAGATGCATAGAGCCCTTTCTTTGATGGTTTAGTATTCATACTTGCTTAAGACTATTCTTAATAACTTTAGTAAATGGGTTATCTCCGAGTGTATAAAATACCTGCTTATGATCTCTTCGTACCGAAACCATTTCGTTTTGTTTCAGACGTTTGAGTGAGTGCGATACTACCGAATCTGAAACTCCTAACGTTTCTGCAATCTCACCAACCGACATTTCTTTATGCTTACAAAGAAGCCAGCAGATTTTCATTCGTGTAGGGTCACCAACTAAGCCAAACTGTTCAGCGCAGGCAACAACTGCTTCTTCGTTCTCTAGTTCCTTTTTAATTTTATTTGTCATACTCATTTGAATTAGTATTCAAATGATAACCTAATGTGTTTGGGGTGTAAAGTTGGAAATACACAAAAGCACCCTTATTAAGGATGCTTTTGTTTTAGGCTAAAACGATAGTGTCTCGTGCTAGCTCTAGACGGCGGAGAGTAAGGGATTCGAACCCTTGGAACCGTTTAAAGTTCGGCAGTTTAGTAAACTGCTGCTTTCGACCACTCAGCCAACTCTCCAGTTATATTTTTCTGTAAGAACGATTAGTGTTATGTAAGCGTCTTTACTCTGTTTCCTCCTTATGTCCTGTTCGTGAACTCGCAACGGACAATCTTCTCACTTTCGTTCGAAGATCAGAGTAGAAGTGAAACTGTTCACTTCTACTCCACTCAGCCAACTCT
>Ga0209119_1002702_pt1 | contig 16013 bp, 16 predicted proteins | sample COG_03_FD_184747 | JGI IMG/M metagenome (GOLD analysis project Ga0209119, IMG submission 184747) | Pelagic Microbial community sample from North Sea - COGITO 998_met_03 (SPAdes) (version 2) | ecosystem: Environmental > Aquatic > Marine > Neritic zone/Coastal water | place: Helgoland, sampling... | reverse complement strand
CGCGTTTAACGCTGACTACACAGGGTGATGATCATATGGCTGAGCAGATCGTCAAACAGCTGCACAAGCTGATTGATACGATTAAGGTGGTTGATTTAACGGTGGGTTCGCATATTGAACGTGAGCTGATGCTGGTTAAAATCAAAGCCACAGAAAATGATATTCGCGCAGAGTTAAAAAGCTGTGTGGAAATCTTTCGGGGCCACATTGTTGATGTGACTCCACAGACCTATACCGTGCAACTTGTTGGCGACAGCGAGAAGTTGGATGCCTTTATCGAGGCGGTTCAGGATATGGGCATTATGGAAGTGGTGAGAAGTGGTGTTTCAGGCATCTCCCGCGGCGACAAATTTTTACGTGTATAAGTTTTAATACAAATTTTTTAATTATTAGCTTTATTAACATTAGGTGAATTCAATGCAAGTTTATTACGACAAAGATTGTGATCTCTCCATTATCAAAGGCATGAAAGTTGCCATTATTGGTTATGGCTCTCAGGGCCACGCCCATGCCAACAACCTGAAAGATTCCGGTGTTGACGTTACTGTTGGTCTGCGCGCTGGATCTGCTTCTGCAGCCAAAGCTGAGTCTGCTGGCCTTAAAGTCGACAATGTACCAGCCGCTGTTGCCGGTGCTGATCTGGTTATGATTCTGACCCCTGACGAGTTTCAATCTCAGCTCTACCGCGATGAAATTCAGCCAAATATCAAGCAGGGCGCTACCCTGGCATTTGCCCACGGTTTTGCGATCCATTACAACCAGGTTGTGCCCCGTGCTGACCTCGATGTAATTATGATTGCACCAAAAGCACCTGGCCACACAGTGCGTAACGAATTTGTCAATGGCGGTGGTATTCCCGATCTGGTTGCTGTCTATCAGGATGCTTCTGGCAACGCCAAGAAAGTGGCTATGTCTTATGCTTCAGGTGTTGGCGGTGGTCGTACTGGTATTATCGAAACGACGTTTAAAGACGAGACTGAAACCGATCTGTTCGGTGAGCAGGCAGTTCTTTGTGGCGGTGCAGTTGAGCTGGTTAAAGCTGGTTTTGAAACATTGACCGAAGCTGGTTACGCCCCTGAAATGGCTTACTTCGAATGTCTGCACGAACTCAAGTTGATTGTTGATCTGATGTACCAGGGTGGTATCGCCAACATGAACTACTCGATCTCAAACAACGCTGAGTACGGTGAGTATGTAACTGGTCCTGAAGTGATCAATGACGAATCACGTCTGGCGATGAAGAATGCACTTAAGCGCATTCAGGACGGCGAGTACGCGAAGATGTTTATCAGTGAAGGTGCAATGAACTATCCTTCTATGACAGCTTATCGTCGCAATAACGCAGCACACCCAATTGAAAAAGTGGGCGCTGAATTGCGCGGCATGATGCCGTGGATTACCAAGAATGCACTGGTTGATAAAGATAAAAACTAAGTTGCACTTTTGATGATTTTTAATCCTAAAACGGCTCGCTTTTCAGTGAGCCGTTTTAGTATTAATCGCGTAAAAATTTGAACAGAAAACATATTTGAACGAGCAGTAGATAATTATGCAAAACAGCACAAGCAGAGTGGTTGCTCTAGATGGCGGTATTAATTTTCGCGACATCGGTGGCTATAAAAACAGTCAGGGCCGAACGGTTAAATGGCGCAAGATAATGCGCTGCGGTCATCTCGCCTCTCTGAGTGAAAATGATCTCGATACCCTGGAGCAGATTGGTGTTAACAGAGTGCATGATTTTCGTCGCAGTGAAGAGCAACAACAGTCACCGAGCTGTGCGGTTCGCGCCGAGTTTATCGATGACTACCAAATTCTGATTGGCGATATCTCACGCTTTTGGGAATTTCTCTTTGAGGGTGAGTTGACCGCAGAATCGTCGCACCAGCTGGTGGTCAATTCCTATGGCGCCTGTATCGAAGCAGTGATTCCGGCCTTTAGTCGCTTTATGCGTCATATAGTCGACAATGCTGACAATGCCTCGGTCTTCCATTGTTCTGCAGGTAAAGACCGCACCGGTATGGCGGCGGCATTAATTCTCTCGGCACTGGATGTACCTCGCGAGACTATTATCGAAGACTATATGCTCACTATCGAACATTATGATTCGGATAAGTTGATCGCCATAGTTGAAGGCCATCTGCGCGCGGCTAAGGTTGAGAGCTGGGACCGCGAGTGGTTAATGCCTTACTGTTCTGTTCATCAGGACAATATTATTGCCTTTCTCGACGCGATTGAAGCGGGTTATGGCGACGTTATGAATTATCTAAAAACCGCGCTGGGTCTATCTCAGGCAGATTTGGATAAAATGCATCACTGCTATTTAGAAGGCTAAACTGCTTTTATAGAACTTAGGGCTTATAATGCAGGCATAACTAATAGCCATGTGTAAAAAGGTACAGAATGACTGATAAGGTAGAGCAGACAGAGAAGGTTGTAGATCTCAAGCCGGCAGCGGCAGGGGATACGCCCACTCGCCGCAAAGGTATCTATCTGCTGCCCAACATACTGACTACCGGCGCACTCTTTGGTGGTTTCTACGCTGTGCTATCAGGCTTTAGTGGTAATTTTGAATTTGCCGCCATGGCAATTTTTGCGGCGATGATTTTCGATGGCCTCGATGGCCGTGTTGCGCGCATGACCAATACCCAGAGTGACTTTGGTGTGCAGTACGACAGCCTCTCGGATATGGTTTCCTTTGGCGTCGCGCCGGCTGTGGTTGCCTATGGTTGGGGTGTCAGTGATCTCGGTAAGCTCGGTTTAGCTGCGGCCTTTGTCTATGCATCCTGTGCCGCGCTGCGCCTCGCGCGCTTTAATGTTCAGGCTGAACTGGCTGCTGATAATAAAACTTTCACCGGTCTTCCCAGTCCCGCGGCTGCGGCGTTGATCGCTGGTTTTATCTGGTCTACCTACGATATTGAACCCTCTTTGGGCTTGTCGGTGACCGGTGCAGTACTGACTGCACTTGCTGGTTTTCTAATGGTCTCTAACTTTAAATATCCAAGCTTTAAGGAAGTTGATCTGCGCGGTAAAGTTCCGTTTATTGTGATTTTGTCGATTGTGATGGGCTTTGTGGTGATCACTATTGATCCACCGCGTATTTTGTTTGCTATGGCCTTGGCCTTTAGCTTCTCCGCGCCGCTGATCTGGGTCTGGAAAAGATTGACGACTAATAAGGCGAGCTGAATTTAGTCTTGGAAAAGTCGCTAAAAACTGTTTGAATACAAACTATGAAAAAGTTCACCTATCAAGCTGATGCGAATAGTGGTCACCAGATCGCTGTTTCTACACGCTTATTTTCTGTATCTGGACTACTTCTTCTCCTGCCCTGAGGGGCATCTATCGTACTACCTCATCAAAAATTCCGTTTATTGCCTCTGGCAATAAAATTCTAGCCCCATTAGGGGTGAATCCGTTTTACAATGTTGCTGTTAATCTAAGCGCTTCAAATATAGATTCGGCTCCAATTAGGAATAGAAGAGACCATGAATACCCAGTCTAAAGAAAAATTAGTTATTTTTGATACCACTTTGCGTGACGGTGAACAGAGCCCTGGCGCATCGATGACCAAAGATGAAAAAGTGCGTATCGCCAAAGCTCTGGAAAAAATGCGTGTCGATGTTATTGAAGCTGGCTTCGCTATCTCCAGTCAAGGTGATTTTGAAGCTATCCAGGCGATTGCCAACACAGTGACCGACAGCCGTATCTGCAGCCTATCTAGAGCCATAAGAGGTGATATTGAGCGTGCCGCAGAAGCTCTGCAGGGAGCCAATGCCGGACGTATTCACACCTTTATTGCCACCTCGCCAATTCATATGAAGCACAAGTTGCAGATGGAGCCGGATCAGGTTCTCGAGCAGGCTGTAGGGGCGGTAAAGATCGCCCGCAGTCTGATCGATGATGTCGAGTTCTCCCTTGAAGATGCCAGCCGCACCGAGTTTGATTTTATGTGCCGGATTACCGAAGCGGTGATCAATGCCGGTGCGCGAACGATTAATTTACCGGATACCGTCGGCTATTCCGATCCCGGTGAATATGGCGTCATGATTAAGCGCCTTTTAAATACAGTGCCCAACGCTGATCAGGCGATTTTCTCGGTGCACTGTCACAATGATTTGGGTCTCGCGGTAGCTAATAGCTTGGCCGCTGTGCAGAACGGCGCTCGTCAGGTTGAGTGCACGATTAACGGTTTGGGTGAGCGCGCCGGTAATGCTTCTCTCGAAGAGTTGGTTATGGCTGTGCGCACCCGTAAAGATGTCTTTCCGGTTGAAACTGATATAAACACAGTGCATATAGTGCCAACCTCGCGCCTGGTCTCTGGTATCACCGGATTCCCGGTACAGCCTAACAAGGCGATTGTCGGTGCCAATGCCTTTGCCCACGAGTCTGGCATTCACCAAGATGGCATTTTGAAATTCCGCGAAACCTACGAAATTATGAAAGCCGAGGATGTTGGCTGGTCTACCAACAAGTTGTCGCTGGGCAAGTTATCTGGCCGTGCGGCACTCTCGTCACGGCTTAAAGAGCTTGGCATCAAGTTTGATAGCAAAGAAGAATTTAACGCTGTATTTGTGCGCTTTAAGGCACTGGCGGATAAGAAGCGTGAAATCTTTGATGAAGATTTGCAGGCGCTGGTTTCTGAAGCGCAGATGGGTACGGAAAGCGATGCGCTGACGCTAGTTGATCTTGAAGTCCTCTCCAGATCTGGTCAGCCACCGCAGTCAAAGATTGTGATTTCCTATCAGGGCAAAGAACACAGTGCCGAAGCTTCAGGTGATGGTGCTGTCGATGCGATATTTAATGCCATTGAAAGCCTGGTTAGCAGCGAAACCAATTTGCAGCTCTACTCTGTAAATGCGGTTACCGAGGGTACAGATTCCCAGGGTGGTGTGACTGTTCGCCTTGAAAAAGACGGCCGAATTATCAACGGTCAGGGCGCAGATACAGATATTCTTGTGGCCAGCGCCAAGGCCTATTTAAATGCTTTGACATTGATGCGCAATCCGGGTCGCCTGCACCCACAGTTGGGCGGTGTTTGATGGATAACCAACTGCAATATCAATATTTACAGACTCTCGGCATATCCCAGTATGTGCCGCGAGATGTTGTTTATGAGGATATTGCAGTTGAACAAAGCGATCGTACAGTTGCAAAAATCGACGTACAGCTCCCCTCAGCTGAGCCTGTGACAAAGGTCGTCAAAAAACCTGTGGATATTGCCGCTCTGGTTAATCTTGGCTTAGACGACAATAAAGACAGCAAGAAGAACCGTCCGGCAAAGCCTAAAGTGGCTGTCGCCAAGCCGCCGGTGATTGAAGATACCCCGCAGACCGCTATCGAAGTTAGCTTCTCATTCTGGCAAGTCAGCGACGAGTTACTGGTCTGCAGTGCGGTTGAAGGTGCACTCGCCGATACTGAGCAGATGCAACTATTGACCAATATATTAAATGCTATTGGCTGTGGTATCAGTCGTCTGCCGCAAATGGATCTGATTGAGTGGCCACCCTATCCCAATGCCTCTGGTGATGAGACTGAGGTAAGAGAGTTTCTCGGCACTCTGCTAAATGCGCGATTGGCCAAAAAGCCGGTTAAATCTATTTTGCTGCTCGGTGATAGTGCAGCGAATTGGTTGCTTAGCACCGATCTGAAGCAGCAAAAAGAGGGTGGCCGCGTGGCACTTTCCGAGCAGACAACAGCACTGCTGCTGCCCTCGTTGAGCGGTATGATTGAGAATTCCCAGCAAAAAGCGGTTGCCTGGAAGTTACTGCAATTGCTGTTCCCTCAGTCTTCCTAGTCTGATTAACCGCGCTAGCCAGTGGTAGCTATGACAGAATTAAATCAACTAACCGCTATTCGCAATATGTCCGCAGAGGATCTGCTGCAGATTGTCGCCATTGAGCGAGAGGCAACGCCATCGCCCTGGTCTGGCAAACAATTTGAACAGAGTCTGGAGCAACACCGCTGTCTGGTAGTAGTAGCAGGCAGCTCTTCAGCTAACTCTTCAGGTTTAATTCTTGGTTACGCGGTAGTCTCGACCCTGCTGGATCAGGCTGAGGTGCTTAATATCTGCATTAACCCGCAATATCAGGGTAGGGGATTGGGCTCGCAACTGCTCAGCCATCTTCTAAAACAGCTAGCCGATGTTATAGAGGTTGTTTATCTTGAAGTGCGAGTTTCTAATTTTCGTGCCATACATCTGTATCAAAACCATGGTTTTATAGCGGTCGGCGAGAGGCGCGATTATTACCCCACAGAGTTTGGCCGCGAAGATGCTATTCTTATGAATCTTGAGCGCCATAAAGACTGAACCGCAGCGCCACAAAAAACACCAGAACGACGAGTATTTTGCTAGGCTATTAATTAGGTGTTGATCAGCAGTTAATTTATTAATGAATAGAGTGATTTAAAGAGGCAAGATTATGGATATTGAACTGATGTATTGGCACTGGTTAGTGTTTGGCATGATACTGGTGGCTGGGGAGATATTTATTCCTAGTTTTACAATTCTATGGTTTGGTCTGGGAGCACTGTTTGTCGGGCTGTTAATGCTGGTGTTAGAGTTGAATTTTCCGGCGCAGATACTTATTTGGACGCTTGCCTCTGTGGCCAGCACGATCTTATGGTTCAAATATTTTAAGCCCAAAATGATCGATAGAACTAGCGCAGGTATCAGTCGCGATGCCGCCATTGGCGAAGCCGGTCAGGTTATCAAGGCGCCCACAGAGCATAGCCGTGGTCAGGTGCGTTTTACCACGCCAGTGTTGGGCGATGACGAGTGGGATTTTATTTGTGACAGCGAGGTTACTCTTGGTGATCGTGTACATATCAAGGAAATTTCCGGTAATACATTAATTGTTGTTAAATTAAGCTAGTTTATCTAGAGGCATTGCTATAACAGCTGTGCTAAATGTTGAGAGGGAGAAGATTTGATGGAAGGTTCTATTGTTGTAATTGTTTTTTTATTGCTGGTTTTAATCACCCTGTTAAAAGGGATAAGACTGGTACCACAAGGTTCAAAATGGGTTGTTCAGAGATTGGGCAAATACCATATCTCACTCAAGCCGGGACTGAATATTATTGTTCCCTATATAGATAGCGTCTCTTACAAAGTCACCACCAAAGATATAGTGCTCGATATTCCTTCTCAAGAAGTGATTACACTGGATAACGTGGTGATTGTTGCCAATGCTGTGGCCTATATCAATATAGTCTCGCCAGAGAAAGCGGTCTACGGTGTAGAGGATTATGAGTTGGCAATTCGCACCTTGGTGCAGACATCATTGCGTTCGATTGTCGGCGAGTTGAAGTTAGATGAAGCGCTGTCTTCCCGAGACCAGATCAAGGCTAAGCTGAAAGCCTCTATTTCAGATGATATTGCCGACTGGGGTATTACCTTAAAGACGGTAGAAATTCAGGATATCAACCCCTCTGGCACCATGCAGCAGGCGATGGAAGAGCAGGCTGCCGCAGAGCGTCAGCGCCGCGCTACGGTAACTCGTGCTGAGGGTGACAAGACCGCCGCTATTCTGACTGCAGATGGCCGTCTTGAAGCTTCGCGTCGTGATGCGGAAGCCCAGATAGTGCTAGCGGAGGCAACCAGAACTGCACTGACTAAGGTCAACGAAGCGATTCAGGATAAAGAGCTGCCGGCGATGTATCTGCTCGGTGAGAAGTATGTTGAGTCTCTGAGTGAAATGGGCAAGTCTGATAATGCCAAGCTTGTGGTACTGCCGGGAGATATTCCCGCAGCGGTGCGCAGCATTATGAGTAACACCAAGTAGTTCGGCTAAAGTGGTCGGGCTAAAGTAACCCGGCTATAAAAGATATTTAGAAACAGCGTCAACCGAATGACTCGGTTGACGTTTGCTTTAAGCAAATTAACTCGTTAAGGAAAACATCGATGTTTAAATTCCCTTACTCATTATTAGCATTAATTTCAGCAGCTCTATACACCAGTGGTTGTGCCAATGGCTATGGTGGCTACGGCGCACCAAAGCAAATTATTATCGATACTCAGGGTGTCGATATGAGTGGATATCATCAGGATTTAGCGGACTGTGAAAACTATGCGCGGCAGGTAGATGTGCGTGCTGAAACTACAGAGTCGGTTGTCGAAGGTGCGGTTGTCGGCGGTGTAATCGGTGCGGTTTTGGGTAATCATGAAACTGCTGAGCGCAGTGCTGGCGCCGGAGCAATTCTCGGTGGTGTCAAAGGTAATAAGCGTGCTCGCTACGAGCAGGAACGTATAGTTAGGCGCTGTTTAAATGGCCGTGGATATAAGGTTTTAAACTAACTGGCAAGCACCTTAGCTTTTTACAGGACGTTTCTGCAGTTTTCTCTGCAATGTTCTGCGATGCATTCCCAAACTTCTTGCAGTGGCTGAAATATTGCCATCGTTTTCATTGAGCACACGTTGAATATGCTCCCATTCCAGTCTATTTACCGATGGCGGTGAGTCCTGCACCACAACCTTGCCACCAGTCTCTTCAAAGGCAGCAATAATTTCATCGGCACCAGCGGGTTTGCAGAGGTAGTTAGTAGCGCCCATTTTTATCGCTTCTACAGCAGTTGAGATACTCGAGTAACCAGTGAGAATAACCACTTTGATATCTGGCTGCAGGGTGCGCAGCTGCTGCAAGATAGAGAGACCGGATTCGCGCTCAAGCTTTAAATCCAAAACCACCCGATCTATAGCTGTGTTGGAGCAATGCGCTACAGCCTGCTCACCATTGATAGCAGTGACTGCCTGATTGCCGCGGCGAACCAGCACTTTGGCAAGAACCGAGCTAAATACCGCATCGTCATCGACCAGTAAATAATTCATTCTGTGCCCGCTTCGAGAGGCAACAGAATGCACGTTAAGGTGCCGCCCCGTGCATCGCTGGCATTGATATTTTGCAGGCTTACCGAGCCACCAAATCGAGTCAGAGTTGCCTGGGATAGAAATAGTCCAAGCCCCAGACCATCGGCCTTATCGGTAACAAAGGCTTCTCCTAAGCTATCCATTTTCTCTGCATCGAGTCCCGCACCGTAGTCGCGTATCTCGATGGTTGCTGTGTCACTATTCCAGCTGAGTTCAACATCTACTGTCGCGCTGGCATCCGCCGCATTGTTGAGAAGATTGAGAATCGACTGGGCGATAGTCGGGTGGAAAACAGCATAGCTCTCGGGGCAATCCAGATAGCGAATACTGGTTTTAAGCGTCGGTCGCATCAACTGCCAGCGTTCCAAAACCGTCGCAAAATAGGTCTTTACTGACTGGACTTCGAGTCGGTTGGACTGGGATTCCTCGGCGGTTGTCAGCAGTTGTTTTAACGTGGTTTTACACTGATCTATCTGTTGGTTGAGCAGGCTAAGATCATTGAGATCACTAGGGTCAGCGTTATCTGTGCTATCAATTGTCATCTCATCGACAAGCAACTTCATGGTGTTGAGAGGGGTGCCCAATTCGTGAGCTGTACCGGCGGCCAATGTACCCACTGCAAGCAGTTGCTCATCGCGAAGCTGAGCTTCCCGCTGCAGAGCAATTTCCTGCTGCTGTATTTTTAACGCCGAGGCCATACGGCTGATAAAGTAGATAATAATTGCCGCACTGATTGCAAAGTTTGCCCACATTCCCAATATATGCAGGCTGTTATTACCGCCACCATGATGATGGCTTGGGGCAATCGCCGCGATCGGCATATAGTATTTCAGCAGTAGGCTGTAGGCGGCCATGGCGCTGATAGCGACAAAAATACTGTAGCGCCGCGAAAGGGTGATAGCGGCAATACTAATTGGGATTAGATAGTAAGAAATAAATGGGTTCGAGGCGCCACCGCTAAAATAGAGCAGTAGTGAAAAGAACAGTATATCGGCGAGCAGATGGACAAAAAATTCATTGTCAGTAATCGGTACCTGCATTCGGCTACGCTGCCAGGTAGCGGCGGTCACTGAAGCGTAGACAGCTAAAACCAGCGCAATGGCAGTGGCGGGTAGTCCAATTGGGCTGACCAGGGTGAAATAGATCAGCGCGATAATTTGTCCGAGCAGGGCTACGGCTCTAATCGCGCTGAGACGATAAAGGTTTTGCCTGGCCGCTGAATGGCGCTGCTGGTGAGTCTCTTTTGTCATCCGTAAATGGTAGCAGAAAACCCTTATAAAATTCCCAGCGGCGTTGTTAATTACCGCAAAAACGTTACTATGTGCGCCTAATACAGCTATGAGTAATTCCAATGCAGCCACTCTCTGATGATCTTCAAGAAAATCTCGACCGCATGATTGTTGAGTGCCTGGAAAATGGCTGTGTCTGGGGTCTGCAAGATGCCGAGGAAAACTGGGCGCTAGTGGGTTCAACAGACAATGAATCTATTGATGTTATTCCCTTCTGGTCCGATCGCGAATTGGCTAAGGCATTGTGTAGTGGTGACTGGGAGATTTATAAGCCGGTGGCGATAGAGATGGAAGAGTTTCTCGATGACTGGCTGCCCGGTATGCACAGCGATGTGTTAATGGTCGGCGTCAACTGGAGTGAAGATCTTGAAGGCCAGGAATTTGAGCCGCTGGATTTACTCGAAGAATTTGAAGCTGAATTAGATTAATCTGGCGAGTACTGAAATATCTCTTCCAGTGGCACCTGAAATACCTGGGCTATTCTAAAGGCAAGCTCCAGAGAGGGTGAGTAGCGGCAAGCTTCAAGTGACAGGATAGTCTGTCTGGTGACTCCGACACTGCTGGCCAATGCCGATTGAGTCATCTGCTCATGCTCAAAGCGTAACTGGCGAATCTTATTTTTAATCACATGGTTCGCCACCGCGCTAACCCCTCCGGTAATGGAATAGTTGGCTGGCCTGCTTAAATAGTGCAGATATCATTAATGCAATCAAGATAAGGTGCATCGCCACTGGGCCATTTATGGTAATGGCTTTACCCGATAAAACGCGCCCTTCGCTCAACATAATAAAGGCAACAAATAAACCGCAGAGTATTGCCAGGGCGTAATAACCGCAGGCATTGCCCTTGGATTCAATTGTTAAGTCTCGCTCATCTTTATCTTCAGGAGCCTCACGGGCAAACAGCCCATAGAGAATAATGCTGGCGACTATTGAGAGGATAATTGCATTTGTTACCACTAACCCCATTTCATAACTGGCAATTTGCGCCCATCCAGAGAGCATGTAGCTAGCGAAGAAATAATAGGCTGATACAGTCCCAGTAATGATAAATTCAATCCAGATGCTTTTTTCTCGTGCCGATATGTCCATATTTGAGCTCCATTGATGAATAATTTAAGTGTAAGAAATATATTACACTATGTAAAGTATTTCTTACATTATGTAAGCTCATCTTGACCTTCAGCCAAAACCCATTAGTATGCGCGGCTAATTCAGCCTACTAAGCAGTCCACTATGTTTCTCGATCAGTTTCACAGTTCAAACGCGACACAGGTAAGTATTAGTGCCGAGCAGGGTAGTAGTTTCGCAAAAACCATCAGCAATGATTTTAATCCGATTCACGATCCCGGTAGCAAGCGCTTTTGCGTGCCCGGCGATCTGCTGTTTGCGCTGGTATTAGGCCGCTATGGTATCAGCGAAAAGATGAGCTTTAATTTTGCTGGTATGGTTTCAGCCGATACAGAGTTGAGCTTTCCAGAATCTCCCGGTGATCATTTTAAGATTGTCGATGGCCGTGAAAAGTCTTACCTGGAAGTCTCACGCAGTGGGCAGGTAGCAAATAATGCCTCGGCAATAGAGAGTCTAACGAAAAATTATGTCTATTTCTCCGGCCAGAATTTTCCCCATCTGCTGGTGCCGATCATGGCTGAAAACAATATTATGATTAATCCCCAGCGGCCACTCGTTATCTATGATTCGATGTCATTGCAGTTCGATACGCTTGATTTGCAAGCGCCGACAGTTGAGTTTGCCGGCCACAGCTTTAAGGCTGAGGGAAAGCGCGGGGAAGTGCAGTTTGATTTGCGACTGATGGATCAGGGTGTGCAGGTTGGCAGTGGCCTGAAAACATTAATTCTCAGTGGCCTGCGTGAGTATCAGCAAGACGCTGTGGATACGATGGTAAGAGATTATCAGGCCAGTAAGGATCGCTATTTAGAACCTGCCTAAATAGCGTCCCGAGTTTAATTACTTCAGCATATCCTTTAAGAAACGCCCTGTGTGTGAGGCCTTGACGGTCGCCACTTTCTCAGGGGTTCCCTCGGCAATAATCTGTCCGCCTCCAGAGCCACCCTCTGGTCCCAAATCAACGATCCAGTCCGCGGTTTTAATCACATCCAGGTTATGTTCAATCACCACCATGGTGTTGCCCTGATCGCGCAGTCGATGCAGCACAGCCAGCAGCTGTTCAATATCGTGAAAGTGCAGGCCGGTGGTCGGCTCGTCGAGAATATACAGCGTTTTTCCGGTATCGCGTTTTGAGAGTTCTTTGGATAACTTGATACGCTGGGCTTCACCGCCGGACAGAGTGGTCGCAGACTGCCCGAGCTTGATGTAGGAGAGACCGACATCCATCAGTGTCTGCAGTTTGCGGGCGACCGCCGGAATCGCATCGAAGAATTCTCGCGCATCTTCCACGGTCATATCCAATACCTGATGGATATTTTTGCCTTTAAAGTGAATATCCAGAGTCTCGCGATTATAGCGTTTTCCCTTACAGACATCGCAGGGCACATAGATATCCGGCAAAAAGTGCATCTCAACTTTGGTCACGCCATCACCCTGACAGGCTTCGCAGCGACCGCCTTTAACATTAAAGCTAAAGCGACCAGGTGAATAACCCCGCGAACGCGCTTCCTGAGTACCTGCAAACAGTTCTCGAATCGGTGTAAAAATACCGGTGTAGGTGGCTGGATTAGAGCGCGGCGTGCGACCAATTGGGCTCTGGTCAATATCGATACACTTGTCGAGTTGATTGAGGCCAGTAATGGTTTTGTGGGGTGCTGACTTTAGGGTGGTGGCCTTGTTGAGTGCCACTGCTGCCGCTGGATAGAGTGTCTCATTAATCAGCGTCGATTTACCTGAGCCGGAAACGCCAGTAATGCAGGTAAACAAACCAAGCGGAATCTGCAGATCTACATCCTGAAGATTATTGCCGCAGGCGCCTGTGACATTGATAAATTTACCCTTATCCTTATTGCGCTTCTCTGGCACCACAATACCGCGCTTACCAGAGAGGAATTGACCGGTGACCGAGTCAGGGTTGCTCTTAATCTGTTTGGCCGTGCCCTCGGCAACTACTTTACCGCCGCGAACACCGGCACCTGGGCCGATATCGACAATGTAGTCGGCTGCGGCAATCGCCTCTTCATCATGCTCTACGACAATGACGGTATTGCCGAGATCGCGCAACCGCACCAGCGTTTTTAACAGTCTCTCGTTATCGCGCTGATGAAGTCCAATAGAGGGCTCATCGAGGATATACATCACACCAACCAGTCCGGCGCCAATTTGACTGGCCAGACGAATACGCTGGGCTTCACCACCAGACAATGTGTCTGCGCTGCGATTTAGGGACAGATAGTTAAGACCGACATCAACCAGAAAGTGAAAGCGCTGCTTAATTTCATTGATAATTTTTTCCGCGATCTCACCCTGTCGACCCTCAAGTTGCAGTTGGTCGAAATAATCACAGCACTCACCGACCGGCATGCTGACAATATCTTCGATGCGACGATCGTCGATAAACACATGGCGAGCTGACTTGCGCAGGCGCGTGCCATCACAGTCAGGACAGTCGGAGCTGGTCATATATTTGGCTAGCTCTTCGCGTACTGAGGTGGACTCGGTCTCACGATAGCGACGTTCCATATTATTGATCACGCCTTCAAAAGTGTGCTCACGACGGAACATAGTGCCGCGATCGTTGACATAGCTAAAGGTGATCTCTTCATCGCCACTACCGTAGAGCACTTTCGATTGATGCTCCTCAGACAGATCCTGCCAGGGCGAATCTATATCGAAATCATAATGCGCCGCCAGTGAGGAGAGCATATTGTAGTAATACAATGTGCGTCGGTCCCAGCCGCGAATTGCACCTTCGGAAATAGAGGCCTCTGGGTGCTGAATCACTCTGTTGACATCAAAGAACTGCTTTACACCCAAGCCGTCACAGCTCGGGCAGGCACCGACCGGGTTGTTAAATGAAAACAGTCGCGGCTCCAATTCATTGAGGCTGTAATTACAGATTGGACAGGCAAATTTTGCCGAAAACATCTGGTCAGGTTTTTCTTCATCCATATAGCTGATCGCCGCTAGACCCTCGGCGAGGGTAAGGGCGGTTTCAAAGGATTCGGCAAGACGCAAACCCATATCCGGCTTCACCTTAAAGCGGTCGACGACAACTTCGATATTGTGCTTTTGGTTTTTATTCAGCGCTGGTGCTTCATCCAGATCGCAGACCAGGCCATCAATTCTGGCGCGGATAAACCCCTGGCGGCGCAGGCTTTCAAAGAGATGCAGGTGCTCACCTTTGCGACCTTTGATGATCGGCGCCAATAGCATCAGCTTGGTGTTTTCTGGCATCGCCAGCACCTGATCGACCATCTGGCTGACGGTCTGTGCCTTGAGTGGCTCGCCGTGTTCTGGGCAGCGCGGTTCGCCGGCACGGGCAAATAGCAGGCGTAGGTAATCGTAGATCTCGGTAATTGTGCCCACTGTTGAGCGCGGGTTGTGAGAGGTCGACTTCTGTTCAATAGAGATAGCAGGAGAGAGCCCCTCAATATGATCGACATCGGGCTTTTCCATCATCGACAGGAACTGTCGGGCATAGGTCGACAGCGACTCAACGTAGCGGCGCTGTCCCTCGGCATAGAGGGTGTCGAAGGCCAGTGACGATTTACCTGAACCAGAGAGTCCGGTAATAACAATTAGCTTGTCACGGGGAAGGTCGAGATCAATATTTTTGAGATTGTGGGTTCGTGCGCCACGTACCTGAATGGTATCCATTAAGAATTCTTATGCTCGGGTTAAACAGCCAGTTAAACGATCAATTATAGAGTGCAGCTAACACAATCGCCAAAGTGAATTTTTATAAGTTTCAAACTGTTACGTATGTGCCACTGGTACAGACCGAAATCTGCGAAAAATAGCTGAATTAAAGCTAAACCCAGCGATAAGCAATTGCACTGATACTCAGCGCTGTTAATATATTCGCCTTGTCAATTAATCAGATACGACCTTGAATAATTCCTCATCATTTTCCGCCATAGAGAAACGCGCAACATTCTCTCTAGCCACCCTTTACGGCTTCAGAATGCTCGGTCTGTTTATGGTGCTGCCGGTACTCGCGCTGTATATCGATGATTACAGCGGCGCTTCGCCTCTGTTGCTGGGGGTGACGCTGGGAATCTATGGTCTGACCCAGGCGCTGCTGCAAATACCGCTGGGATTACTCTCGGACAGAATTGGCCGCACGCCGGTTATTGTCGGTGGACTGTTGGTATTTATTCTCGGCAGTATTATTGCCGCCAATGCGGATAGCATCATTGGACTAATTATCGGTCGTGCTGTGCAGGGTGCCGGCGCTATTGCCAGCACATTGATGGCGCTGGTCAGTGATTTAACCAGTGAAGAGAATCGCACTAAATCCATGGCGGCCATAGGCGCGAGCATCGGTCTGTCGTTTATGCTGGCAATGATTATTGGCCCGGCTATTTCGGCGGCTATGGGGCTCTCGGGAATATTTTGGGTAACCGCTCTACTGGGGTTGATCGGTGTGCTTATCTTTCTCGGTGCTGTACCACGGGCTATAACGGTGCAGCGCAATCGCGAGACCCTGACCGATGTCAGGCAGATGGGAAGACTGTTTTACGAGCCAAATTTATGGCGCCTCAACGTTGGTATTTTCACCCTTCACTTGGTGCTGATGGCTGGCTTTGTGGTGATTCCAACAATCCTCACTGAGGAGATGGGCATTTCCGGTGACAACCTCTGGTGGGTCTACCTGCTGTTGATCGGCGGTGGCTTCTTTGCCATGTTGCCGGTGATGATACTGGGTGAAAAATACCGTCGCCAAAAGTACAG
>Ga0209119_1002698_pt1 | contig 16043 bp, 13 predicted proteins | sample COG_03_FD_184747 | JGI IMG/M metagenome (GOLD analysis project Ga0209119, IMG submission 184747) | Pelagic Microbial community sample from North Sea - COGITO 998_met_03 (SPAdes) (version 2) | ecosystem: Environmental > Aquatic > Marine > Neritic zone/Coastal water | place: Helgoland, sampling... | reverse complement strand
ATCTGGGCAGACTTTGCCGAGTCTGCGACACCGGATAAGTCCCTGCCTTTCCAGTGGCAGGCTTACAACAGTGCGGATAAAGCTTATGTGCATCTCGACAAGGATGAGTTTCTGGCGCTGGATTTTGAAACTCAAACCCTCGATAGCCTGCTGGCCAGCGTTGCTAGCTTTAGTGATGCCAGTTATGCGGAGAAATGTATTCTCGTCTGGGAGACGTTAATTAATATTGGCGATGCGGATATCCCTGGCTACAAGTCTTGGAACAATGGCCAATGTGCAACCTTTGATGCCCGTGCCGAGCAGGATAAAATTGCTAAAAAGCTAATAGAGAAATACGGCAGTCCGTCGGTTATCTAAGCTATTAAGCTACAGGCTATATAGTTAAATTGTACAGGGTGGGTAACGATGAACGCATCTAATCGGCAGGGGACATTGGTAGGGTTCTTTGAGTTTCCGGCAAGTCGGATTAAAACATTTTTCCTGATTCTACTGAGTCTGTTCTTTACCTATGCGGGTATAGATCATCTGATCTCGCCGGATTTCTATGTCAGCATTATGCCGCCGTGGTTACCCTGGCATCTGGAGCTGGTCTATATCAGTGGTGTGTTTGAAGTTATGGGCGGTGTCGGTGTCTTGTTTCCGCGCTTTCGCGCCGCAGCCGGAGCAGGGTTGGTGGCGCTGTTAATTGCCGTCTATCCAGCCAATCTGCATATGGCTTTCAATCCCCATCTATTTCCCACTATTCCCCTTGCTGCACTCTATGTCCGCTTGGCCCTGCAGTTTTTAGCCTTCTACTGGGCCTGGACTGTAACCAGACCAGAGCGGTTTCAGACCAGCGGTTAATAATTTATGATAAGTCCTTGAGTAGTTATTTAATTTAACTGGCTGGGCTAACAATGAGCTTTGACGCTTCTTCTGATAATAATAAATTTTCTGACCCCTTTATCACCTCTGATGGTTCCACCAGAGCCAGTGTGACGCTCAATCAGCTTAATACCCTTTGGTTTAATACCGGCACTCTGTGCAATCTCGCCTGTACTAACTGCTATATAGAATCTACCCCGACCAATGATCGCCTCGAATATATCCGTCTGAGCGAGGTACAGCCGTTTCTAGATGAGATACAGGCTCAGGCTCTAGGTACCAAGGAAATAGGCCTTACCGGCGGTGAGCCGTTTATGAACCCGGATATTATTCCGATTATGGGGGCTATATTGCGCCGTGGTTTCCAGCTGTTGGTGCTGACCAATGCTATGCGTCCCATGGCCAAGCTTGCTGATCAGCTGCTAAAGCTGCAAGAGCTCTATCCCCAGCAGCTAACAATACGTGTCTCTGTGGATCACTACCGCCCTGAATTGCATGAGGAGGAGCGTGGTACTCGCTCATGGCAACCTATGTTAGATGGGCTCTGCTGGCTATCCAATAATGGCTTTAATCTCGATGTAGCGGGGCGCACCCTGTGGGGCGGCGATGAGCAGAGTTTACGTGAAGGCTTTGCGGCGCTGTTTAAGCACAATAATATAGCCGTAGATGCGCTGGATAAAAAACAGCTGGTGTTGTTTCCCGAGATGGCCGAGGGCAAGCCGGTGCCGGAAATTACCACTGCCTGCTGGGATATTCTCGATGTTAAACCGGATGCGATGATGTGTGCATCATCGCGGATGGTGGTCAAGCGCAAAGGCGATACTGCACCCAGTGTGATGGCCTGTACTCTATTGGCTTATGACCAGCAGTTTAATCTGGGTAGCAGCCTTGCTGAGGCGGCGAAGACTGTACAGCTTAATCATCCTCATTGCGCGGCATTCTGTGTGCTGGGGGGTGGGAGTTGCTCTGTAGAGGCATGATTGCAGGTTTAATATTTATTTAAAGTGAATTCTATTTAAACTCTCTAACTATATAATTTAAAAGTATTTTCTGGCTTTTATTTCTAAGATTTTCTGCTGGTAGCTCGCGCTTTAATTCGTTTATATCTTCAATGGTATCGACATCGGTCATCGGCTCTAAAATTGCTGCTTTGGAGGGTAATTGGGCGAGTAGTTGCTCAGCAGTATGTGCTGTACTGTAAGTCACATTGGTCCAGATATCTTTGGCAATCGGTGCTCTTCCTGCCAATAAATAGTAACCCCCATCCACTGCGGGCCCCAGAGTAAAGCTATTGTTATCCAAGCTATGGCTATCCAGAGCCTCTATGGCATTGTTTAGATGCCTTGAGGAGAGTTGTGGTGAATCGGCACCGATTAGAATAACCCGTTGATATCTGGCCAGAAGGCTCTGGTAGATATGGTGCTGGCGCTGGCCAAGCCCCCCTTCACCGGTATGTAGAGTTTCAAAACCCTGCCACATTGGGTGGGATAGTCCGGCTTCTTCGCCCACCGCCCAAAATGGCACTATATCCAGTGTTTTCGAGGCTGTTTCCAGAGTTTCTTGAATAGCCTCTGTGCACAGCTTATAAAATTGTTCCGCAGCAGCAGTGCCTGTGGTTGCCGCCAGACGGGTTTTGACTGGCGATATTCCGGGAGTCTTCACAAATACCGCAATGGCAGTGGCGTTTAGAATCTTGCTAGTCATTGGATGCTACTCATAAAGAGCTCTGATACGTATCGCGATAAGTTTTAGCAGCTGTGGAGCTGACATGAGTATCCAGCGCCACTGGTAGAGCAGGGATAATTTTAGCCAACCCTGCTGCTGATATTTGCGACCGCTGGTTAGCAGTGTTGAAGGGATACGACGCAATTTAATGCGCGCCTGATGAGCCTGCCAGACAAACAGCAAATCTTCGCCGTAGGCAGTGTCTTCGCAGTAGCAGCCAAGCTTGTTAAACAGGGATTTTTTAATACAGAAGCCCTGATCACCAAAGGGGATACCCAGTAACCTTGAACGCAGATTGGCACCTAGGGCATTGCCGCTTAAAAACTGCTGATCAAAGGCCAGATCGAAGTAGTGCAGGGCATCCGGGTATTTTTCGAGACTTTGTTCTAGCGCTTGGAGATTATCTGCGCTGATGCGACTGTCTGCATGAACAAACCATAACCATTCGCCGCTGGCCTCTGCTGCACCATTGTTAAGGCTCTTTGCGCGGGTTTGGTTTGAGCGGGGGATGATCTCTACTTGGTGCTGGCCGTGGCTGTGAAGATCGGCAATCAGCTGGTTGTGTTCGGTTTCCTCGCTTGCAAGGGGAATAATAATGCTGAGCTGTTCTAGAACTGAGGGACGGCTCACCGTTGCAAAATCTCCAGCCACTTTTTTTGCTCGGGCTTTAGATGGGCTTCAGGAGTCATAAGCGCTGTTTGCAGTGCGTTTCTAATATCCTCTGGTGTCTCAGTGGCTGGGACTGATAACAACTGATTGACCAGGCCTATAGCTTTTTCCAAAGTCCCTGAATAGACCTCAAAGAATTTGTCGACGCTAACATGCTGGCTGGGGTCATCCATCCAGCAGTCATAGTCTGTTACCAGACACATTGAGCAATAGGCGAGCTGTGCTTCTCGAGCTAAAAAGGCCTCGGGAATATTGGTCATGCCGACCAGATCGCAGTTGGCCGCAGTGCGTAAAAAATGACTCTCGGCACGGGTGCCCAATCGCGGGCCCTCGACGCAGGCATAGGTTTTATCTGTATGCAGTGGTTGCTCAATCTGCGCTGCCGCCGTCTGAATATCTTTGCTCAGTGCAGGGCAGGCGGGATTGGCTGTAGAGATATGGGCGACAACACCATTGCCAAAGAATGACTTTTCACGCTGTCCACGGGTGTGATCAAAGTATTGCGAGACCAGTGCCAGATCACCGGGCTTAATATCCTCACGCAAACTGCCGGCGGCGGAGAGGGAAAAGATTCGCCGCGCGCCGAGTTTTTTTAGCGCGAAGATATTCGCTCTGTAGTTAACCTCATGGGGCAGTAGCTGGTGGGCTGTACCGTGGCGGGCAAGAAATAAAATCGGCTGGCCTAGATATACACCAGTAAAAATAGGTGCTGAGGGGCTGCCAAAGGGCGTTGAGACCTCAAGCTGTTGGTCAATCTCAAGACCTTTGAGTTGGTAGAGTCCAGAACCACCTATCAGTGCTAGCATGCAATTCCCTCGAATGTTTTTTATGCGCTAATGTTACAGGGTAAATCTGTCTTTGGGGTAGACCAATTGGTCATCTATTGGGGTTTACAGAAAAATGGGATTGGGCGTTAAATAACTGAAAGCCTAGAGCATCTAATTATTGCAGGGAGAGAGTCGGTGAGTATCTATGTTGTACCCCAGAGGGAACTGTCATTTATCTTTGATGAAATTATTGACTACAAGCAGCATTGCCAAATGCCCGGTTTTGAAGAGGCCAGTGCCGATCTGGTTGAGGTTATTCTGCCGGAAGCGGCGAAATTTTTTGAGCAGGTTGTCGCGCCGACCAATCCTCAGGGGGACAGATCCCCAGCCCATTTAAAAGATGGCGAGGTGGTTGTTTCCCCGGGCTTAGATGGTGTCTATAGCAAGATGGTCGACGCCGGCTGGTGCTGCCTAAATGGCGACGCCGCTTATGGTGGTGCAGGTTTCCCCAGCGTTGTCGATCTGGCTGTTCAGGAGATGTCCCAGTCGGCGAATCTGGGCTTTAGTCTATTGCCGATGCTGAGCAGGGGTGTGGTTCATGCGCTGGGTCTGTACGGCACTGAGCAGCAAAAAGACATCTATCTGGAAAAGCTTATCTCCGGTGCCTGGTCGGGCACCATGAATCTTACCGAGCCTCAGGCTGGCAGTGATCTATCGGCAGTGCGAACCAAGGCGGTGGCCAATGGCGATCACTATTTAATTAGTGGCCAGAAAATTTATATCACCTGGGGCGACCACAGCTGTGCCAAGAATATTATTCATCTGGTGCTGGCGCGTAAACCCGATTCGCCTGAGGGCAATCAGGGTATCTCTCTGTTTTTAGTGCCGAAGTTTTTAGTTGATGCAGATGGCAATCCCGGCGAGCGCAACGATGTTAAAACGGTCGGTGTCGAACATAAGCTGGGTATTCACAGCAGTCCCACCTGCACCCTGCAGTTTGGTGATAAGGGCGGCGCTGTCGGCTATCTGGTCGGTGAAGAAAATCACGGCCTGCAAAATATGTTTACCATGATGAACAATGCTCGCCTCGCGGTCGGCCATCAGGGTGTCGCCGTAAGCGAGCGCGCCTACCAACAGGCCGTCGCCTATGCCCGGGATCGAGTCCAGGGTCGCGTGGATGGCATTGAGGGTGGTGCAGCGATTATTCACCACCCAGATGTGCAGCGTATGCTGATGCAGATGCGCGCCCAGACGGAAGCGGGCAGGGCTATGTCGTTCTATGCTATTGCTGCCGAGGATCGCAGCTTTCACCATCCGGATCAGCAGGTTAGAACTGAGAGTGCAAGATTGGTTGAGGTATTAACGCCTCTGGTTAAAGGCTGGTGTACCGAGGTGGCGATGGAGACCACTTCTCTGGGTGTTCAGGTTCACGGTGGTATGGGCTTTATCGAGGAGACCGGCGCTGCCCAACATATGCGCGATGCGCGGATTCTGCCGATCTATGAGGGCACCAATGGTATTCAGGCGCTAGATTTTATCGGCCGCAAATGTCTGCGCGATGGCGGTGAGGGATTATCGGCATTACTGGCCGAGATGAGCCTGACCGCTTCTGTCACCTCTACATCTCCGCAAATACACAGCCTGCTCAGGTCTCTCGAGATGGCAATCACCCAGTGTCGAGAGGCGCTCGATTCAGTGTTAGCCAACCCTGAGCACTCGGCCTATACGGCCTATGGATATATGATGCTGTTTGGTAATTCGGTGTCTTACTGGCTGCTGGTCAAACTGGCTATAGCGGCGCAAAAGCAGTTAGATCAGGGTTCCCAAGAGCGTTTTTACCAGCAGAAAATGTCTACCGCGCAGTTCTTTGCGACCCAACTTTTAACCCGCAATTATGCATACCTTGCAGCTGTTACCGATGGTGCAGACTATTTGCAGTCTGTTGAGGATAAGGATTTTACAACCCTACACTAAGGATTTTGCCACAGGGCTGTGCTATCAATAATAAAGATAAAACTATAAAAAAAATCAGCAATAAAAATAAATATTAGTTGTGCTACTGAAGTCATGTGGCTGGAGTGCGTCTTGTTTAGGAGTGGTTAGTCGTTTTTAACGACGGCTAACTGTTTTTGTTAGCGGGTAGCCGCTAACTACCAACAGGGGAGCAACTACAATGAAAAATATCTTATCCAGGTCTATTTTATCACTGGCAATTGCGGTTCCGGCGGGGATTGCCCATTCTGTTGTGCTCGACGAAATTATTGTCACAGCGCAACAGCGTGCCGAATCACTTCAGGACGTACCGGTTTCAGTGGCGGCAGTAACCGCTGAAAAAATATTTGATGCAGGGGTCGTTGATCTTCAAGGGCTTTCCGAGTACGTGCCCAACTTCACTATTAATGAAACCGGTATTTCTACCACTATCTCCATTCGCGGAATCAGTTCGGGTATTAACCCGGGGTTTGAACAGTCGGTGGGTATGTATAACGACGGTCTTTTTTACGGTCGAGGGCAGCTGGCGCGTATTCCAATGATCGATATGGAGCGGGTAGAGGTGCTGCGTGGCCCTCAGGGTATTTTGTTTGGCAAAAACAGTATTGCCGGTGCGGTAAGTCAGATTACCGCCAAGCCCACCGATGAGTTCGAGGGGTCAGTTACTGCACTGTATGAGCCTGATCACGGTGAGGAAGATCTGCGATTGGTTCTCTCCGGTCCACTGACAGATAATCTTAGTGGCCGCCTTGCTGTATTGACCCGGGATTTGGATGGCTATATTAAAAACACTTTCACCGGTGAAGATGAACAGCAGGAGTCGGAAGAAGCTATCCGCGCTTCTCTGCGTTGGAATATCAATGAGGATATGACAGCTGATCTAAAAGTTTCACGTTCCACCTTTGATGTTATAGGTCGAAATCTCGAGGTCCATAACAGTGTTGGTACACCAGACCATATCACTGTGCTGAATTCCCTTCAGGGATTTGAGGTTGATGCCGAGCTCAATTATATCGGCGATAACAATGGTCACTTCAGCAATAACGAAGTCAATAATGCAACACTGACTGTCGACTGGGATCTCAACGGTCTTACTCTTACCTCGACCACTGGCTATGTGGATTACGAGTTTTCGGAAAACTGTGACTGCGACTTTACCGGCGCGGCGATATTTGATGCGGCAGGGCAGGAGGAGTACCGCCAGTTTAGTCAGGAATTCCGTTTTGTCTCAGATGTTGATGGCGACTTTAACTACATTGCCGGAGTCTTTTTCCAGTCAACCGATCTTGAATATACCGACCAGATTATTTTACCCGATCCAACAGTGATCACCGCGGCATTGGTCGGCGCTGGTGCAGGTTCATTGGCACCTCTGGCAGCCGGTTCTTCAACCAACCGTGAACTTAATCAAGAGGGCGATATCTGGGCGGTGTTTGCGCAGACTACCTGGTCAATTGCCAACAATATGCGCCTGACTGTCGGTGGTCGTTACTCCCAAGAAACTAAAGATGCCGATCGTCTGCAGCAGCATATCTCCAGTCCTACTTCGCCCTTTGGTGGTGCAACGCTGCCTGTGGGTATAGCCACTGATCCCTACAACTTGCTGTACGGTATTTTTGCGATCGAGCCCTATGAAAAGATCACCGGTGAACTTGATGATGATTCATTTACACCAGTGATTACTCTGGAATGGGACCTCAGCGAAGATACTATGACCTATGCAACATGGACCAAGGGCCACAAGTCAGGTGGTTTTGATGCGCGCTCCAATGGCCATCCTGATGCCGCCGTTATGAATGCGATCAATCCATTGACCAGTGCGTCTATTACCGGTAGCTGGGAATTTGATCGTGAAGAGACAACCAGTATTGAACTGGGGTCAAAAATGCGTCTGGCGGATGGCGCCGCCGAACTCAGTCTGGCGTTCTATCTGACGGAATATACCGATCTGCAGGTGTCGCAGTTTGATGGCACTCTGGGTTTTAATGTCACCAATGCCGGTGAGGCGACGGTGCAGGGTCTCGAGGTCGATGGTCGCTGGGCGGTATCTGAAAAAGTCACGCTGACTGGCTCTGCCGCCTATCTGGATTTTAACTACGACAGGTTCCCTAATTCACAGTGCTATTTTGGTCAGGTGCCAAACTCGCCGGACTTCCCGGGGCTCTGTGATGTGGCTGGTGAGCGCAAGGAATATACCCCTGAGTTTCAGGCCAATATTGGTGCTGCCTGGTCAGATACTGTCGCGGATAATTTGCTGATGAGTGCGTCTCTGGATCTGAGCTACGTGGGAGACTATATCTATACCCCAAACCTTGATCCGCGCACCGAGCAGGACGCTTATACATTGGTCAATGCCCGCGTTGCGCTGTCTAGCTCTGAGGGCGATTGGCAAGTAGCCCTAATCGGTCGCAACCTTAGCGATGAGACAGTGATTAATTTTGGTGGCAATACACCGCTGGCTGGAACTCTGACTGGTGGTGCTGGTAATTCCTACTACGCGTTTGTTAATCGGCCACGAAATGTTGCCCTGCAGGCGACATACAGTTTTTAACAAGTAAGTCATTTTTTAGTCAACGAAAACAAAAAGGGGCTGCAATATTTGCAGCCCCTTTTTTAATTTTACGCTTTATTAAAAATCTCAATAATCTCTATCCGTTATTGCTCAGAACTAATCCAACAACAGTCGCCATCGTAGCAATAAACAGCAGGGTAAAAACAAAGCCGCCAATAATAAAAGCCAGCGGGTTTCCCTCTTGGAAATCTCGCTCGCGATTCTTATTGCTCTGCACACCAATCGCTGCCGCTAGGATACTTTTAACCAGCGACCCGAGGCCGGGCTTTTTAGGTTTTGATTCTTCAGTCACAGTTATTTCTTCGCTCTTTGTCGTTAGCACTTAATCATTAAGAATGGGCGTCAACCAGCGCTCAAGTTCTGGCGTTGAAAGACCTTTTCGCTCAGCCAATGATTCGACCTGATCGCCATCAATTTTTCCGGTATTAAAATACTTAGCATCTGGATGGCCAAAGTACCAGCCACTCACCGCCGCAGCCGGTGACATGGCGAAGCTATCGGTTAATTCCAGGCCGATATTTTCAGTGACATTCAACAGTTCAAACAGCGTGCCTTTCTCTGTGTGGTCAGGACAGGCCGGGTAGCCCGGGGCAGGGCGAATACCGCGGTACTTCTCTTTGATCAGTGATTCATTGTCGAGCTGCTCATCAGCGGCATAGCCCCAGTGCTCGCGACGCACCTGCTCGTGGAGTCGCTCGGCAAAGGCCTCAGCCAGGCGATCGGCCAGGGCTTTGACCATGATCGCATTGTAGTCATCGTGCTGGGCTTCATATTCAGCCGCCAGCTCGTCGGCACCAATACCGGTGGTTACCGCAAAGGCACCAATATGATCGCGGATATCTGATTCTTTTGGCGCGACAAAATCGGCGAGAGATCTGAGCTCTTCACTGGCGCCAGGCTTTTGAATCTGCTGACGAATATGGTGCAGCGTGGCCAGAGTTTCGCCCTTTGAATCGTAGACTTCAATATCATCATGGTTAACCGTATTGGCTTCCCAAAGACCAAATACCGCACGCGCAGTCAGGCGCTTATTGTCGATAATATCTTTAAGCAGTTTCTGGGCATCAGCAAATAAATTCTGTGCCGCTTCGCCGACCACTTCATCGTCGAAAATCTTTGGGTACTTGCCGACCAGATCCCAGGTGATAAAGAAGGGTGTCCAATCAATATAGGGCACCAGTGCCTCCAGCGGATAATCATCCAGTACTGTCACACCCGGTTTTGCCGGCAGGGTTGGCTGATAGTCGCGCCAGTTAATCTGCGGTTTTTGTTTAACCGCATCCGAGTAGGCGTACAGCGTTCCCCTTGGTGTTCTATTGGCCGTGCGCAGTCGCACAGCGTCGTAATCGAGCTGTATCTCGGCGACAAAGGCATCGCGATTTTCTTTGCTGATCAGTTTACTGGCGACACCGACAGCGCGGGATGCATCAGAGACATAAATGGTCTGGTTGCGTTCGTAAGTGGGTGCAATCTTCACCGCAGTATGTGCCTTGGATGTGGTGGCACCGCCAATCAATAGGGGTATGTCAAAACCCTGGCGCTCCATCTCTTTGCCCAGTGTGACCATCTCATCGAGTGAGGGGGTAATCAGGCCGGAGAGACCAATAATATCGACATTGTGTTCTCTGGCAGTCTGGAGAATTTTTTCTGCAGGCACCATCACGCCGAGATCAATCACCTCATAGTTATTGCACTGCAGAACAACGCCGACAATATTCTTGCCAATATCGTGAACATCGCCCTTAACCGTAGCCATCAGAATCTTACCATTGGTGCTGGCAGCTTCATCTTTTTCATCTTCGATATAGGGCTGCAGATAGGCCACTGCCTGTTTCATCACTCGGGCAGACTTCACCACCTGAGGGAGAAACATTTTGCCGGAACCAAACAGGTCGCCGACAATATTCATACCGTCCATCAGTGCGCCTTCAATAACATGTAGAGGACGATCGGCTTGCTGACGGGCCTCTTCAGTATCTTCCTCAATAAAGGCAGTGATACCTTTAACCAGCGCATGTTCAAGGCGACGATTAACATTGGCCTCGCGCCAGCTTAAATCTTCAGTTTTGCTCTGGGTGGAACCGTCACCGCGATATTTATCGGCAATCGCCAATAGATTTTCAGTACCCTCGGGCGTGCGGAACAGCACCACATCTTCCACAACATTGCGCAGCTCTTCCGGCAGGTCATCATAGACTGCCAGCTGGCCGGCGTTAACAATACCCATGCTCAGTCCTTCGCGGATGGCATGGAAGAGAAACACCGAGTGAATCGCCTCGCGCACTGGATTATTGCCGCGGAACGAAAACGATACATTGGATATGCCACCACTAATCAGTGCATGGGGCAGGTTTTGCTTGATCCAGCTACAGGCCTGGATAAAGTCGAGACCGTATCTATTGTGCTCTTCAATACCGGTAGCAACAGCGAATACATTGGGGTCGAAGATAATATCTTCCGCAGGGAAGCCGATCTGGTTGACCAGAATATCGTAGCTGCGCTGGCAGATCTGTTGCCGGCGTTCAAGGTTGTCCGCCTGGCCATCTTCATCAAAGGCCATCACCACAATTGCCGCACCGTGTTTTTTACACAGCTGGGCGCGCTCGATAAATTCCGCTTCACCTTCTTTAAGGCTGATCGAATTGACCACTGACTTGCCCTGAATACATTTAAGGCCGGCTTCAATAACATCCCATTTTGAAGAGTCGACCATAATTGGCACGCGGGAAATATCCGGCTCGCTGGCAATCAGGTGTAAAAATTTCACCATGGCAGGCAGGGATTCAAGCATGCCTTCGTCCATATTGACGTCGATAATCTGCGCGCCATTAAGCACCTGCTGGCGGGCTACTTCGAGTGCCGCATCATAATTCTCTTCGAGAATCAGGCGCTTAAATACCGCCGAGCCGGTGACATTGCAGCGCTCGCCAACATTCACAAACAGTGATTCGGCGGAGATGGTAAAGGGTTCAAGTCCCGACAGGCGACAGGCGGGCTCTATCTCGGGAATCTGGCGCACCGGGATAGCTGCCACAGCATCGGCAATGGCGCGAATATGTTCAGGGGTCGTACCACAGCAGCCACCGACAATATTTAACAGTCCGGCACTGGCAAACTCTGCCACGGTTGCAGCCATATTTTCCGCATCCAGGTCATAGCCGCCAAACTCATTGGGCAGGCCGGCATTGGGATGGGCGCTGATCAATGTATCTGCAGTGTTGGATATCTCCAGCAGGTGAGGGCGCAGTTCCTTGGGTCCCAAAGCACAGTTAAGTCCAACACTGATCGGTTTGCTGTGTTTTACCGAGTTCCAGAATGCTTCCGGTGTCTGTCCGGATAGGGTGCGACCACTGGCATCGGTAATCGTGCCGGAGATCATAATTGGCAGCTCATATCCCTGCTGTTCAAAAACCAGCTGAACGGCAAACAGTGCAGCCTTGGCATTTAGCGTATCGAAAATGGTCTCAACCATAATCACATCCGAACCACCTTCAATTAGCGCTTCGGTGGATTCCACATAGGCTTCTACCAGCTCATCAAAGGTCACATTGCGCGCACCGGGATCGTTAACATCCGGGGATAGGGAAGCGGTTCTGCTGGTCGGCCCGAGGATGCCGGCGACAAAACGCGGGCGCTCCGGTGTGGAGAATTCATCAGCGGCTTTGCGCGCGAGCTGAGCAGAGGCAACATTGATCTCGCGAGAAATCGCCTCCATCTGATAATCGGCCTGGGAGATGGTGGTGGAGTTAAAGGTGTTGGTCTCGATAATATCCGCACCGGCTTCAAGGTAGGCGCGGTGGATATCGCAGATAATCTCTGGCTGAGTAAGGCTCAGAAGGTCGTTGTTGCCCTTTAGATCGCTGTGCCAGTCGGCAAAGCGCTCACCGCGAAAGTGCTCTTCTTCGAGTGTATGGCGCTGAATCATTGTGCCCATAGCACCATCTAAAATCAGAATGCGCTGCTGAGCGGCATCCAATACGCGTTGCTTATGGGCTTGAGCTTTATCACACTGAGACATAATGCTTGTCTACACCTTTGTTTAACTGTTGTATCAAAATATTTTGATGGATGCGCATCATACCAAAATAAATTTAAAAAGCGACCTTTAAAAGGTAAAAAGGGGCTATTGCCGAAGGCCTGTAATAGCGTAAAATACCCTAGTCTTTTACTCGGAATTAATTTGTTTAATTCCATTCTCAGGTTTTCAGGATATTAATATGCTCAATGTAACAATCACAGAATCGGCCCAGGAATATCTTGCTGGATTATTGGAAAAGCAAAATTGTGAAGGTATAGGTATTCGCATCTTTGTTTCCGATCCCGGCACTCCCAAGGCTGAAACCTGTATTGCCTACAGCCGTCCCGGCGAGCATAACGAAGAAGACCTTGTGGTTGAGTACGCAGCGTTTAAAGGTTACTTCGAGCAGCGCAGTATTCCTTTTCTGGATGAAGCTAAAGTCGATTTTGCCGAAGATAAGTTTGGCGGCCAGCTGACGATTCGTGCTCCCAACTCAAGATTACCCAATGTTACCGATGACAGTCCGATTGAAGATCGTGTTAACTACCTGCTCTATAACGAGATTAATCCCGGCCTAGCTTCTCATGGTGGCGTGGTGTCACTGGCAGAAATGGCCGATGGTTTTGCGGTATTGGAGTTTGGTGGTGGTTGCCAGGGTTGTTCGGCAGTCGATCTGACTCTCAAAGAGGGCGTTGAGAAAACTCTGATGGAAAAGATTCCGGAGTTGAAGGGTGTTAAGGACGTGACTGATCATACAGATACTTCTAACGCTTATATGTAACTTTTGGTCGAGTATTTAGCTCGCTCTAAAGCATTCTTCTTCTGGGAAAGGAAAACTTGAAAAAGGTAATACTCAATCGTGCATATTGGTGATCTATACGCCGCAGGATCGGCACTGGTCTGGTCTTTTTCATTGATACTAATGCGCGTTGTCGGCCATCAGATTCGGCCCATTCCGCTGACTTTTTTCAAAAACACTGGCGCCTTTATTCTCATGGTTATTGCGCTGGTTGTCCTTGGTGAGCCCCTCTATATTGACCTGCAACCCTATGATTATTTTCGTTTAGTCATAAGTGCAGTTCTCGGTATTGCAGTTGCCGACACTATGATTGCAGCTGCACTCAATCGTTTGGGTGCCAGCCTGCAGGCACTTGCAGACTGTGCTTATGCGCCGTCTATCGCCTTTGTTGGCTTTTTAATGTTTGGCGAGATACTCAGTACCTTTGAGATTATCGGCGGCATATTTGTTTTGTTTGGAGTTTTTGTCGGTGCCACTATGACCGCAGAAATTAAAAACCCCAAGGATCTCTGGGTCGGTATTTTGCTGGCGGCAGGTGCCCATATTGTAATGGCGGTTGGCATTCTTATGGTGCGTGATATTTTTCGCCAGGAGTCACTGATCTGGGTTTGCAGCTTTCGCTTTTTAATTGGTGTTATTGCTATGTATATCTACGCAGTATTCAGATTCCCCGGCAGGCTTAAAGAGACATTGTTCATCGGGTTTCTGCGCCCGGATATGTGGCGCACCATGATTCCGATGACTGTGTTGGGCCCATTTTTGGCAACCTTGATGTGGGTGGCGGGTTTTAAGTATCTTGAAGCGGGCAGGGCGGCGATATTTAACCAGTTATCGACGGTATTTATTATTTTGCTGGCCTATTTTCTGTTGGGCGAACAGCTATCCAGACGCAAAGTAATCGGTGTCACACTTGCCTTAATTGGCGCTCTACTAGTAGCAACTCACTAGGTTTATCGCTACCTATAGACTAGTTGCCCAAGTCAGTACAATTTTGTAATATCCTATAAAAATATATTCATAATTAAATAAATTAGATTATCCAACACCTTTCATATTTAAAAAACTATGGAGTTCAAATGGATAAGACCAAGATTCTTTTTGTATGTACCTATTTCGGTGGACGGGCGAGGATTGCCGAGCTCTATGCCGGGCAAATGGGTTTAAAGCATATTGAAGTTGTAAGTTCAGGGTTTGAGGCAGGTGCTATTGGCGGGCTACCCCTTATGGTTATGGAGGAGGAGGGTTTTAGCTTTTCGACTGATCCTTTAGTTACTGTGTTTGATCGCTACTCGAATAGTGAAACCTTCGATTATGTTATTACTCTCTGTCACGATGCTTCGACTGAGCACTGCCCTATGTTTCGAGACAGTGTCGATTTGGTTTACGGACGTGATGCTCAGATTCTCGGCTGGTCGATACCAGACTTTCTGGCGTTAAAGGGCGTGCCAGTGGAGAAGCTTGAGGGCGCTCGGGAAATTCGAGATATGATTAAAGTAAAAGTATTGGCTCTACTATCGCAGCTTTAGCTATGATGGCTGGTTTTAAAAGGGTAGTAATTATGAAGCTTGGCCATTTTCTAATTAGCATAATCACCGGCACTGTTGCTTCTACTGCTGTGTGTCTGGATTCAGTTGGCGCCAGTCAGCAACCTGAAAGTCCCACTTATACCTATGTTCTTGTTCACGGTGCCAGCGGTGGCGGTTGGGACTGGAAATATATGGGCCAGCTGCTTAGTGCTAAGGGACATACTGTTTACCGTGCCACGCTGACTGGGCTAGGTGAAAGAGCTCACCTGGCCAGCCCGGATATCAATTTAACCACCCATATTAATGATGTTGCCAATCTGATTTTATTTGAAGAGCTGGAGCAGGTTGTACTGGTTGGCCATAGTTATGGTGGCATGGTGATCACCGGGGTGATGGATCGGATGCCGGAAAATATAAAACAGGTATTTTTTCTCGATGCTTTTGTTCCTGCTGGTGGAATGGCGGCGGTTGACCTCTGGGGTGATTTAGCTGGGCATAAGGTTGTCGACGGGTTGGTGCATTTTTCGTGGTTGGATTCGGGCGGGCCGGTGCCTGGGGATGTGCCTCAGTCTTATAAGACGCTTACTGAGCCAGTGTCGTTTGAAAATCCGTTGGCGCTGGAATTGCCGGTGACTTATGTGCCTTTTGTTGGAGGGGTTGTTGAGGGGAAGGTGCGGGCTGGTTTTGATCCTTCTTGGAAGCGTGCTGTTGCTAGGGGTTGGGCTGTTACGACGCTTGAGAGTGATCATAATGCGCAGCGTTCGCATCCTACTGAGTTGGCAGAGTTGTTGATGGGGTTTTGAGTAGGGGTGCGTGATTGAGGCGAAGCCCAAATTCCGCTGGAGCGGAATTAGTCGAACAAAGGTTCTCACCGGCTGTCGTTTTTTTATATATGGTGCACTCGGAAGGATTAACTCAAAACACCTTGAAGGTGTTTTAACCCCTGCGGGGCATCGCCGCGTTGCGGCTTGGTTCAAATTTTGCTGGAGCAAAATTAGTCGAAGAAGGTTCTTACCTCCGTCGTAGCCATATAAAAAAACCCCACCGCATGCGGTGAGGTTTTTGTATATGGTGCACTCGGAAGGATTAACTCAAAACACCTTGAAGGTGT
>Ga0209119_1002691_pt1 | contig 16069 bp, 8 predicted proteins | sample COG_03_FD_184747 | JGI IMG/M metagenome (GOLD analysis project Ga0209119, IMG submission 184747) | Pelagic Microbial community sample from North Sea - COGITO 998_met_03 (SPAdes) (version 2) | ecosystem: Environmental > Aquatic > Marine > Neritic zone/Coastal water | place: Helgoland, sampling... | reverse complement strand
TGATCGCCAATCGGTGGCCGGTGCAATTAGCACTGGCACCCACGGAACGGGTGCCAGCTTGCAGAATATATCGAGTCAAGTGGTTGGTTTACGTTTGGTGAAGGCAGATGGTGCGATTGTCGACATCAACCGTTCAGTTGATCCGGACCTGCTGCGAGCGGCCCAAGTGTCGATGGGAACCTTAGGTGTGATTACTCAGGTTACGCTGCAGGCGTTACCCGCTTACCATTTACATGAGCGCAATTGGCAGGCCAGTGTGGCGGAGTGCGCTGAGGCCCGTGAAGACTTAATCGCTAATAATCGTCACTGGGAGTTTTTCTGGGATCCTCAAACAGATCAATGTGCAATGAAGACTCTGAATGTCACTGAAGCACAATCCCTGAGTTTGCCGACACCGGGGCAGGATATTGGCAGAAGCTATAAGGTGATTCCTTCTGCTCGAGAATTTAAGTTCAATGAAATCGAATTTTCGGTACCAGCAGCGGCTGGTTGGGACTGCTTCTTAGCGCTGCGGCGGCTTATGCAGACTGACTTTGCTGATGTTCGCTGGCCTTTGGAATATCGTACGCTGAAAGCGGATGATATGTTTTTGAGTTCGGCCAGTGACCGCGACAGCGTTACTATTTCGGCACACCAGGGCGCCAATCAGCCGTATAAGGCGTTTTTCGGCGCTGTTGAAGGCCTATTTCGAGAGTACGATGGTCGGCCTCACTGGGGCAAAATTCATACTCAACAAGCAAGCCAACTCGAGATTTCACTGCCTCAATTTAATCGATTCCGAGAGATTCGCCAGTCCATGGATCCTCAGGGTTTGTTCTTGAATCCGTTTCTCAAACAGGTCTTTGGAATTGATTGATGTTATTCGTGATTTGAGTTTCTGCAGCACTAATCGAGGCACGCCGCTGGCGGCATCTGTGCTACAGTAGCGCGATTCCTAACCTAGAGGCGACGGCGAGTGTTTGATTTAATCCAGGCGGGCGGTTGGCTGATGTTCCCTATCATACTCTGCTCGATTATTGCGGCAGCAATCTGCATTGAGCGGTTTTGGACCTTGCGTAAGGATCAGATAGTGCCAAAAAATCTTCTGGCTCAAGTATGGGGCTGGATTCGTGCCAATGAATTAGACAGTCGCAAGCTACGAGAGCTCAAAGCCAGTTCGCCTCTAGGTCAGATTCTTGCCGCTGGCATTAGTAATCACCGACGTGGTCGAGAGCAAATGAAGGAAAGTATTGAAGAGGTTGCGAACCATGTGGTGCATGAGATGGAGCGCTATCTGAATGCCCTCGGTACTGTGGCGGCAATTACGCCATTGCTGGGTTTGCTTGGCACCGTGATTGGTATGATCAAGGTGTTTTCGGCGATCAGACTGGAGGGTACGGGTAACGCGGCTGTGTTGGCAGGTGGTATCTCCGAGGCGTTGATCACAACGGCTGCTGGTTTGACAGTGGCGATTCCCAGCTTGTTTTTCTACCGTTATTTCCAGCGTCGAGTCGATGAGCTCGTGATCACCATGGAGCAGGAGGCTTTGAAGCTGGTTGAAGTGCTCAACGGTGACCGAAACGAGAAGAGTGATGCTGTGGTTGCCCGTCCAGAAATGGCATCGACTAGCGGCGACCGATAGGTCGACCAGGAGCCTAATTGTGAAATTCTCCCGCCGGGTGAAACCAGAAGTTGATGTTAATCTCACGCCCCTGATTGACGTGGTTTTTCTATTGTTGATTTTTTTTATGGTCTCAACAACATTTACCAAAGATACCCAGCTCAACATTGACCTGCCAGAGGCGTCCGGCGCAGATGCAGTTGTCGCTGACAGGCAAATCGAAATCACTGTCAGCCGCAACGGCGACTATGCAATTAATGCTGTCGCGTTGGTAAGTAACCAGATTGATACTCTCAAAATTGCTATTGAAAAAGTCAGCGGTGGCGATACCACCATACCGTTGGTGATTACCGCAGACTCAGCAGCCCAGCATCAGGCGGTGGTGACGGCAATGGATGCGGCGGGGCAATTGGGTTTTAGTAAATTACGCATCACCACAAAGAACACCAGCCAGGATGACTGATACTTCCAACAAACCTTCAACAGATATGCAGATCTATACGCGCTTACTGGCCTACGTAGTGCCGTTGTGGGGTGCGTTTGCGTTAAGTATTCTCGGTTTTGTGATTTACTCTCTGGCTAATGTCAGTTTTGCGCAACTCATCAGCTATATCGTTGACTCCTTGCAAGGCAGCGACCCACTGAGCAGTTCGACCTACGCCAGTGCCGTGCAGTCGTTGTTTGGTGGTTCGGGGGCGATCAATCGAACGGTGATCCCCCTGGCAATTATAGTCATTGTACTTTTTCGGGGTGTTGGCACCTTCTTGGGTAACTATTTTATTACCTATGTGGGAACTAGCCTGGTTCATGCCCTGCGCTGTGAACTATTTGAACAGTTGCTGAGGTTGCCGAGTCGTTTTTACGACAAGAATACCATGGGCCATCTGGTGGCGAAGGTCACCTTTCATGTGACTCAAGTGACCGGCGCGGCCACCGATGCTATTCGGGTTGTGATTCGTGAGGGTTTCACGATATTGGGCTATATCGGTTATCTGGTCTACCTGAATTGGAAGCTGACGCTGATCTTTATTACTGTTGCGCCTTTAATCGGATTGTTGGCGAGCTACGCCGGCCGGCGGTTTCGTCGGATCAGTGAACGTCTTCAAGACTCCATGGGGGACGTGACTCATGTGGCGTCTGAAGCGGTCCAAGGATACCAGGTGGTGCGTATATTCGGCGGTGCTGATTACGAGCGCGAACGCTTTACCAGTGTGAGTAATAATAACCGTCGACAATCTATGAAGATGGTGATTACCCAGTCGATCGCGACGCCCACAGTTCAATTGGTGGTCTCGCTCGCTTTGGCCGGGTTGGTGTGGCTAGTGTTAGACCCAGTTCTGCTGGCGGACATGAGTCCAGGTGACGTGGTTGCCTTTATCACCGTCGGTGGTTTGTTGGCCAAGCCGATTCGTCAATTGTCTGAAGTCAGTGCCATTATCCAGCGCGGTCTGGCCGCGGCTCAGGATATTTTTACTCTGTTTGATCAGCCCGTTGAAGTGGATCTTGGGGAGCAATCCCTAGATCGAGTACGCGGTAAAATTGAGTTTCGCGATGTCTGTTTTGCTTACGATGATGATGACCAGGACCTGATCCTCGATCATGTCAGTTTTGTCGCTGAAGCTGGAGAAACCATCGCCTTGGTTGGTCGTTCGGGTAGTGGTAAGAGTACGCTCGCCAGTCTGATTCCGCGGTTCTATACGCCGTTAAGTGGTGAAATATTAATCGACGACCAGCCGATTAATAGTCTGCGTTTGGATGATCTGCGACGCCAAATAGCCTTGGTGACTCAGCATGTGACGTTGTTCAATGACACGGTGGGTCGAAATATTGCTTATGGAACGCTGCAGGAGTCGACGGCGGAGCAGATTAGAAAAGCCGCGGAAGCGGCTTATGCGCTTGACTTTATTGAGCGCCTGGATGACGGGATGGAAACTATTGTTGGCGACAATGGCGTCCTGTTGTCCGGTGGTCAGCGACAACGCCTGGCTATCGCGCGCGCGTTTCTCAAGGATGCGCCGATACTGATTCTGGATGAGGCTACGTCTGCGCTAGATTCTGAATCCGAACGGTACATCCAAGCCGCCCTAGAGGCGGTGGTCAAGGGGCGTACCACCATTGTGATAGCACATCGTCTGTCAACCATCGAAAAAGCGAACCGAATACTGGTCATCGATGGAGGCAAAATAGTGGAGCAGGGTAGTCATGCTGAATTACTGGCCAATGGTGCGTTTTACGCCAGTCTGCATGGGCATAAGATTGAAGACCATGCTGCTGATTCTGAAGGGCAGTTGGCGCCACTGAGTACAACTCTTATTGCCCCTGTGGCAAACCGGGGTGGTCAAAGCGTGCCTTTTCTGAGCCGCCAGGCATTGGTAAATGCCTGGTATGACAATGCTCGGTGGTTAGGTTTGTTAACGCCAGTGGCGTGGTTATTCAGCCGCTTGGCAAGCATTCGTCGCCGCAAAATCCTGAATAACGCAGAAAGACACTGGCGTGCTCCTGTTCCTACTATCGTTGTCGGTAATATTAATGTCGGCGGTACGGGTAAGTCGCCACTGGTTATCTGGTTAGTAGCGCAGTTGATGGCTGCTGGGTACCGACCTGGAATCGTCAGTCGTGGGCATGGTGGTCGAACCCATTATCCTTTTGACGTGAAGCTGAATTCTGATCCTTCTGCAACCGGAGACGAAGCCTTGATGCTGTTGCGACGTACCGGCTGCCCGGTGGTCGTTGATCCGGATAGGGTCAGCGCGGCCAAATATCTGCTTCAGCAACATGACTGTGATGTGATTGTCGCCGATGATGGATTACAACATTATGCCTTGGATCGCGACGTTGAGATCGTTGTTATGGACGGCCAACGGGGTTTGGGTAATGGTCTTTGTTTGCCTGCAGGGCCCCTTCGTGAGCCCGTAACTCGGCTCAGTGAAGTCGATTTTGTGGTCGTGAATGGCCCGCAGAAATTTTCTTTGCCCTACTCGACGGTCAAGATGCAGCTGTTACCTGACGTGTTGATTCAACTTGAGACCGGTGATTCCAAGCCATTGGATACTCAAGCGCTGGGACATACAGTGCATGGTGTAGCGGGTATAGGCCATCCAGCGCGTTTTTTCGATACCCTGCGTGATTTGGGTTTCGAGGTGATAGTTCATGAATTTGATGATCATCATCTGTACAGTTTGACGGATTTAATGTTCAACGATAGTCTGCCGGTCATTATGACCGAGAAAGACGCCGTGAAAGTCAGTCAGTTGAATTCAGGGTTATTACATAGCAATTTTTGGTATCTGCGCATCAATGCGTCAATGCCAGCGGAATTTATGCCACAGTTGCTGCATAAAATTCAAGGCGTTCGGGGTGGTGCAACTAACGTCGAAAACCAAGCTAACAATGGAGATCAACATGTCAGTTGATGGCAAGTTATTAAGTATTTTAGTGTGTCCACTTTGTCATGGTGAGCTGCAGTATGACAAGCAAGCACAGGAACTGACTTGTTATGCTGATGGCCTTGCCTATCCCATACGGGACGATATTCCGGTGATGTTGGAGGAAGAGGCCAGGCGCCTGACGGCTGAAGAAAAAGTCGACCGATAATGGCTTTCACTGTCATTATTCCAGCTCGCTACCAGTCTCAGCGTTTGCCTGGCAAGGTGCTAATGGATATCTGCGGCAAGCCAATGATCCAGCGAGTCTATGAACAGGCGTGCCTGAGCAGTGCCGCAAACGTGCTTGTGGCGACCGATGATAGCCGGGTCGCGAGTGTCGTTGAAGCCTTTGGCGGACAGGTCTGCATGACCGCAGCGGCGCATGAATCAGGCACTGACCGGCTGCAGGAGGTGGTGGCGCGGGAAGGCTTCCCAGATGATGCTATCGTGGTTAACGTTCAGGGCGATGAGCCGCTGATACCGCCGGCGGTGATTGACCAAGTGGCACTTAATCTGACTTTACAGCACAAGGTTGATAGTTTGGCTGCAGTGCCTGGGGTGTCCACGCTCTACGAGGACACTAGCGATCTTGAGCAAATCATGGATCCTAATGTTGTCAAGGTGGTGACCGATGCGCAGAACCAAGCGCTATATTTCAGCCGCGCGCCGATACCGTGGGCTCGAAATGAGTTTGGCGCAGATCCGGTAAGCTTGCCCGTTGGGATGGTCTATAAACGTCATGTGGGTATCTATGGCTACCGGGTCGAACTCCTGAACCGATTTGTTCGCTGGACGCCGGCACCCCTCGAATTGATCGAAAAACTCGAACAGCTCCGTGTGTTATGGCATGGTGAGGCGATTCATATCGAAGTCGCCTGTGAATCGATTCCCCCTGGCGTTGATACACAACGGGATCTGGATAATATTAGAGCTCGATTCGTTGACGTATAGTGCCGGCTTCCGTGTGCCCTTGTTCTTAGGGACCTTGTTCTTAGAGCCCTGTTCTTAGAGCCCTGTTCTTAGAGCCCTTGTTCTTAGAGGCTCTAGTCAGTAACGCGAAAACGTCATCCTGGTAGACTTTTACTCCGCGTGCATGCGCCAAAATTTTGGCGCATGCTTTGCAAAAATGATGACTTAGCTCACAATTATGAATGACGGTCAGTGGCATAATTGCACCCCTGTTGTGACGCCCCTGAGTTTGGTGCGCCAACACATTGATTCATAATGTTTAAAATTCTGAGCCCGATCTTTTTATATGTTGGCATCGATTATGCTTAGTAGTAACGCTGCGCAGGGAGTTTAGCGCACGAGGTGCCAGTCATAAGGAGATGACGATGAATCTGAAACACATAGCAGGATCGGTCTTAGGGTCGATAATGATGATAGCGATCGGCGCTGGCGTACTCCAGATGCAGTCTCGTGATCAGAGCAAGGCTGTTGAGCCGGTGGTCACAAGCGTCACATCCCCTGTGCCTTCCGTTCAAGATAAACCGCAATCTTTCATTGTTCAGGGGGCCTCCCTCGATCTTGCACGGGCAGCTGTGGGTGTGGTGGGCGGATATATTGAGCACGAGCTTAACGTGATTAAGGCAGTATCGGCCCGCTTGACCACAACCCAACGTTCAGCATTAGAGAATCAGCCTGAGCTTCGCGTTTACACGAATGAGGTGGCGCAGGTGCAGCGATGGAAACGCGACTGGCATAAACCCAACAAGCATTCCTGGCGGTATAAAGATAAAGCCGACCGCACGCAGCGCGGCAAAAAATTCAATCGTCACTATGGCTACACTAATGCAGACGAGCTTGAGGTACAGGAGTTTGAGCTGACAAAAGCCCTCGATACCCATTATCCACGCCAGACCCGGGCCTTAGACGCGCATTTAATGGGTAATACTGGCATCGGCGTCACGGTGGCGATATTGGATTCAGGCATTGCCAGAACACCATGGATTGGCGGCAATAGATTGAAGGCTGAGTATGACGCGACGTTGGGTGCACTCGACAAGACTCGTGCGAATGATGAGAATGGCCATGGTTCCCACGTCACCAGTATCATCGCCAGTCAGGGTATGACTGCATTAGGTGAGCACAACAGTATCGCACCAGGCGCCAGCTTTGTTAGCGTTAAAGCCTTCGACTTAAACGGCATGGGCAGCTATGCCGATGTCATTAACGGTATTAACTGGATCGTTGAAAATCAAGCGCGTTATAATATTCGGGTTCTTAACATGTCTTTTGGTACGCCACCGAATACGGCTTACTGGGATGATCCACTGGCTCAGGCCGTCATGGTTGCTTGGCAAAAAGGTATTGTGGTTGTCGCATCGGCGGGCAACTCAGGCCCAGAACCGATGACAATTGGTGTTCCGGGTAACGTACCGTATGTGATTACAGTCGGTGCGATTACTGATAGCTACACGCCCCACGACCCTTTCGATGACACCTTGGTAAGTTTTTCTGCTGCGGGTCCGACCTTTGAAGGCCACGTTAAACCAGATGTCGTCGCTTATGGCGGGCACATGTTGGGCGTTATGTCAGAGGATGTGACGCTTGCTATCAACCATCCTGAGTTTCAGGCTGAAAATAGTGATAATTATTATGTAATGTCAGGTACTTCGCAGGCGGCGGCTGTCGTCTCCGGCGTGGTGGCGCTGATGTTAAAGGGGGATCCAAGTCTGAGTAATGACGATGTTAAGTGTCGTTTGTTGGCCTCCGCCAAGAGTTCGGTGGGTGAGTTGGAATATAATTATTCGGTATTCCAGCAAGGCGCAGGTTTAGTCGATGCGATGTCCGCTCTGAAGGAAAACAAGAAGGGATGTGCCAACTCCGCCCTTGATATCGAACTTGACCTGGCCGGCACGGAACATTTTATTGGACCGGCAAGACTTGATACTGTCGGTGAATTTTTTGTTGAGGGTGTTAATGGCAATAAGCCAGGTACCACGTGGGATGGAAGCTATATGCATGGCGTTGGTTACGTCTGGAGCAAAGGCTATATGTGGAACAATGGCTATATGTGGAACAATGCCTATATGTGGAATAACGGCTACATGTGGAACAATGGCTATATGTGGAACAATGCTTATATGTGGAACAATAGCTCCGTTGAAGTGGCGGGTGTCAATGGTTGGGTCGAGCAAGAGTAGTCACCTGATGAACTAGTGGTCTCATCTCTTAGGGAGATTGTGATAATGGATATGGATATCCAGAAAAATCGAGACGTAGGTAGCGTTGCTCCGTCGCCAAGCTTCTTGAGGACACCAAGTTTAGTAAGGTCGTCGAATTCACCTGAAATTATTTCACTGTCAGACTATAAACAACTGCGCATAAAAGATGATAATTTACTGTCCGACGCGCTTCGCGTCACTGAGCGCGCGGCTGTATTTACGATCAGAATAAATCGCTATGAAATGTTGTTAGAAACATTTTCAGGTTGTTCTGGCGATCAAATAGCCAGCCATGTTGAAAAACTACTTCTGTCTTCGCTGCGTGAAACTGACTTCGCTGTCCATGTCAGCGCCGAAGAGTTTGTCGTTCTCATCAGGGACGTCGCCTTAGTTACTGACATCGAAGATGTCGCTATTCGAGTGATTGATGCTTGTTCCTATCTGGAAATTCATGAATCACAACGGATCCCTATAAGTATCGATATTGGTATAGCCAATTACCCGAATGATGCAACTGATGCATCAGACCTGCTGCGTTTTGCTCATATCGCCTTGCACTCGCTCGACTCGATGCGCCACGGTAACTATCAGTTTTATTCTGAAAATCAGCGAACTGACCATCGTGAAGGGATAATGATGACCGGTGAGTTAATCCAGGCGATGCAAGAAGATCGGTTGGAGCTTCACTACCAACCTATCTATTGTTTGAAAACGGATATGATCGTAGCTGTTGAAGCGCTAGTGCGATTGCGAACTCGAGAAGGTGAAATTATACCTCCTAACGATTTTATCGACGTTGCGGAACGAACGGGTTTAATAGTGCCGCTGGGCGCATGGGTAATGAAAAAAGCCTGTATGCAGTTGGCATTATGGCGAAAAAGTGGTGCTAAAGACTTGTGTATATCGATCAATGTGTCACCGGTACAACTGGGTGATCATGGATTCTTTGACTTGTTGGAAACTGCGGTCAGAGAGTCGGAGATTAGCTTTGACTCCGTAGAAATAGAAATTGTTGAGCGTCAACAGGTGGAAACCGATGTAGATCTTATTCTCACTCGCCTGCGTAAGTTAGGCGTTAAAATAGCCGTGGATGATTTTGGTACGGGCTATTCCAGCCTTGCTAACCTCGCAAGATACCCATTGGATGTAGTGAAAATAGACCAAAGCTTTGTGCGCTCGATGTTGGAAAATTCTGTCGCTAAAAGCATCGTCTCGGCTATTTGCGCCATCGCAGAAGAACTGAATTTAAACATTATTGCGGAGGGTGTCGAAACGCTTGCCCAAGAGAAATATTTGCTGAGTTTGGGTTGCCAAAAAGCTCAAGGGTTTGGTTATTCTAAGCCTATGCTAGCATCGGCCCTTAGCAGGCTGTTTTTGAATACTCCCGGAGGCGTTTGCCGCGAAACTCTCCGTGAAGGTGTAATGTGACAAGGCTTTGTGAATAGCTTGTTCAAGACCTGACTTAGTTTTGATTTGGTGATAAATCGGCATTTAGCCTTTCCGATACATGGCGTTAGGCTTGCAATAGAGAGGTTTTTTTCAACCGGTTTTCAACGGCTGTAGCTTTAAGCTTATCAGACAGTACTTGGGGATGATCTATCCTCGTGGCTGGGTAAATGATTTTTAGGCTACGTCATTGCACTAGGTCAAGGGCATCTGACCCTGGCGTTTCGACTCAGGGAAATAATGATAAATTCTGAATTGTTCGACCGCTATTTGAGTAGTATCAATCGTCTTGGAAATACGCAAGGTGCGTCTATCTGTATCTCCAACGATGGTGCCGCCATGCTTTTTCCTGATTCATCCGGTGCACCGCTTCCGGAATTAGCGTCTATCGAAGCGGCCAGTCGTTCTGCCTTGTCAATGATGGCAGAGAAAAAATTCCTGAGCGTAGATGGTCAGGCGTGCCTGATAAGAACTGGCCGAAACCCGTTGAGCCTTCTCATCCTAGTACCTAATCAAAGTTCCCTGGATGTGGTCAGCCCTGTGCTATACGAGCGCCGCAGTTATTCAACGCAAAATATTAAATTCGCTGAATCCTGGTTGCTCGTCGGGCTGCAGTACGCTCATTCGCATCAGTTGCCGGTATTCTGTGAGGATCAAGCATGTCACCCAGTCGATTCAACAGGATGGCTGCTGAACATGATTGTGATAAGCGGACGATCGTTGATTGCCAACTGGGAAATGTCCAGGGCCTTGCGTCATTCAGTTAGCGATCTGCCAGGCCGCATTGAATTCGAGACATGCGTTCGTCAATTGGCGAAAAGCTTAAAGCTGAAAAGCCAGCCAATGAGTCTTTTGTTCATCAATCCGGATAATTTTGATCAGATCAACCATCGCTTTGGGCGCGAGCAAGGCGATACAGCGGTGCGTGGTGTGGCGACATTGTTACGGTCTATATTGAGGGAGTCTGACCTATTATTTCATTATACTGGTGCTATATTCGCGATTGCACTGCCTGGCACCGATTCCCTTGGGTCGAACGCGATCGCAGAAAAAATTCAAGAGAAAATGCTCGAAACTAAATTTGTCAATGATGTCGTCAAGCTAACGATCAGTATCGGTGGCAGCTGTAGTGATCCGCTAGACAAAAAGTTATTAGATGCTGACGAGCTTGTCCAACGTGCAGACAGTGCGTTGAATATTGCGAAGCTGGCGGGTGGTGCGAGAATTATATTTTGGAGTGCCGATCGGCGTGTCCAGTCAGCTGGTGCGCTAAATAAAGGCAGTGCGATATTCACCGCAGATCCGGTCAAAGATTATCGCAACATGGGGTTGCTTTGGGAGTTAATTTCGTCTGTCTCCGCAGAACGCGAAACTGCATTAATCGGCAGAGAGTTGACCGGAAGAGTTGCCAAGGCATTTAAATCAAATATCGTCGCGCTGTTTAGTATGAAAGCGCATTCATCGCCAAAAGTCTCGAACGGTAATGCTGGAATGCATTTGGTGTCAGCCAGTGAGTGGCTGACAAAAACAGCTACTGTTAACCCAATAGCTATGTCGGCCGATGAGCCGAAGATCGCGCCCTTGATTCAAGCAGTTTTAGTCGAAAGGCGGCCCTCTATAGTTAAGCTGTCGAGTCATGTATCTCGATGTGTCGTACCACTTGTGGTACGTGAGGATTTGATTGGTTGTCTCTATATTGATAATGGGACTAATCAGGAGATGGACGAAAGGGATTTGGAGTTTCTATCAGCGTTGGTGAGTCAGATTGCTGTGTCACTGGATCGGGCAGATCTGTTAGACAAATGGCTGCAAAAACGTGATGAGGAAAGTAAGAAGCTGAGAGTAGAGGTCAGTGAGCTGCGACAGGCTGTCCGTGAAAACAAACTGGTTTATCAATCAGCAGAAATGCAGCAGATCATGCTGAAGGTGCAAAAAGTCGCAAAAACAGATGCGACGGTCTTGATTACTGGAGAAAGCGGCACGGGTAAGGAAATGCTTGGCCATGCTGTACATGATCTTAGTGACAGATTCGATAAACCTTTCGTTACCGTTGATTGTGGAGCTATCTCGCCTAACCTGATTGAAGCGGAGCTTTTCGGTCGAGTGAAGGGTGCCTATACTGGTGCCGATACCGCCAGCAAAGGCTATATTCGGCAAGCTGAAGGCGGCACCTTGTTTCTGGATGAAATCGGTGAACTGCCCATTGATGTCCAAACTCGGCTGTTACGTTTTGTTCAAGAAAAGACTATTAATTCGGTTGGTGCATCGATTAGCCAACGGATAGATGTGCGCATTATTGCCGCGACTAATCGAGACTTGATTGAGGAAGTCAAAGTTGGTGGATTTCGCAGTGATCTATTTTATCGCTTGCAAGTGATGACGCTAACACCGCCACCGCTGCGCGATCACCCCTCTGACATTTTGCCGATCGCCTATCATTTCTTGGAGAAATACTGTCTTCAATATCAAAAGCGGGGCTTGTACTTGAGTACCGATGCGAAAGCTGTCTTAGAATCATACTCTTGGCCTGGGAATGTTCGAGAGTTGCAACATAGTGTATTGAGAGCCGTGCTGATGGTTGATGGTGAGCAGATTGGAATTGGAGAGCTTGATCTTCAGAAAGTGGTGAAGCCAGTTGACGCAGAAGATATTAGAGAATGGCCTGCGCCAATGGTTGAATCAGAATCTAGGGCAGCGTTGGGTGAGGACTTATGGGAGTTGCTTGAAAAAAGTCTGGTCACTTTGGTCGATACTGAAAGGGAACATTTATCCCCCCTGGGTAGGTGGCTGACTGAGGCGTTTTTGCTGATTGCCAGTCAGCAAGCTTTTGGTGTTGTTCGCAACGCCGCAGTTTTATTGGGTCAGGCTGAGTCTACCTATAGGCGGCAATTAACTAAGACCCAGCGTCTACGTCAACTTGAGTCGGGCTCAAAAAGCAAGGAATGGCAGCAAGTTGAAAAAATCGTATATCTATTGGTTCGGGCTAGAGATCAGCAGGATGTTACTGGCAAGAACGAAAATATTGTCAGAAAGGCTAGAGAGATTTTATTAGGTGTAGTCGAACGCGCTACGGGTAAGTATCTATCACGTGGTGCGGCATTAATGGATGTGAGTACTCCGACGTATAAAAGCTGGCTCGGGGTCCAATGACGTATGGTTATTGATGCTGGGTTGGAAGCTTTCGGCAGCCATATTGCACGTTATTACTGCCGCAAGAGCGTGGCGATAAAAACGGAAAGTCAATGAGTATAAGATCAATCTGGCCATGGTTAATTCTTGTTAGCTGCCTTTGTGACAGTGCGTTTGGTGTTGGTCGAAATATAAGGTTTGAACATTTATCGACTAACGATGGCATGTCGCACGCGAGTGTCATGGATATCTTGCAGGACCATCATGGCTTTATGTGGTTCGCCACCCAAGAGGGGCTGAATCGATTTGATGGTTATGATTTTGTAACCTACGAGCATGATTATAGAGACCCCACCTCGTTGGCTGATGATTGGGTGTGGTCACTCTGTTTGGGTGATGATAATAATATTTGGATTGGCACGAATAACGGTGGTCTGAATTACTTTGATCAGAATACCAAATCCTTTTTAAACTGGCGCTACGACGCTAGTGATCAACGTAGTCTTTCCAGTAACGACGTGCGAGTGGTGTTTTTAGATAGCAAAAAGCGACTCTGGGTTGGTACCAGCGGTGGGTTGAATCGAAAAGTGAATGGCGAGAATCGCTTCGAAAGATACCTCGCCGCGGATGACGGGGTGAGCCTGCCGCACGAGTCTGTCACTGCAATATTTGAAGATAGCTTGGGTCAAATCTGGGTTGGTACCGAAGGCGGCTTAGCGCGGTTTAATGAAGCGACGGCTAGCTTTTTCAGCTACCAGCATGATCCTCTTGATTCGTCGTCCCTGAGTGATAGTCACATTCGTGTCATCAAGGAGTTTGAGGGTGAATTATGGATCGGTACGCAGTCAGGAGGTGTCAACCGTTTCAGCCCTGGAGCGAATAAGTTTCAACATTATACGGCTGATGCGAAGTCGTCGGGGTCGTTGAAAAGTGGATTGATCAGGGATATTCAAATAGATCATGAAAATACAATTTGGATTGGGACGGACAAAGGACTGAGTGAATGGCAACCTAACGAAGATAATTTCGTTACTTACCTGCATGAACCTGAAGATGCCAAGAGCCTCAGCGGTAATCGAGTAGATTCGATATTTCAGGATGCGTCCAATGTGCTGTGGGTAGGTAACTATGACGGCGTCGATCGGTGGAATTATCTCAGTGGAGCCTTTTCCTACTACACCCAGGCAGACGGTCAATTAAACAGTGATGTTGTGGTAAGTCTTGCACAGTCTGATAATGGTTCACTCTGGGTTGGTACTTATGGCGCGGGGCTTAACCGGCTCGATATGAATGCAGTGGGCGACTATGAATCCAGCGATTTCTTGTTACCGCTAGCAGATCAGCGGGTTATGGCTCTATGGGCTGAAGGTGATGACAACTTGTGGATAGGAACCAGAACTGCGGGACTGTGTCAGTTTGTGGTGAGCAGTGGTGATCTGTCCTGCTGGGTGCATGAGGAGGGTAACCCGAACTCCCTGAGTGCCAATGGTATTACGGCTATTTACGGTGAAAAAGATGTGATCTGGGTTGGTACTTACGGAGGTGGGTTAAATAGAATAGATCGACTTACGGGGAAAATTACTCATTATCGGCATGATGTAGGGGATATTCATTCCTTAGGATCCGATCGTGTTTTGGCGATCTACCGAGACTCATTTGGCATTCTCTGGGTGGGCGCGGAGGGTGGTGGTTTGAACCTGCTGGACGAAGTGAAGCATAAATTCGATCGATTTCAAGCTAATGAAAATGACCCTGGCGCCGTTAGTAATAATACCGCTTGGGAAATATTTGAGAGTTCAGATGGAACGCTTTGGATCGGTACGCTCAATGGCGGTGTCAATTTTTGGCATATCGACGATCGTTACAGGGGGGAGATTAAATTTCAGCATCTTGATCGAATCAATGGTCTACAGAGCAACACGATCTACGGCATTCTAGAAGATGATCAAGGCTCTATCTGGATGAGTGGAAATCGGGGTTTAGTACAAATTGACCCGTCTACCATGCAACTTCAAATGTATGATCAACATAACGGTACTCGAGGTGATGAGTTTAATTTTGGTGCGAGGCTGAAGGACAAAAATGGCCGACTATTGTTCGGTGGAGCAACCGGCCTGTTGGCCTTTCAAGCAAGCGATATTCAGCCTAATACGATAGTCCCGCCAGTTGTTATTAAGGGTAACAGCAGTCTAAACAAAACGGTTTTTGCGCACAGTACGCAAGCGTCTCCGTCTAATATAACGCTGGGTTACGACGAGCGCATGATTACGTTTAATTTTACGGCGCTTGACTACGCATCTCCCGATAAGAACCAATATGAATACCAGTTAGTCGGGTTTGATGAAAGTTGGATTCAGGCGCAAGGTTTTCGCCGTGCCACCTATACAAACATACCTGCTGGTGACTATACATTTCGCGTTAAAGCGTCCAACAGCGATAAGGTATGGAATTTGGATGGGGCGGCAATCAATCTGTCGGTAGTGCCCGCACCTTGGTTTAGTTGGTGGGCTTACCTGATCTATATATCGTTATTGGGTGGGTCGGGAGCAAGCTTTGTATATTTTCAGCGACGAAAGCTAAGCGTCGCTCGTCAGCAGCATCAGATTCTTGAAGAATTGGTCCGCCTTAGAACTTTTGAGTTGGCGGAGCAGAACGATAAACTTGAAGGGGTAAACGATCAGTTGCTAAAGGCTAGCATGACTGATGCCCTGACTGGCTTGCACAATCGACGGTACCTTTATGACTATCTGGAAAATCAGGTCGCGATCATGCAAAGGTATTTAGGCGAACTCGAAGAGGGGGAGAGCGCCCACGAGGCTTTGCTGCAGGAACCAAGTATTTTTTTCATGATGATAGATCTGGATGGTTTTAAGAATATTAATGACAGCTTCGGTCATCCAGCGGGTGATGAGGCGTTAATCCAGGTCTGTGACATTCTGCTCAAACACACTCGAGATTCCGATACCTTGATTCGTTGGGGTGGCGATGAATTTCTTATCGTCGGTCGTTGTCATGGTCTGAATGGGCCGAACCAATTGGCTGAGCGCATTCGTTGTGGCTTGATGGAGCACACATTTTTGGTAGGTAACGGCTCAAAGGGCTATATGACAGGATCTATTGGCTTTGCACCGTTCCCGTTCAACAGTTGGCACCCAGAACGCTTCAATTGGGAGCAGGTTCTTGCCATCGCCGACCAGGCGGCGTATGTTGCAAAGTCAAACGGTAGGAATGCCTGGCTAGGTATAGAAGGCGCAGAGATGTTTGGATGTGCGGAATACAATCAAATTGGCGACAGCTTGCAG
>Ga0209119_1002688_pt1 | contig 16089 bp, 14 predicted proteins | sample COG_03_FD_184747 | JGI IMG/M metagenome (GOLD analysis project Ga0209119, IMG submission 184747) | Pelagic Microbial community sample from North Sea - COGITO 998_met_03 (SPAdes) (version 2) | ecosystem: Environmental > Aquatic > Marine > Neritic zone/Coastal water | place: Helgoland, sampling... | reverse complement strand
GAACTTAATCAAAGGAAAGCAATTAACCAACATGCGAAAATCTGGTACAGATGATGCAATGAAGATCGCTCCTAAAACAGATTTCTCTCTAGAAGAATGTATGGAATACATAAAAGTAGATGAATATCTAGAAGTAACTCCAGAAAGCTTACGTATGCGTAAGATTTCATTTAGACCATAAGTTTTATTCATAAATACTATAGAAACAAAAAGCTCAAGTTTTAACTTGAGCTTTTTGTTTATTAATGATACTTAGGAACAGAGTTTGAAATTTAAAACCTTAATAAAAAAATGATTTAAGAAGGTTCTAGAATTAATTTTAAAACGAGTTATGATGTGCTAAATTTTCTTTTGCAATAACATCATAAATTGCATCCCAAAGAGCGATTCTTTTCTCAAGACATTGTTTTGCAACAGCGAGGGTTTCTCTCCATTTTTGGTCATCATTTCCACACAATTCAGAGATCATTTGAAGCGATAAAGGGCCGTGTTCATCTCCATCAAGCTCAATGTGACGTTCTAAGTAGTAGGTAAGCTTGTTATAAATTACATTTTCAGAATCAGCACTTTTTAGAATTTCGATAAACATGTCTGGAATCACATCTTCTCTACCAAATGTAAATGCAGAAGCTACAAGATGAGGCTTATTAGTTTCTATTATTGAAAATGAAAACTTCACAAAATCTGCTACCTTTCGATCAATATTTATTTGACTTAAAGAATATTCAACGCTGTTACCAGATTCTATTAGTTGAATAAAAGAATCAATTTCATTGGTTGTCGCATTGACTTGAATCATCGCATCCAAATACATTTCAAAATGACTCTTAGGGACTCCCAATTCATTGATATCGCTTTCTTCTCCATGAACGATTTCATTTATAAACCTTGCTAAATTTGAATTTTTTGGAGGGGTCCAAGGTGTCTGAACTGTGGTAAGATTTAATTGAAGGTTTTTTAAAAGAGACATAAAATCCCATACGGCAAACACATGATTTTCCATGAAGGTTTTGATGTCATCAATCGTATTTAAACTTTTATAAAGCTTGTGGTGTTGTAGTTGATTTCTTAATTGAGAAATCTCTTTTTCTATGTATTGTAGCCTATCAGTCATTACGTTTGTCACTTTTTTTAATGATTCATAACAGATTCAATCTAATAAGATATTAGAAGTAACAAATTTAAGGCATTTTATCTAAAAAATCAATGTAGATAAACACTTAATTAACATGAATTTAATACGATATAAGATTAATCTATTGTAAATAATTTATCCATCAATAATAGTTGTCATGGAATCAAGAATTACTCTTTTGCAGGAAGAATTTTACCTGTACATTCACCAAAACCGATGCGAACTTCGTCATTTTTACAATGAGCGCGCATAATTACAGTATCATGATCATTTATAAATTTACGTGAAGTACCATCTTTTAATATGATTGGATTTTGCCCTCTCCAAGTTAATTCTAACATAGAGCCATAACTGTCTTTTGTGGGTCCTGAGATTGTTCCAGATCCCATCATGTCTCCAGCTTCAACAGGGCATCCATTTACAGTATGGTGGGCTAATTGCTGAGACATCGTCCAATACATGTATTTGAAATTTGAGTTAGCAACAACAGTTTCCTCTCCGTTTTCTGGTTGAATACCTACTTGTAAATGAATATCATAACTTCCTTTTTTCTTTTGTTTCAAGTAGGGAAGTGGTTCGTGAACTTGTTCAGGGTTATTAACTCTAAAAGGTTCTAAAGCATCCAATGTTACAATCCAAGGAGAAATGGTTGATGCAAAATTTTTGCCTAGAAACGGACCTAAAGGAACATATTCCCAAGCCTGAATATCTCTTGCAGACCAATCATTAAATTGAACCAATCCAAAAATATGTTCTTCAGTTTCTTCAATAGGAATTCTTTCTCCTAAAGTATTCGCATCTGTGGTAATAAATGCCATTTCAAGTTCAAAATCTAATAATTTTGTGGGTCCAAAACCAGGGGCATTACTTCCTTCGATCGGCTTTGTTTGTCCGTAGGGTCTTCGGATACTTGTTCCAGAAGGAATGATAGAAGAACTTCGACCATGATAACCTATTGGAACATGCAGCCAATTTGGTAACAATGCATTTTTTGGGTCTCTAAATAAAGATCCCACATTTGTTGCATGTTCTTTGCTCGCATAAAAATCTGTATAATCTCCAACAGCTACAGGAAGTAACATTTCTATCGCTTCTATTCTGAAAATCACTTTTTCTTTGTGATGAACATTGTCTCGTAAATTTCCATTACTTACATCAAAAATAGCTGCAATTCTATTACGAACTAAACGCCATGTCTTTCTTCCATCTGCAATAAAATCATTCAAGTTGTCTTGTAAAAAAATATCTTCTGTCAGCGGGATTCCTTCAAAATAACCCAATTGATGTAGTGCTCCTAAATCTATTGCATAATCTCCAATTCTACTTCCAATAGTAATGATATCATCTTTTGTGATGAAAACTCCAAAAGGAATGTTTTGTATTGGAAAATCTGATTCTTTAGCGACCTCCAGCCAAGATTTTCTTTTTGGGTTATTTGCAGTTATGATCATGTTTTATTTTTAATCAAATCTATGCAATTTTTTCTTTGTTTTATATTCAATAATCATCAATAACGTATTTTTAACACTCTTTTTATCACTATTTTACAATTGTTGATAGAAATAAAAAATAATATGTAAAAGGTATGAAATTCAATATTCATTTTTATTATTTTTGTAATTCTTTAAATCATATATCAATGCAACAAGATAATTTAATTTTTGACCTCATAGAGGAGGAAAAAGAAAGACAATTAAACGGAATTGAATTAATTGCCTCAGAAAACTTTGTAAGCGACCAAGTAATGAGAGCTCAGGGTTCTGTGTTAACAAATAAATATGCAGAAGGATATCCCGGAAAGCGTTATTATGGGGGTTGCGAAATTGTCGATATTGTTGAGAAAATCGCCATCGATAGAGCGAAAGAATTGTTTGGAGCTGAATATGTTAACGTTCAACCTCACTCGGGATCTCAAGCAAATACTGCAGTTTTTTCGGTATGTTTAAAACCTGGAGATAAAATTTTAGGATTTGATTTATCACACGGAGGACATTTAACTCATGGTTCTCCAGTAAATTTTTCTGGTAAATTATACAAAACATCTTTTTACGGAGTAGAAAAAGAAACAGGAGTGTTGGATTATGATAAAATTCAAGCAACTGCAACAAAAGAACAGCCAAATTTAATTATTGCAGGAGCTTCTGCATATTCTAGAGATATTGATTTTAAGCGCTTTAGAAAAATTGCAGACAGCGTTGGTGCTATTCTGTTGGCTGATATTTCTCACCCATCTGGAATGATTGCGAAAGGTATTTTAAATGACCCTTTACCACATTGTCACGTTGTAACAACAACTACACATAAAACATTACGAGGACCTAGAGGAGGAATGATCATGATGGGGAAAGACTTTGAGAATCCGTTTGGTGAAACCTTAAAAAACGGGAACTTGAAAAAAATGTCTTCATTACTTCAGTCGGCTGTTTTTCCTGGGAATCAAGGAGGTCCTTTAGAGCATGTAATTGCTGCAAAAGCAATTGCTTTTGGGGAGGCATTGACAGATGAGTTTTTAGAATATCAAATTCAGGTCAAAGAAAATGCTGCTGCCATGGCGAAAGTATTTGTAGATAAAGGATATGATTTAATTTCTGGCGGTACCGACAATCACATGATGTTGATTGATTTACGAAATAAAAATATTTCAGGAAAAGATGCTGAAATTGCATTAGGAAAAGCAGACATAACTGTGAATAAAAACATGGTTCCTTTCGATGATAAGAGTCCGTTTGTAACTTCTGGAATTCGCGTTGGAACTCCAGCAATTACTACACGAGGATTAAAACAATCAGATATGGAAGCTGTTGTCAATTTTATTGATGAAGCAATACAGAATGCTGATAATGACGAAGCATTACATCAAATTGGGGAGCGAGTGTCAGGTATGATGTCGCACAGAAGGTTGTTTGTAATGTAATAAATTTACATTTTATCTGTGATGAAACTTTTTTCAAAACAAAAAAACATCAAGAAATGTCTTGATGTTTTTTTATCTTATTTTTTTCAATCGTTATTCTTAACAGGTAACTTAGGTACCTCTAGAATTAGGATTTGTTTACTCCTCTTCAGTTGCTCTGTCTAGAAGGTTTTGGTTGAGATTTTTAGAAGTAGTAGCTCCTAGTTTTTTTATTCTATCTACTTTCGTAATTAAGTTTCCTCTCCCTGTGAGTTTTTTCATAGAACTATCATAGCTCCCTTGTACGGTTTTTAATTGGTTCCCAACTTTTATCAAATCATCCGTTAAATTGACAAATTGGTCATACAAAGCTCCTGCTTGCTTTGCAATTTCTATGACATTTTTTTTCTGATTTTCCTGTCTCCAGATAGAAGAAACGGTACTCAATGTTGCTAATAAAGTTGAGGTAGAAACCAATACAACATTTTTGTCTAAGGCTTCAAGATATAGAGTATTTACTTTATTTAAAGCAATTAACAATGCAGGTTCTATTGGAATGAACATTAATACATAGTCTGGTGAATTTATTTCATAGAGCGTATCATATTTTTTATCACCTAACTCTTTAAAGTGTTTGCGAATACTGTCTAGATGTTTTTTTAAATAAACTTCTTTTTCATCCTCATTCGTAGCACTAAAATAATTTTCATACCCCGTTAGTGATACCTTTGAATCTATAATTAAATGTCTATTGTCTGGAAGATTGATTACGAAATCTGGTTTTTTTAAGCGCCCCTCATCATCTCTATATCCACCTTGAGTCGAAAAATGGATTCCTTTAATTAGATTTGCCTTTTCCAATAAAATTTCTAGTTGTGCTTCTCCCCAATCACCTTGAGTTTTATTGTCGCCCTTTAAAGCATTTGTCAAGTTTATCGCTTCTTTACTCATTTGTTTATTCAAATCTTTTAAATGAGTTAATTGTTCCTTTAAAGCGGAATGCATCCCTGTACTTTTTTCTTGATTTTCAGAAACTTTCTTTTCAAAACTTGCGATTTTTTCTTTTAAAGGGTTAAGAATCGTTTGAATGTTTTCTTTATTTTGTTTCGTAAATTTAGATGATTTTTCATCTAAAATTTTATTCGCTAAATTTTCAAATTCTTTTGTAAACTTATCTTGTAATTTTTCTGTTTCTTTTTTCTGTTCAGTTAATTTTTGGTGTAAATTTATTAATTCAGAGTCCTGTCTAATATTTAAAGTACTTAGCTCTTCTTTCTGATCTCTAAGTAGTCTTAATTCTTTTTGTAGTTCAATATTATTTGAATCTACAATTTCTTTTGCTTGGCTTATCAAAGAAGCACGTTCTTCAAGACTAGCTTTCTCCTTTTCTGATGATAATTTGGTCAATATTTTTCCAATATAAAAACCAATTGGAGCAAAAATAAAAGCAATCAAGAAGTAAATAATTAATTCGTTCATCATGTCAATTTAAGTTCCTAAATTTATCACTTTAAATGATAACATAAAACCTTTAAACAAGGATTTTATAAACAACTAACTTTTATATTTTTATGAAAAGCATTGCGAGGTTTATTTTATGTAAGATTTTGGGCTGGAAATTGGAAAATGATTTTCCAAAAGAGTTGAAAAAATATGTTGTAATTGCAGCACCACATACAAGTTGGTTGGATTTCCCTATTGCAATACTATCTAGAGTAGCTTCCGGAACGATGATTCATTTCATAGGAAAAAGTTCTTTATTTAGTTTTCCTTTTGGAGTTGTTTTTAGAGCGCTTGGTGGAATTCCAGTAAACAGAGGAAAAAGCAGTCATTTAGTGGATACAGTTATAGCTGTTTTTAATTCTAGAGATCAATTTGTACTTGCGTTATCTCCCGAAGGAACTCGAAAAAAAGTTAAAAAATGGAAAACTGGTTTTTATTATATTGCTAAAGGAGCAAATGTTCCTATTGTAATGGTTACACTTGATTTCGGTCAAAAGAAAATAAAAATTTCTAAACCCCATTACATAACTTCCGATATTGATAAAGATTTTGATACGTTCCGTGCTTTTTTTGAGGGTGTCCTCGGAAAAAAACCCGAATTATCTTGATTTTTATTTTAAAGTATGATAAAAAATGTTTAAATTTGTAATGTAAACTACAACTTTTCTAATAGAGATTAGGGGCTCTATTATAAAAATGTTTACCCAATAGCTTAGGCTATTAATAATAAGTCTTCAGTTTACTGAAGACTTTTATTTTTTGAAACCTTTTCTGCAATAGAAACAATTACTTCAGTAGCTTTTATCATAGATTCTACAGGTACATATTCAAAACGACCATGGAAATTGTGTCCTCCTGCAAAAATGTTAGGACAGGGTAGGCCTTTATACGATAATTGAGATCCATCAGTGCCTCCTCTTATTGGCTTTATCAGAGGGGTAATACCTAATTCTCTGATAGCTTCTTCTGCAATATCTACGATATGCATCACAGGTGTTATTTTTGTTTTCATATTAAAGTATTGGTTTTTAATCGATACTTTTATAAGATCTTGGCCATGTTTTTTATTTAAATCAGAAGAAATTTTTTGAATTAATTTTTTTCGCTTTTCAAATAAATCCAAATCGTGGTCTCTAACAATATATTCTAATACAGTTGTTTCAACATCTCCCTTGATATCATGTAAATGAAAAAAACCTTCATAACCTGAGGTTCTTTCTGGCACTTCTTTAGAGGGTAGCGCGGTAATAAATTCATTCGCGATCAGCATAGAATTAATCATTTTACCCTTTGCGTATCCTGGATGTACCATTTTTCCTGCAATTGTAATTTTCGCTCCAGCAGCGTTAAAATTTTCATATTCTAATTCACCAATTTGACTTCCATCCATTGTATAGGCCCATGCTGCTCCAAATTTGGCTACATCAAATAAATGAGCTCCTTTGCCAACTTCTTCATCTGGAGTAAAGCAAATTCTTATCTTACCATGTTTAATTTCTGGATGTTGAATTAGGTACTCCATAGCTGAGACTATTTCTGTAACACCTGCCTTGTCATCGGCTCCAAGAAGTGTTGTTCCATCGGTAGTAATAATTGTTTGCCCCTTGTAGAGTAGTAAATCATTAAAATAATCGGGAGATAAAATAATATTTTTCTCCTTGTTTAAAACAATATCATTTCCTTGATAATTCTCAATAATTTGAGGTTTTACGTTTGCTCCTGTAAAATCGGGACTTGTATCTATATGTGCTATAAAACCAATTGTAGGCACTTCATAATCTATATTACTCGGTAGAGTTGCCATGATGTAACAATTTTGATCCAATTCGATTTCTTTCATTCCAATTTCTTTCAGTTCTTCAATTAGAATATTTGCAAGATCCCATTGTTTAGCTGTACTTGGAAAAGCAGTATTATTTGGGTCTGATTCAGTGTCTGTCGTTACGTATTTGATAAACCTATTTATAATGTGTTGTTTTTCAATCATTTAATTAATTTTATTTTTTCTAAAAGGGTAAAAGCTTTACATAATCTATTATTTACAAGAGAGTCGCCATAAACTTCTGCTTTCACATGTATAAAGTTTTGGGCATTTGTATTTATAAAATAATGACAAACCTGGTACGAATAACTTCTTTTAATTCCTTTAGAAAAAAAATAGTAAGCGGGTTTGTTAATGAGTATTGTTTCTCCTGATGCAATGTTTGTTAAGTTTTTAGTTATACTTTCTTGTTTTTGTTTTAATTTAAAAATACGATCAAATTTAATACTTTGGTTGATGATAGTAATATCTAAAAGGAATGTTTCTGTTAATTGTTTTGTGGTATCTGCTGTATAAATTGAAGATTGCAGGGTGTCAAAAAAGAAATTTGTTTTCCATGATTTAGGTAATTCAACAGAAAATTTATTCTTAAGATCCTGCAGTTTTTCTAAATTTTTATAACGGGTAATTTTACAATTAAAATCTTTGTGAATTTCATTTTGATGAGAGCAGGAGAGGAATAAGAGCAAAATTAAAATGGATACATACTTGTTCATGTTACTTTAAAATTAATTTCCCAATTTTATTGTTACCTGACAGCCATGCAGTATTTTTATCTAGAAACTGAATTGCATAATAGGACTCATTAGAGATTTTTTTCCAAGACAATCCACCATCGTTCGAGAAAGAAATTCCTGTTTTTCCTACTGCAAAAATTTCTTTTCCATTGGTATTTGGAACATATTGGACACAGCTTTTGTAATTAGGGTTTTGTCGGTTGGCAACTAACTTCCAAGTTTCTCCCCCATCTTTCGTAATGGCTTTATTTGCTGTATTCTCTAAAGGTTTCGAATAATCTCCACCAATTATAATTCCATTATTTTTATTTGAAAAATCTATTGAATAAATTCCTTGTGGTCCATTTCCCTGAATAATAGGGGTGTTGAAAATTTGCCATGTAACTCCATAGTCTTGAGATTTTAAGACACGTGCTTTTTTCCCTCCAGATGCAATCCAAACGGTACTTCCAATTGTTTTAATATTTGTATTGCTAGCTGCAAAAAACGCTTCATTTTCTTCAAATACTGGCAGTTTTGTACATGGGATTTTATTCCAAGTTTCGCCTCCATTAGAGGTAACGATAATAGATGCACAATTTTCTGTTGGATCTCCTATTGCGATTCCATGTAATTTGTCCTCAAAAAAATGCATGGAGTCGTAAAATATTTTTTGATGAATTTCTTTATAAACGAGTGTTGCTGTATCCTTTGAAATTTTATACAATAAGGCAGGATTTCCAATTGATAGCGCAAAGTAATCGTTTCCATTGTAGGCGATACTTCTAAAATTTGGAATTATAGAATCTTGATATTTTATTTTAAGTTTTGAAGAAATGTCTATTTCTTTATCAGAAAACAAACCTACATGACCATTAGAGCCCGCATAGGCTATTTTATTTTTTGTTATAATTTGGATTGCACGAATGCTAATACTATCCATTTTAAATTCCTGAATTGAAACAGAATCAATCTTTCTTGACGGTGATTTTTCTTGACAAGCGAGAACGAGTAGAAAGGTAGATATAAATAGGATTATCCTTTTCATTTTGATATATTTATGACACTAAAATAAACAAATCATTTTTATATAATGAAAAAAGCATTGGTAATTTCTGGAGGTGGGAGTAAAGGAGCGTTTGCTGGAGGAGTTTCTCAATATTTAATGAACAAAGAGCACAAAGATTACGATTTATTCATAGGGACTTCCACAGGAAGTTTAATGATATCTCACTTAGCTTTGGGTAAATTGGATGAATTAAAAAAGTTATATACAAATGTAAATCAAAAAACTATTTTTAGTAATAACCCTTTTAAAATAAAAAAAGTTTCTGGAGAGAAGGTCATTAGCATTCGTCACTTAAATACGCTTTGGAATTTTTTAAATGGAAGAAAAACTTTTGGAGAAAGTAGAAATCTAAGACGTTTAATTAAAAAGAATATTACTAGAGAAATGTACCATCAAATTATAGCGAATCAAAAAGAAGTTGTTGTTACAGTATCTAATCTAACAACAAATCAAATAGAATATAAATCAATAAATGATTGTACTTATGACGATTTTTGTGATTGGATATGGGGTTCCTGTAACTATGTTCCATTTATGAGTTTGTTAGAAAAAAACAATTATCAATATGCCGATGGAGGTTTTGGATCTTTGGTTCCTATTCGAGAAGCTATTTTAAGGGGTGCCACAGAGATCGATGCGATTATTTTAGAAACAGAAGTAAGTCAATTCAATAGGTTGGCTGCGAATAATCCTTTTTCATTATTATTTGATGTGTTCGATTTTATGTTAACAAACGTGGAAAGACATAATATTACTATTGGTAAATTGGCTGCGAATAACAAAGGTGTCAAGTTAAATCTATATTATACACCGACGGTTCTTACCACAAATTCTTTGGTTTTTGATAAAATATTAATGGCGAAGTGGTGGGAATCTGGATATCAGTATGCAAAATCCAAAAAAAATAAATTAATGAGTGATTTTCGTCCAGATGTATTGACTGATAAAGAACTAGAGGGAACAATCAAAAAAAACAGCTAATTTTTGATCGTTTATTTTAAAATAGAGGGATTGACGTAAAATAACCTTCTCTTTTATGGTTACCGATGATTTGAATACATGTTATTACTAGCAGGATTTGCTAATCTTGAATTGTAAAAATCAGAAGATTTTAGTTTATTGATTTTTAAAACCTCTTTTGAACCTGTTGTTATGTAGTTGATCGTTCTATCTAACAACGGGTCTGAACGTTCGCCTAAAACACCTAAATTACCTTCATTTTCTGCAATTTGTATTCCTGGTAGGGTGACGGATGGAGTAAATCCATCAGGTTCATTTTGGTTGTCTTTATTCGAAATTTCTAAAACAATAGGTTGTATTGCGTAGCTGTGTGTCGTGTTTAAATTTGCTCCATTTCTTCTCAAATTATCAGAATCGTATAATGTAACAGAACCTACTTGTTTTCCAACAGTAGTTGTTCCAACTATTTTTACCTCTATGTATGATCTCAAAGAATTAATGACCAGTTCTGATGCAGAGGCTGTACTACCTGAAACAATAAAATACACCTTAGAAAGATTTAAACTATGAATAGATTCTTGAATAACAACGTTTCCATTTTCATCAGTTCTCTTGATTTCATCTGTAAAGTAATTGTAAAAATTATCTGCACTGTATGCCTTTTGTATTTTGCTATTCCAAACTTCTTTTGAATACAATTCTCCTGTAAATTGGCCAGTAATCATACTACCCAAATAAGTAGCTGTATTTACCGAACCACCCCCATTATATCTTAAGTCAATAATTAAATTATCTATATTTTGACTTTTAAACGAATTAAAAACGGTATTTAATTGTTCGTCATAAGAACTCGAAAATTGATTGTATAATAAATAGCCTATTTTTTTAGTCCCCTCTCTTATGATTTTTGAGATAGCAATAGGGTTTTCGGCAATTTCTTCTTTAGATAATGTCGTGAAGACATCATTTGATATGGGATTTTCATTATTGTAATTTGCAAAACCAACATTTAGGTTCGTACTGTTGCTAAATAATAAATTTCGATAATTGCTATCTGTAAGTTGGGTTCCGTTAATCGTGTTAAAAATCATTCCCCGTTTTATATCTTTAGAAGCTGCACTTGAATTCGGTAAAATATATCTAACATATCCGTATACATTGGTAGAATTATCTTTGTAACGTTTTAATCCAAAATCCATTCCAGTGGTTGTATTAATTCCTTGAAAAGAATTTTCTAATTCAATGTAATCGTCTACTATCCATGAAAATCGATCTACAACTCCGGGTTGAAATCGCAGTGCTTCAAATATTTCCTCTGGAGAATTATACCCTTTTAAAAATTCATTCAGTTGAGACTGAGAAGTAAAACGTGTATCTGATAAGTTTGGGATATTACTTTGCCAAAAGTAATATGAATTCATTCCTTTCCATACAAAATTTTGAATTTCTATGTCTTTTGAAATCGGGTTTTCATCTTTAGAGCAATTGTGTAATAAAGGAAGGACTGCGATAAAAAGGAACACTCTTAAATATTTTTTCATAGAAATTGTAGTATCAAGTTTAATGAAATTAGTTTGGTTAAATGATTATTATTTTGAGTATCTTGTAACAAGATGTTTTTTAAATCGTCTTAAAAAAAAGGTTAGATAAAACGAACCAAGCTTGACAAAGATAAATTAATTAAAACAATGAATGAATCAGACTTTTTAAAAGTCATTTCACCTTTTAAAGATAAGGTTTTTAGATTAGCAAAAAGACTTTTAGTTTCTATTGAAGAAGCTGAAGATGCTACCCAAGAAGTATTCTTTAAATTGTGGAAAAATAAAGAAAAAATTTCTGATTATAAGAACATTGAAGCTTTTGCGATGACCATGACCAAAAATTTCTGTTACGACCGTTTAAAGTCTAAACAAGCAGGTAATTTGACCTTGGTTCATACCAATTATAAAGGAAAGGAAACCCCTTTAGAGAAAAGTATTGAATATAAAGATGCTGTAAATATAGTTCACTCATTAATTGAACAATTACCAGAAATGCAAAAAATAATTATTCAATTAAGAGATGTTGAGCAATATGAATTTGAAGAAATATGTGAGCTGGTTTCAATGAAACCAATTGCGGTAAGAGTAGCCTTATCTAGAGCCAGAAAAACAGTAAGAAATGCATTAACAAAACAACAGAACTATGGGGTTAGCTAACATAGAAAAATTAGTAATTAAATATAAAAATGGAACTACTTCTTTAGAGGAAGAAAGCATTTTAAGAAATTATTTTACAGGTGAATCTGTCGCAGCTCACCTTCAGGAATATGTTCCTATGTTTACTTATTTTACGTTCATTAAAAAGGAGTCATTTAATAAAAACGTTCAATTAAAGATCGAGAAACCTAGAAATAAAAACAGAAAATTTCTGACTGTAGCGGCCTCTATAGTATTGCTATTAACGAGTGTGTTTTTTATAAAAAAAGAGAATGATAGGTATCAGGCAAAAAAACAATTTGCACAGGTAACTAAAGGTTTAAAGTTGCTCTCAATTCAACTTAAAAAAGGAGAAATAGCCATAGCCAATGTATATTCAAACCAAAATAATTAAAGTTAAAAATTATAAATCATCAAAACAATGAAAAAAACAATACTACTATTACTGTTTGTAACCACTCCAATAGTTTTGACTGCTCAATCACTATTCGATTCTTTAGAAGATCTAAACGGAGTTGATATGGTGGTGGTAACCAAGGATGCTTTTGATTTAATCTCTAAATTTAAAAACATAAAAATAGAGGATAACGAAGGGATGAAAGTCTTTGAAATGATTCAAGATTTAGAAGAATTTAAAATGTTTTCTACCGATGATGCTAAAGTTGCAACTATAATGGGCGAGTTGGTGAATGCTTCCATAAAAAACCAAAACTTGACTGAGTTAATGAGAATCAAAGAGGATGCTTCTCGTGTTAAAATTTATGTAAAAACAACTAAAAACAAAGATTTTGTTAGTGAAGTTTTAATGTTTGTTAAAGGGTTGAGTAAAAAGACGAATAAAGTTTCAGAGGCTGTTATTGTTTCCTTAATAGGTTCGATAGACATTAATAAAATATCAGAATTAGCAGATACTTTTTAGTAAAAAATAAAAAAAGTTCAAAGTCGTTCGCTTTAAATCGTAATTTTTTACATCATTAATCATAAAAAATAATGACACATTACATTAAAATTATACTATTTATATCACTTACATTAACTGCAGGTTCTTGTCAAAAGAACACTTCTTTACAGGAATATTTGGTTGAAAGTCAAGAGAAAAATGGTTTTATAACGATTGATATTCCTACTAGTTTTTTACAATTAAAATCAGAGGATGTTTCAGATGAAGTAAAAGCTACATTAAAAAGTATCTATAAGATAAATGTTGTTGCTCTGCCTGCAAAAGAGAATCAAGAGGCTTGCAAAATTGAGAGGGTAAAGTTAAAAAGTATTTTTAAAAAAAATAAAAAGTACAAAATGCTCATGTCTATGAAGCTTCAAGAAATGAATGTACATGTCTATTTTACTGGAAAAACAACCTCTTTAAATGAGATAATTGCATTTGGTTATAGAGATGGACTCGGAGTGGGTGTTGCAAGATTGTTAGGAAAAAACATGAATCCTGCTAATATCATTACAATGTTAAACAAGTTAAAAATAGATACTAATAACTTAAATTTAGAGCAATTTAGTGCTATTTTTAGTAAGTAATTCCAGTGTTTTCTTACGTTTGAATCGAATATAAATTCCCTTTAAGAGGGGTTTTTTTAAACGGCTCTTGAATTTAACTGCTCATTAACAACTGAACTGTTAATATTTATTAAATTTGAAACTTAGTTAAACGAGTAGGTATGTTCTTTATGATAAGTAAAAAGTGGCTGTTTTCTATTTTCTTAATATTTAGTTTGGTAAGTTTTTCTCAAACCTATGATTCCTACAGGCCGGAAAGAGATAGGGTTCACGATTTGGTTCATACTAAATTAAAAGTTGATTTTAATTTTGATAAAAAGGAATTGAATGGAGAGGCTTGGGTTACTGCAAAGCCTCATTTTTATGCAACTGGTCACTTTTCGTTAGATGCCAAAGCAATGATTATCCATCAAGTTTCTTTTAATAACGAAATATTGGAGTATTCTTACGATGACTATAAAATTAATATAGACTTGCCAAAAGAGTTCCGTAAAGGGGAAGAGTTTACAATTTATATTAAATACACTGCACGGCCAGAAAAGGTAGCTCAGAAAGGAAGTGCTGCTATTACGAGTGCAAAAGGATTGTACTTTATTAATGCCGATGGTTATGACAAAAATAAACCAACTCAAATTTGGACACAAGGTGAGACAGAAGCGAGTAGTTGTTGGTTCCCAACGATAGATACTCCAAATCAGAAAACTACCCAAGAAATTTATATTACTGTTCCTAAGAGATTTGTAACATTGTCTAATGGAAAGCTTGTCGATCAAGTAGTTAATGGTTCTAATAGGACAGATTACTGGAAAATGGATAAAAAACATGCTCCTTATTTGTTTTTTATGGGAGTGGGAGAGTATGAAATTATTAAAGATTCTTACAACAACATCCCGATAAATTACTATGTAGAAAAAAAATATGCTCCTTATGCAAAGGATATTTTTGGAAACACTCCAGAAATGATGGAATTCTTTTCTAGAATTTTAGGAGTTACATTTCCTTGGAATAAATACAGTCAAATTGTAGGTAGAGATTATGTTTCAGGAGCAATGGAGAATACAACGGCTGTAATTCATGGTGAACAGGCCTATCAAACTCCAGGTCAATTAATTGATGAAAATATTCAAGAAAACACAATTGCACATGAGCTATTTCATCATTGGTTTGGTAATTTAGTTACTTCAGAAAGTTGGTCTAACCTCACTTTAAACGAATCTTTTGCTAACTATAGTGAGTATTTATGGAGGGAGTACAAATACGGAAAATTAGATGCGAATATGCATTTGTTTGAGACAAACCAAACGTATTTAAATGGTCAAAATGAGCACAAGCATTTGGTTCGGTTTGCCTACGATGATAAAGAAGATATGTTCGATGCTGTAAGCTATAATAAAGGAGGAACAATTTTACATATGTTGCGAAACTATTTGGGAGACAGTGCTTTTTTTGAAGGATTAAAAGAGTATTTAACTACTTACAAATATGCTTCAGCAGAAGTACATCAATTACGATTGATTTTTGAGAAAATTACAGGTAAAGACTTGAATTGGTTTTTTAATCAGTGGTATTATGGTTCTGGTCACCCAAAAATAGATGTTTCCTATGATTACAATACTATTCAAAGAAAGGTCACTGTAAATTTATTACAATTAAATTCTAATGCGTTTGCTTTTCCGATCGCTATTGATATTTTTGAAGATGGAAAAAGAATAAGACACAACGTTTTTGTCAAGGGAAAAGATGCTTCTTTTACATTTACGTATTCAAAACCACCCACTTTAATTCAGGTAAATGCTGATGGTGTTTTACTGTGTGAGATCAATGAGAATAAAGTTTTAAGTGATTATATATTTCAACTTAAGAACGCTCAAAATTACTCCCATAGGAGAGAGGCACTCTTAGCGATATCTAATAAGCAAAATGAAAAAAAGGTGTTTAATGCAGTGTCAAATGCAATGAATGATCCTTCTTATAAAATTAGAATTCTTGCGCTGGAAAAGATAGATTTGATCAATAAGTTTTCTAAAAAAAACACCATTCAAAAAATTAAGGAAATAGCAAGCACTGATGAGAAAACATTGGTGCAAGCTGTTGCTATAGAAACTTTGGGGAAATTAACAGATCCAAAATTAAAATCAATTTTTATAAAAGCATTGGAAAGTAGGTCTTATTCGGTATTGGGTAAAGCATTGGTTGCTGTATATTATATAGACAAACAGCTAGCTGTTGATAGGTCTAAAAAATTACCTGATGAAATTAGAAAAATATTAGCGACTCCTTTAAC
>Ga0209119_1002687_pt1 | contig 16094 bp, 14 predicted proteins | sample COG_03_FD_184747 | JGI IMG/M metagenome (GOLD analysis project Ga0209119, IMG submission 184747) | Pelagic Microbial community sample from North Sea - COGITO 998_met_03 (SPAdes) (version 2) | ecosystem: Environmental > Aquatic > Marine > Neritic zone/Coastal water | place: Helgoland, sampling... | reverse complement strand
CGTAATGGAACCATTATACGCGATTCTAAAAATAACGCACAAATCTTGACTTTTGGGTGTTTTTGGGTATAATATGCACAAAGTTCACGATCTCGGAAAGGAAAACTAGAGATGAAAAAAATTACCTTGTTCACCATCTTCACAATAATCCTTGCAGCTGGAGCATGTGACAAACCTGGACCGTCTGGAAGTTCAGATTCGTACACATGGTCACATATCAAATCGAACCTTACCGGAAGATGTTATGAAATCGCGACACGGGTAGATTTTACTGGATACATGGGGTATGGCTTCGCTGCGATGTCAGAAATTCCATGTGAAGAAGCGACCTTTACAGAGGCTGAATGAATTCAGTCCCCTCCCTCAAGGACCCTAGCGGTTGCTAGGGTTTCTTTTTGTCTACTTGCCGAGACATAGTCTCTCCCGTCACTATGATTCCTCTTTGAGGTCGTGCCTCCGACACAGACGCTGGATTACTTCGTGCGCTCGCAAAGACGATAACACGAAAGACCGCAGGCGAAGCCTGCGGTCTTTCGTGTTTACTCCCCTACTCCATTTTTCTTATCTAACAACGCAGATGAGGTGACCTAGTTATTTTCTTCTATTTTTCTAGGGATTTTGACACAGCTTGTATCATATCGTACTTAGTAGATCCTTCAAATCCTGATCCAGCGGGGATCAATTTTCCGATAATAACGTTCTCCATCAAACCTGCAAGGTTGTCCTTAGACCCCTTCACTGCAGAGTTGATAAGAATTCGAGTCGTGTTCTGGAATGACGCTGCTGAAAGGAATGATTTACGTGAAAGTGAACTTTCTGTAATACCCATGATGAGCTTATCTCCCTTAGCTGGTGCTTTACCATCTTCTTTCAACTTTGCATTTTCCATCGCAAAGATCCATTCTTCAATAACTTCACCTGGTGTAAAGTGACTGTCGCCTGAATCATTGATTTTCACTCGAGACATCATTTGCTTAACAATAAGCTCGATGTGCTTTCGAGAAATCATCACGCCCTGGAGTTCGTAAATCTTGTTTACTTCTGTAATGATGTAATCCTGTGTCTGAATCTTTGTACCGTACTTAAATAAGTCAGGTAGGAATGCAGAACCGTCAGTCATCATCTGTCCGCCAACAACATTTTCTCCCTTAGAAACGTTCACTGTTCGTCGCCAATCAACAGGATATTCGATCACATCTGACTTCTTTGGTGCAAATGGTGAAGTCTTATCTACTGCAACAACAATAGTTTTCTCCTTTCCATCAACTCGGATTTCTGTAATGAATCCTGGAGTCTTTGAAATAACACATGGGATCTTCGGTAGTCGCTTCTCGAATACTTCCTCCACACGTGGAAGACCTTGTGTTACGTCTCCACCAGCTGACGCAGTACCTCCTGCGTGCTTTGTGTTCATCGTAAGCTGTGTTCCTGGTTCTCCAATAGCTTGTGCAGCAATAGTTCCTACTGCTTCACCAATATCTACTAGATTGTTCGTTGTAAGGTCAACACCGTAACACTTCTGACATACACCACGTAGTGTTGCACATGTCATTGGTGAACGAACTTCTACTGACTCACATGTTGATTCATCAACTAAGATTGCATCACGACGTGTAAGCATATGTCCCTTCTTGAAGAGTACAGTTCCTTTCGCGTCAGTAATTTCAGCAGCAACAACTCGTCCCTTCAATGCTTTAGCAAATGAAATTTCGATTCCGGAAGCTGATAGACGTCCAATGTTTGTACTTTCTTTAGTCTTACAGTCTTTTTCAGTAATGATTGCATCCTGTGCAACCACAAAGAGTCGTCGAGTAAGGTACCCAGCCTTTGCAGTCTGAAGTGCCGTGTCGGCTAGTCCCTTTCGAGAACCGTGCGTTGTAGTGAAGTATTCAATTGGACTCATTCCTTCCTTCATGGAAGATACCACAGGGAACTCAAGTGTTTCACCTCGTGTATTTACAATCAATCCCTTCATACCAACCATCTGCGCGATCTGACGCATAGAACCACGAGCACCAGACTTCCAAAGGTCAAATGCAGAACCGTTATGATCCATGTGATCAGGAATCACTTCCTCAAGATCTGATTTTGTTCGGTGCCAAATTTCAATAATCATTCGTCGTCGTTCTTCTCGAGCAAGAAGACCTGCGTCAAATGCTTCAAGAATCACCCGTTCTTCAGCTCGTGCTTTTTCAAGAATTGCTGGTTTCTCTGGTGGGATAACTACCTCGTCGATTCCCCATGTAGTTCCGGAAATAGTTGCATACTTGAAACCAAATTTCTTAATCTTGTTTACCACTCCAGGAACGATGTCGATTCCTCGGTCGTCAATCAGGTCAAGTACCACTGCGAAGAGATCGCGTTGTGACACAATTTCATTAACATACGTATGGTCGCTTGGAAGTACTGAGTTAAACAGAAGTCGTCCAACTGTTGTCTCAAAGATTTGCCCTTCGTACTGTGCGTACTTTGGAGTATCAGTTGCTAGTACTTTAATCCTTGCTCGGAAATCTACAATACCGTAGTCATATGCATTAATCGCATCGTTAGGTGAAGCGAACCATTTCCCTTCCCCTTTTACACCTTCCATTTCCTTAGTCATCCAGAAGACACCAAGCGCCATGTCCATAAGTGATTCAGAAACAACTGGCTCACCAGAACCTGGCTTTAGAACGTTTCGGTTAGCAGAGATAATTTCTCGTGCTTCAGTCTGTGCCTCTTCTGATAGTGGTACGTGTACCGCCATCTGGTCACCATCAAAGTCGGCGTTGAATGCCTTACATACCAATGGGTGAATTTGAATCGCGTTACCTTCGATCAATACCGGACGGAATGCCTGGATACCCTGACGGTGAAGTGTCGGTGCTCGGTTAAGGAGTACGTGACGATCTTCAATAACGTCTTCAAGAATTGCCCATACTTCAGGCACACCGTCCTCAATAAGACGACCAGCTCCACGAATGTTGTATGCAAGTTCTTGTCGGAGTAGTTCTGAGATAACAAATGGTCGGAAAAGTTCCAGTGCCATATGCTTTGGTAGACCACACTGGTCGAGATCAAGCTCAGGTCCAATTACAATTACTGAACGTCCAGAGTAGTCTACTCGCTTACCAAGCAAGTTCTGTCGGAAATATCCTTGCTTACTCTTTAGGTAGTCAGAAAGAGACTTCAACGGTCGTCGTTGTGCCTGACTCATTGCTGAGTATGCAGTATTTCCATGACGGATTGAGTTGTCGATAAGTGCATCAACAGCCTCCTGCATGATTCGCTTTTCGTTACGCAAGATAACGTCTGGCGCCATGATATCAATAAGCTTTTTCAGTCGGTTGTTTCGGTTGATCACACGTCGGTACAAGTCATTCAAGTCAGAAGACGCATGTCGTCCACCTTCAAGTGCAACCATCGGTCGCAATGCTGGTGGAATTACTGGAATACGTTGTAGGAACATCCATTCAGGACGTACTTCAGCGTGGATTAAACCTCGGATAAGGTTAAGTCGTTTATCGAGCTTTGTTCGCTCAGCAACACCTGCTGTTTCTCGTGCTAGCTCTAGCTTATCTCGTAGTACTTCAAGATCAATATTCTTAAAGAGTTCATAGATAGATTCAGCACCAATACGTGCTTCAAAAAGAGTTGAGTATTTTACAGAGAACTTGTGGAAGTTTGTTTCATCAAGAATAGTTCCTTGTTTAATAGATTCAATTTCTTTCTTTGTTTCAGTTGCTCGTTCCTTAAGTGCTGTACGTGCGTCTTCATTTTGTAGTTCAGCAAGTTTTGTTTTGTATTCAGTATCAAGCTCTTTAAGGAGACGTGTTCGTTCTTCCTCAGATACTTTAGTGATGATATACCCAGCAAAGTAGATAACCTTCTCTACTGACGATGCAGTAAGACCAAGAATAAGTGCAATTCGACTTGGTACTCCACGAAGGAACCAGATGTGAGAAACTGGTACACACAATTCGATGTGTCCCATTCGTTCACGTCGTACGATTGCTCGTGTTACTTCTACTCCACACTTTTCACATTCAATACCTTTGTATCGAATACCTCGGTACTTCTTACAAGAACATTCAAAGTCCTCAACAGGGCCAAAAATACGTTCGTCAAACAGACCGTATTTCTCAGGACGTTGTGTACGATAGTTAATAGTCTCTGGCTTGGTAATCTCACCATGTGACCATTCAAGAATTTTATCCGGTGATGCAAGCTTAAGACTTACCTCACTGAATGGAGCTGGTGCTCCTCGTCTTTGTTTATTTGGATTCATAGACAAATATATTATTGAGGACTATTAATTTTCTTCTCGTTTAAGATCAACATCAAGAGAGAGACCTCGGAGCTGATTTACCAGTACATTAAATGCTGCTGGTGTATATGGATGACCGATTGCTTCTCCTCGAACAATCGAATCAAAGGCTGCTGAACGTCCAACAATATCATCAGACTTAATAGTAAGCATTTCACGAAGCGTATATGCTGCTCCATATCCAAGAAGTGCCCACACCTCCATTTCCCCGAATCGCTGACCTCCAATCTGTGCCTTACCACCAAGCGGCTGCTGCGTAATAAGAGAGTAGGGTCCAATTGAACGCATGTGAATCTTGTCTTCCACCATGTGGTGAAGTTTCAGGATATACATGTACCCAACGGCAGTTTTTTGTTCAAACTCTTCGCCAGTTCGTCCGTCTCGGAGTTGTAGTTTACCGTCTCTAGGAATTCCTGCCTTTTCAAGCTCATCTTTAATTTCATCTTCTGTTGCAGATGCAAATGGAGGTACAATCGCTTGATATCCAAGTGTGTTTGCAGCCATACCAAGGTGTAGCTCAAGAATCTGACCAAGGTTCATACGACTCGGTACACCAAGTGGTGTCAGTAGAAGATCGATAGGTCGTCCATCTTCTGTGTATGGCATATCTTCTTCAGGAAGAATACGTGAGATAACTCCCTTGTTACCGTGACGTCCTGCAAGCTTGTCACCTACAGAAACGTTACGTACCTGTGCAACAGTAATAAGGATCTTCTTAATCACTCCACTGTCTAGGTTATCTCCATTTTCTCGTGAGAAGATTTTTACACCAATAACTCGCCCTCGCTTTCCAGCAGCAAGACGTAATGACGTATCTTTCACATCTTTCGCTTTTTCACCAAAGATAGATCGGAGTAATCGTTCCTCAGGAGTAAGTTGTGCTTCACCCTTTGGTGTTACCTTACCAACAAGAATGTCTCCTGGGCGCACCTCTGCACCAACACGGATAATTCCGTTTTCATCAAGGTTTCGAAGTTTCATTTCTGAAACATTTGGAATGTCTGGAGTTGTTACTTCAGGACCTAATTTAGTATCACGTACAGATACATCAAGCTCATCAAGGTGAATAGATGCAAACTTACTTTGCTTCACTAATCGTTCTGAAATAATAATCGCATCCTCGTAGTTAGCACCTGACCAACTCATGAATGCAACAAGTGCATTTTGCCCTACAGCCATCTGACCATGGTCAGTTGAAGTAGTGTCCGCAAGCAAGTCACCTCGCTTAAGCTTGTCACCAACAGTAACTGATGGACGGTGATAAAATGCAGAGAAATCGTTTGTTCGCTGAATGTTTGTAAGTGGATACTCATCCTTCTTACCATCCTTTCGCTTTACAACGATGTGATTTGCATCACATTCAACAACTTCACCCGCTTCTTTAGCGATAAGTACACGTCCAGTATCGCGCGCTGCCATACCTTCAATACCAGTTCCTACAATTGGAGCTTCAGGGATCACACAAGGTGTCGCCTGCTTCTGCATGTTTGAACCCATAAGTGTACGGTTCGCATCATCATGGTTTAAGAATGGGATCATCGAGGTCGCCACTGAAAATGCCTGGTTTGTAGCGATATCCATGTAGTCAACATCGTTTCGTGCAACAAGTCGAGGTTCTCCACCACGACGAACTTCACAAAAGTCTTTTTCAATCTTTCCTTTATCACTTACAACAACTGCAGCATGGGCAATGTTGAATGGTTCTTCTTCATGTGCATTTAAGTACACAATTTCTCCAGTAAGAACACCCTTTTCAACTTTAACGTATGGTGTTTCGATGATACCGAATCGGTTTACTCGAGCATACATTGCAAGACGAAGAATCAAACCAATGTTCGGTCCCTCCGGAGTATGAATTGGACAAAGTCGTCCATAGTGAGAAGTATGCACATCGCGCACCTCAAAACCTGCACGCTCACGGGTAAGTCCACCTGGACCAAGCGCTGATAGCGTACGCAATCCCTCAAGTTCTCCAAGCACGTTTTGCTGTGGCATGAACTGTGAGAGCTGGTTTGTTGTATAGAATTCTTTAATCGCAGCCTGAAGAGGTCGTGGATTAAGAATCTGCATTGGGAGTGAGGTTTCTGCTTCAATAGTAGACATTCGATCTTGAATGTTTCGTTTCATTCGAGTCATACCAACTCGTACACGTTGGATAGCCATTTCACCGAAGTATCGAACACGTCGGAAACCAAGGTGGTCAATATCATCAGGCAATGCTCCAGGAGTATGGTTTAGCACCATAATGTTTCCAAGAATCAATCGGAAGTCTTCAAGTGTTACCACTCGCTGATCTTCTGACTTCTTCGCCTGTGGTCGGTCAAATCGAGAATTGAAGTGATGACGTCCAATTTCTGAAAGGTCATACCGTTCAGGTGAAAAGATAGAGTTCACAAATTCTTTTGCGTTGTCTACTGTTGCTAAGTCACCATCACGAAGTCGTTTGTACACTTCGATGTATGCATCATCAGTTGTTTTTGCTGGATCTTTTTCAAGTGTTGCCTTGATGTACTCCTCGCCACGTTCAACGTCGCTAAAGAGCTTAATCATATCTTCATCCTTTTCTACACCAAGAACACGCAATAGCGATGTTACAGGAACCTTTTTCTTTCGGTCAATCTTGATGTAAATAATTCCATCAGCTTCAGATTCAATCTCAATCCAAGCTCCTCGTGCTGGAATAACTTTTGCACCAAAGTATGTTTTTCCTTTTAATTCTTGTGAAGTAAAGAAGATACCGTAACTACGTGCAAGCTGTGGCACTACCACTCGCTCAACACCGTTAATGATAAACGTACCGTGGTCAGTCATCACTGGGATGTCCGCTAGGAAAATCTCTTGGTCCTTAGCAGAATCAAAAGTCTTATTTTTCAATACAACAGTTGCTCGCAATGGAGCATCATACGTAAGCTTGTTTGCCTTTGCGTGCTCAGGAGTACACTTAGGATTACCAAGTTCATACTTCTTAAACTGCATTTCAAACTTCTTCTCTGCGTAGTCAGTAATAGGAGAAAATTCTTTGAAAATTCCCTTAAGACCTTCCTCAACAAACCACTTAAACGAATCACGCTGTGGCTGAATCAAGTCAGGCAACTCTACCAATGGCTCTTTGGCAAGTTTGAATCGCTTCTGTGGCATTGCGCCTACTGAAGCATAGTCATCTGCTTTTGGATTGGTGTACATATATATGTATACGAAATTATGTACTCAGACAAATAGACACGAAAATCAAACGCTCAAAAGCGCTTATTGTCAGCCGTATTTATTTTTGCACGATTACTAATTGCATCACTTGAAAAGTGTTTTTTGCGTAAAAATCCTCCCAGATTTTTACAATACCTCCTTCCCAACTCAAATATCCGGAAACCGTGACTCACTCGAATAGAATATGTGTTAGTGGCCGAGATTATACAGGAAATACAATGTTTTGCAACTAGGCAATGTTGAAATTCCCATTAGTTTCAATTAATTGCAAGGCCTCAGAATCTTTAGGGTGATTAAAACAAATCGCATGTAAATTATCAGCAGTATCAATTCTAGTTTCTGAAAGTTTTCTAACCGGGTATGAACCTTCTTTTGGTAAGTTTGAGCGTGTAAATTTAACTTGCTTAACAGCAACAGACACCTTATATTCACCTCCTTGAGGATAACTAACTAAATGTGAATAACCTTTTGCCTTAATTCTATTAGATGCATCCTCATTTCCAAGATAATGAAAAAATAACGCCACTTCTACAGCTAAACCCTCTTCTTTAATTTTAAACGCAAAATGTGGCTTCTTCTTGGAAGAATATTGAAATACTTCTCCTGTCATATAATCAATCGGAAGAAAAACTTGTGCAGCTAAGTTTAATACTTCTTTTTTGTCGTCACGATTCCATCTGTGGGGTTGCGGAGGAACAAAGCCTGAATCCTGTAGGTCACGTGCATGAGTACCTACTAAACCATATTGTGAATCCTTACCGTCCCTCACTTCCGAATTTAAAACAGGGTGAAAACTAGCTTTCATCTTGCCGCCAAAAGTATTTACGAATAAGTAAACATTTTTAGAGTCTGCTCTGAGCGACCAAGTAGAAGAGCGCTGTTTTCCAGCCTGGTCAATCACACAAAAATTAAACTTCTTGAAAAAAATATCTCTTATTTGTGGCACAAGTCTACATATTTAACATTCGACCCACCTATTCCCTCGCCTAGGTGGCATCGAGAATTCCTCACTCTCGTTCGGACCGGATTGAAAGCAAAACTGTTTGCTTTCAATCCACCCAGCAAACTACTTCAGACCTTTACTCCGCCATTCATCTATATCTTTATGATTACCCTTCAGGAGCACGTCGGGGACTTTATATTTCTTTTTTTTGTACTCTAAAACATCTGGGCGAGTATACGCTTCGCCGTTAGTCTCGCGCTCATCTTCTAATGATTCAAACGTACCAAGTACCCCTGGAACCTGTCGGGATACTGAGTCAATAATAGACAAGGCAGGAAGTTCACCTCCAGTAAGGATGTAGTCGCCAACACTCACCTCTTGCGCCTTCAGTGCTTTGTTCACTCGGTAATCAATCCCTTCGTACCGTCCTGAAATAAGCACAACGTGGTCGTACTTCTTCGCTAAGTCTTTTGCCATCTTTTGATCAAACAGCTTTCCTCGTGGAGACATGATCAGTGTCTTCACCTTCTTTTCTTTCAAAGCTTTTATTTTTCGTCCTACAGCCTTATCCCAAGCCTTCAATACTGGTTCTGCTGCCATCACCATACCTGGGCCACCGCCATATGGCTTATTATCCACTTTCCTATTTTTATCCTTCGTGAAATCGCGTGGGTCATAGTATTCAATAGAAATCTTCTTCCCACGAACCTTCGCCCCCTTACCTTTGTCAGTCTTCTGCGCACGCCCCAAAATACTCGCGTCAGTATACGCTTTGCAAACCTCTGGAAACAATGTGATTACGTGAAAATTCATATACTATTTTAATAAGTCTTTATATTCTTCAACTTCGAGAGCAACTATTGGATGCAGAGGCTCGGGTAAATTATCTATCTTGAACCATCCGAGTTCCTCATGCTTTTCAGGTTCGTTATTTACTACCTTTTCACGATCAACTAAAATACGGTAGCGAAACACAATCCAATGCATTGATTTACCTTCATGCTCCCGAAAGGCTTCTCCCCATCCAAGAAATTCAGTCTCAAGTGATTTGGTATTGAATTCTTCCTCTATTTCCCGATTAAGCGCATCTAAAATTGGTTCATTGAAATGTACACCACCTGCACCACAAGACCAAGTACCATGAGCATCGCGTGAGCCCATCGCACGTCGATGAAAAAGATAATTTCCTTCACCATCATGAATATAGAAAGCTACGTTGACGCCAGTGTAATCGATACCTCTTTTCATACTTATTTCAATTCATCTCTTAACCTCATCCATAACTTCCCCATCTTGTTTTCTCCAGAACCATCTGCCCCTGTGCCCCAGTAGTAATCAGTTGGATACACCTTCAGTAGCGGAGAATCATCAGACTCTAATAATATATCTTTGATATCTTGGTGCTGTATAAGCTTTGCTCTAAAAATTAACTCCATTAATTCATCTTTATCACAGTCATCATCAACTTCTTTCCGCTCTTTAGCTAACTGAGCTTCCCTCCAAGCATCCATTGGACTCGTGGTATTCATAATCTTTTGTCGAGCGTCAGGTAACATACGCAATGATTGATACGCATGCTCAGCAGTTTTGTATACAACATCATCAATCTCTACTTCATGAGCAGAAAAAGGTGAGAGATACTGCCAACGTGATTCAACAAAATTAATGGCCCCAGACATACAGTGCATCGTAGCATAAAACCAAAATGCACAACACTCGAACACTGTACTACAGCAGTTAACCATTAGAGGAGAGTGTGCAGGATTCTTTCTAATACTACGGTTAACCGTAGTATTAGAAAACTTTAGATTTAATTACTGTATTAATTTCGAAATTAATACCTAAGATAAAACAAAAACGGCCGAAGGCCGTTTTTGTTTTCTTTGCTCCTCTATCTTATTTGAAGAATAGAAATGAGATGAAATACGTGGCGCAGGAGGAAAATAATGTGAGACGTACATTGAGTACGTTGAACATTATTTTGCCGAACCGCAACGAAGTAGTTCGCTCATTTATATCTTCAAATCGTCGATTGCGTCGTCGAGTGACTTTGCCTCCGGCGCCGCCTCATCACCTCCACTACTCATCGCTTCGCCCATGTCACTATCACCTCCTTCTTCTGTAGGGTCCTCGGTTACCACTCGCCCACCTTCTGGTTCGTTAATCTTTAAGTTAACTCGAGCGTCATTTTTCATTCCAACTACACGAAGAAGTGTGCGGATTGCTTTTGCGGTGTTTCCACTTCGTCCGATAATCTTTCCCATATCATCGGCATGTACGTCTAGTGTCAAAAGTACACCCATTTCATCTACGGTTCGGTTAATGCCTACGCTGTCTGGATTATCTACCAGTGACTTTACTACTGTTTCTAGAAATTGCTGATCATCTTGCATATGCGTTTTAGTTAGGAACTGTCTGATAAGCCTGCACATAAAGTGCTGCTACCTCAATAGTACGAAAGGTTTGTATAAACGTCAACAGCCTCAATGCATATACTGCATCGAGGCTGTTGCTTAAAGAGTAGCTTACGCTTTCTCTTCAGTCTCAGCTTCAGGAGTTTCCTCAGCTGGAGCTTCAACTTCTTCTTTTGCTTCTTCAGCAGGAGCTTCTGGAGCTTCTTCTGTTTCAGCTGGAGTTTCTTCTTCTGCAGGAGCTTCAGCCTCTGCTTTAGCAGCTTCTGCTGCTGCTGCCTCTTCTTCTGCTTTTTTTGCAAGGGCTTCTTCGTCTACAATAGGTGATTTTCGTGGAAGAGGGTTAATAGTCTTCGCGTTGATCACTTTTTGTTTAACGAGAATGTTGTGCACGGTATCTGAAGGCTGCACACCCTTTGAAAGCCAATCTTTAGCCGCATCCACATCAAGCTGAATGTGACTCATCTTTGGATTGTACGATCCAATGATTGCTACATGCTTGTTGCTCTTTGGGCCAGTTCGCTTATCAGTCACCACAATACGATAACTAGGATCGTTTTTGCGGCCGACTCGTTGTAATCTCATCATTAACATAACGGCAGAACAATACTATAGATGGTGTAATTTGGCAATAGAAAATGCCCCGCAAGCCAGCAGGGCATTCCATAAGTAGTCGTGTAGCGACCTCACTCAGGTTCGATCTCCGGAAAATGAATATCTCTCAAGAAGGACTCAAGTATATGCGTGAAAAAAGCATCATGATCAAAATACTCAATAGTGGATTCTGAGAGATTGATCGGGACACGTGGACACAACATCATTCCGACCAGCTGTCTAGAATCATCCACTGATACACACAGATTCTCAATGTCGCTATCCTGAAGAAAAGCGATTAATTCTATTGAACTTAACTCAACAGTAGTAACAACCCGCCAATCTTCACCGAGGGTCTCGGTGACCCACATTGTCTTCACACCATTTAAAACATCTTTGAGACCTACCTTTTTTATTCCTACAAGAATGACTGTGCCTGAAACTACATTGGCTCCAGAATCGGTATCTTCCAATATGTGTATCTTCATCCCTTTTAACTCCCTTTTAGAATAACTTACTAATCGAAACATACTATGGCATTTACTCTGCGTCAATGCTACTATGCGCCGTACATATATATGACTAATACAAACGAAAATAAGACATACGAAGGATCAATTGCGGTGCGAGGTAAAGGCATCGGTTTTTTTATTCGTCCTGACCAAAAAGAAGAAGATGAGGATATTCTCATTACAACTGAAAATCTTTCTTTTGCCCTTGATGGCGATATTGTAAAAGTTGAGGTCTTTCCTAAGGAAGGTGGGAAACGACAGGAAGGTAAAGTACTTGAGGTACTTGAGTCTGCAAACACTGAATTTATCGGTACAGTAAAACCAGCTGGAGCTGGCAAGCCTGAACGATACCTGCAGCCTGACAATCACCGAATCCATGTCCGCCCTATTCTTCCAGACGCTACTGAGCTTGATGACGGCATGAAAGTCATTGTTGAAATCGCTTCTTGGACATCTCCACACACTGCACCAATTGGAAAAATAACTGAAACACTTGGTAAGGCTGGGGACCACGAAACAGAAATGCAGGCAATCATCCGTTCTGGTGGTTTTTCTGAAAGTTTCTCTGAAGAAGTTTCTGAAGCAGCACAAGAACTCTACACACGTAAAGATGCGATTTTTGCAGCAGCAATTGAAGCTACTAAAGGTGCTACGCCAACTCGTAAAGATATGCGAGACACCATCACCATGACCATTGACCCAGCAGACTCAAAGGACTTTGACGATGCGCTTTCGTTTAAAAAATTAGACAACGGTAATTATGAAATTGGTATTCATATTGCGGACGTGTCTCACTATGTTGAGGAAGGAGATGTTATTGACGTCGAAGCTCATGAACGAGGAACCTCGATCTACCTTGTAGACCGAGTAATTCCAATGCTTCCAGAGGTACTTTCTAATGACCTCTGTTCGCTCCGACCAAACGAAGATCGTCTTGCATTTTCTGCAGTATTTGAAATAACTCCTGATGCTGCTGTTGCAGGAGAATGGTACGGACAAACTATCATCCACTCAAACCGGCGGTTTAGCTACCAAGATGCTCAAGCAGTGATCGATGAACAGGCTGGCGACAATCTTGAGGCTCTGAACACACTAATGAACGTCAGTCGTCTTCTTCGAAAGCAACGATATAAAAATGGTGCCATTGCGTTTGAACAACCTGAAGTGAAATTTGTACTAGACGACGCTGGAAAACCAATAGACGTCGTTGCAAAAGTACGTATTGAAACAATGATGATGATTGAGGACTTTATGCTTCTTGCTAACCAAGGAGTTTCAAAGTACGTTGATAAACTTTGTAAGGACTCAAGCAAACCAACGACATTTATTTATCGTATTCACGACTCACCTGACCCTGACCGTATCAATGATCTTGCTATCTTTGTGCACGCACTAGGATATGAATTTAAGGCTGATAACGGTGAGGTAGATGCACGAGACATCAACAAGCTCCTAAAAGAAATTGAAGGATCACCAGAAGAAGATCTTTTGAAAGTGGCAACTATCCGTTCAATGGCAAAGGCAGTCTACTCAACAAAGAACATCGGTCACTTTGGTCTTGCGTTTGCGTTTTATTCACACTTCACATCACCTATCCGTCGGTATCCTGACCTGATGGCACACCGTATGCTTCGTAAACATCTAGATGGTACCTTGATTGGTCCAAAAGAGATGACAAAGCACGAGAAAACTGCACTACATGCATCAGAACGAGAAATGTTTGCCGTGCGTGCTGAAAGGAACTCAATTAAATACAAGCAAGTAGAATACCTACTAGATAAAGTTGGTGAAGAGTTTGATGGAATCATCACTGGTGTCACTGATTGGGGTATTTATGTTCAAGAAAAAAATTCCATGGCAGACGGAATGGTTCGACTCGGGAGTATCAAGGGAGACTACTTCAAAAATGAAGCTGATAAGTACCGAATCAAAGGCGAAAGAACCGGGGTCACCTACTCACTTGGACAAGAGGTTCGAGTTAAACTAGAACGAGCAGACCTGGAAGAACGACAACTCGACTTCTCTTTAATCATCTAAAATTAGCGACCTACTTCAGCAGGCTTCGGGAAATATTTGTCAGAGTACCACTTAGTACACTTACAAATATTTTCCTCACCTGCTTTGTATCTCATCTAATTTTAAATGATTAAACAATTTGATGGACTATCGAACAAAAAAACGTACCGCCGTAAGGTAGTACGTTTTTTATGTTTGGTTGCAGTTTGTAAGTTTTTTAAAGTTGATACGTCATAACTACTACATGAACACACAAAGCCACAATATGAATCGAACTATTGAAAATGCCTATCCTAAGAAAGGTATCAATTTTAGTGATTGCGTAACATCGCTCACTTCCCTTTTTAAACTTCGATCTAGCCGTGGCTATGGTTCTCGTAAATCTGCATACAGTTACTACATGCGGAATATCTAATTCCAACACTCCACAATCAAACATATCTTCGGCTCGATCTGCGCTGAAGATGTTTTATTTTTAGCTGAAGATTAAGCATATTACTAGACATATAACGGAGAAAAACAATGAATACACAAAGACAAACGTTCCTTTCAGGCACTTCAATCGACTTAGTACTGCTTGAGGCAGAAGACAACGTCATCATGTTACCTTGGTTAAATAACCCAAAGGTAAACAAATTCCTAAGTCGTGGCGCAACGCCAATGACGTTGGCTATAGAGGATAAGTTTATTGCCAGCGCATACACTAATCCAAATAATATTGTGTTTGGAATCTGGCACAATGAGGACAAAAAACTCATTGGTAATACTGGACTACACAGTATTGATCAACTCAACCAAACTGCAACGTTTGGTGTCATTATTGGCAATGAAGACTACTGGGGAAATGGCCATGGTACAGAAGTACTTAACCTTATGATTGAGTACGCCTTTTCACAACGAAACCTGCGAAGTGTTAGTCTCAGTGTATATAGTAACAATCCGCGAGGAAAACGGTGCTACGAAAAATGCGGTTTTGTAGAAATTGGTCGATATCCAAAACATGTCTTCAAAGAGGGTGTTTGGCATGATGAAATACTCATGATTACCCACAGTCCGATACACTCATAATAATAGACCTGGCAGTTTTATCTGCCAGGTCTTTACTTTATCTTTTTGTATGTCATCATATAGTTAACAGCATGAAAGGAGCTGACCAATGGAGAATGTTCTTCATAAACCAAATCCTCCTCCGACTTGGGACCTGACCCTCATAATAAACGAGGGTGCGGATCCATTGTATCTACTTAAGGCTTATCGGATTATCAAATCCTATCTTGAGCCTTCATTAATACAACACAAACGAATCAAAAAGGGTGAACATCGTTTTACACTGACTTCTGTAGGTGAACCAATCGATAGGTCGATTGAACGTACCGTTGAAGGTGAAACATGGCCACACCTAAAAACCATCGGTGGAGAGTACTATGTCGCAATGTGACATAAAAATACCTGCGGATGTTATTACACAACCGCAGGCTTTTCTTTATTTCGCTACTGCTACTGCTTCGTCAAACTTCACTGAAAGGAGTTTTGAGACCCCATCACCGCCCATAGTTACTCCATAGAGGATACCTGCACGACTCATGGTCTCACGATTATGGGTAATAAGAATTAGTTGCGACTTCTCAGCTAACGCTTCAATCATGTCACCATATCGTCGAGAGTTCGCTTCATCAAGAGCTGCATCGGTCTCATCAAGAATAATAAACAAAGGTGGGTTAACCTGACTCATTGCAAAGATAAGCGCAATACTCGTCAATGCTCGTTCACCACCAGAAAGCATGTCTAGACCCTTCACACGTTTATTTGGAAGTTTTACATCTAACTCAATTCCCTCCTGCGCTTCTTCATCTTCTACATCTTCATCAATTTCGATTTCTTCACCAAACTCATCTTCACCTTTTTGTTTCTTCTTTATCTTTGGTTTCACTCGTAAAAGTTTTGCTTCTCCACCCCCGAACATAAGTGCGAAAAATCGACTGAACTCTGCATCAATCTTATCGATACCCGCAACGAATTGTTCATCAAGCTGTACCACAAGCTCAGAGATAAGCTCCTCAAGTTTTGTTACTGACGACTCTAAGTCAGCAACTTCATGCACCAAAAAT
>Ga0209119_1002674_pt1 | contig 16162 bp, 16 predicted proteins | sample COG_03_FD_184747 | JGI IMG/M metagenome (GOLD analysis project Ga0209119, IMG submission 184747) | Pelagic Microbial community sample from North Sea - COGITO 998_met_03 (SPAdes) (version 2) | ecosystem: Environmental > Aquatic > Marine > Neritic zone/Coastal water | place: Helgoland, sampling... | reverse complement strand
AAAGAGAAATTACTTCTAACTAATTGATTTATATGAACTAAATGGTGGGCCCAGTAGGACTTGAACCTACGACCAATCGATTATGAGTCGACTGCTCTAACCAACTGAGCTATGGGCCCTTTTTTAAACTTGCATTTTTGGCTAATCACGGCGTTGCGCGGCTTCGCTCTCTCAGTCACATACCGATGTATGCTCCTTCAATCGCGCCTTGCGCTAAGCCAAAAATTCGGCGTTTAAACCTGACATTGCCTTTTTGGCTTATCGCGGCGTTGCTCTAAACCAAAAATTCAGTATTTAACTCTTTCTTACTCGTCAATAAAGCTACGCAGATGATCCGAGCGAGTCGGGTGACGCAGCTTGCGCAGTGCCTTGGCTTCAATCTGACGAATACGCTCACGGGTTACATCGAACTGCTTGCCGACTTCTTCCAGTGTGTGGTCTGTATTCATATCGATACCGAAGCGCATACGCAGTACCTTTGCTTCTCTAGCTGTCAGGCTGCCCAGAACATCACGGGTGGACTCGGTGAGGTTATTGCTGGTCGCTTCATCGAGCGGTAGGGCAATAGTGGTATCTTCGATAAGATCACCAATGCTGGCATCTTCATCTTCACCAATCGGCGTCTCCATAGAGATCGGCTCTTTGGCGATTTTAAGCACTTTACGAATCTTGTCTTCAGGCATTTCCATACGTTCTGCCAACTCTTCTGGAGAGGGTTCGCGACCCATTTCCTGAAGCATCTGGCGAGATACACGGTTGAGCTTATTGATAGTCTCAATCATATGTACCGGAATACGAATGGTGCGCGCCTGGTCGGCAATCGATCGGGTGATCGCCTGACGAATCCACCAGGTTGCATAGGTGGAGAACTTGTAACCGCGACGATATTCAAACTTATCAACCGCTTTCATTAGGCCGATATTACCTTCCTGAATCAGGTCGAGGAACTGCAGGCCACGGTTGGTGTACTTCTTGGCGATCGAGATAACCAGACGCAGGTTGGCCTCAACCATCTCTTTCTTGGCGCGACGGGCCATGGCTTCACCCATGGTCATACGACGATTGATATCTTTAATCGCGGCGACATTCATGCCGCTGTGTTTTTCAATTTGCGCCAGCTTGCGCTGTGAGCGAAGAATATCAATTTCCTGGTTGGCAACTTTCTCAGCCCAAGGCTCGTCTGATTTAGCCAGTTCAGTAACCCATGAAAGGTTGGCTTCGTTACCTGGGAACTTAGTGATAAATTCCTTGCGCGGCATCTTGCCGAGACGAATACAGAGTCTCATAAGCTTGCGCTCTTCAGAGCGAACACGCTCTACAGTGATGCGAACTTTGGCAATCAGCGGATCAAACTGACGCGGTGTCAGTTTCAGATACTTAAAGAGGTCGGCCAATTCGGCGATGTTTTTCTTGCCGGAATCGCTGTCGCGACCGTAGCGAGAGATAGAGTTTTCGGTTTTCTTCAGCTGCTTGCGAATGGCATCAAAACGCTCGAAAGCTACTTCCGGGTCAAGCCCGCCTTCGTGTTGTTCTTCTTCCTCTTCGTCTTCTTCCTCAGTGTCGCCATTCTCCAGCTTCAGCGCTTCAGCGGCTTGCTGCTGCGCCAGGGCTGATGGTACGTGCTCCATGGGATTCAGGTAGCCACTGATAATATCGACCAGCTTGCGTTCGCCGGCTTCGACTTTCTCGTATTCAGTGATAATCGTGCCAACGGTGGTTGGCCAGTCGGAAACCGCAGCCATCAGCTCGCGGGTTCCCTCTTCAATTCGTTTGGCGATTTCAATTTCGCCTTCGCGGGTCAGCAGTTCAACCGAGCCCATCTCACGCATATACATACGGACTGGGTCAGTGGTGCGGTGCTGTTCAGATTCAACCGATGCCAGAGCGGCGGCAGCTTCAGCGGCGGCGACTTCATCGGGAGTATTGTCCCCGGAAAGCATCAGCAGAGTTTCAGCATCTGGGGCCGTTTCAAAAACGGTAATACCCATATCGTTGATCATCTGAATGATATCTTCGACCTGTTCCGGATCGGCGATATCTTCGGGAAGGTGATCATTTACTTCAGCATAAGTCAGGTAGCGCTGCTCGCGACCCTTAGCGATAAGATCTTTAATGCCGGATTGTTGTTTTTGAGTAACGTCGGTCATAGTTTCAAATACTGTTTTGAGGCTGAAAAATAGCGCGCAATTATAGCGGAAAATATACCCCCTGTCTGAAGTAATTTAGGGGTTTATTAGAAGTACGCTTAATTTCTTATACTAGACTACAAGTCGTTGTTTTATCTTGTTTTTTAATTCTAGAGTTTGACTGTCGTCGCCCAGTTGCATATGAATCTTAAGCAGCTGTTTGATTTGGCGTTCGCTGAGGCTTTCCTGAGAGAGCAAAAATGTCGCTTTTCTCTCGCCGGGAAGGGCTTCAAAAGCATCGCGCATCACATGGGCCAGGGTGTCATTAAATTCCTGATCATCATCCCGTCCAGTGCCTTTAGGTGGCTGATGCAGCTCACTGCCGGCAAGGGTTCTCAGCAGCTGTAGCTCCTGAGGATCGCTTTGCTTAGCCTGCATGCGCGCGAAGATATGCGAGGTTTTGGTGCACTGGGATTCACTGTTAATCAGTGCGAGAATTTTTAGAAACAGTGCCATATCGCTATCTGCAGAGACACTAAGAATCTCAATATCGTCGACATATTCGGCCAGCTGCGGGTGATTGATCAGCAGGGCAGTCAGAAACTTTACCGGTGACAGGCGAATTTTATTGGTTCGCGCCGTTGGGGTTTCGGGGTAGGGCTCATAGTCCACACCACCGTATATTTCTGGCGGCTCCTCGCCGTATGACTCGGGTTGTTGAGGCTGAGATTGAGGGCTGCTGGGTTCAGCATTGTACTGCTGGGGCGGCTTATGGGTGGCCACATAGTCGCGCAAATTATCCGCCGAAATACCGGTGCGTCGAGATAGCTCTTCCAGCATCAGCTGACGGAAAACACCCTGGGGAATACGATTGATCTGCGGTGCGCAGACTTTACTCAGTCGCGCCTTGCCATCTGCAGTGCTGTCATCGATGCCATCGCTAAGCTGTTCAAATAGGAACTCTGAAAGCGGTAGGGCGCTGTTTACCTGCTCCATAAAATCTTGCTTGCCAAGCTGGCGAACCATGGTGTCCGGGTCTTCGCCGTCGGGCAGAAACAGAAACTTGGCGGAAACGCCATCACGCATCTCCGGCAGCGCGGTTTCCAGAGCCCGAGCGGCGGCTTTGCGGCCGGCTTTATCGCCATCGAAGCAAAACACAATCTCCGAGGTGTAGCGGAAGATTTTCTGCAAGTGACTTTCGGTCAGCGCTGTTCCCAGAGTTGCCACGGCATTATTGATCTCAAACTGAGCCAGGGCGATCACATCCATATAGCCCTCAACCATAATCAGGCAGGGGATCTCTTTGAGTTTCTGGCGCGCCTCGTAGAGCCCATAGAGCTCTCTGCCCTTGTGAAACACCGGTGTCTCTGGTGAGTTAAGGTATTTTGGCGTGCTGTCATCCAGCACTCGACCACCAAAGCCCACGGTGCGACCACGCTGATCGCGGATCGGAAAGGTGATGCGGTGACGAAATCGGTCGTACTGTTTTTTCTCTTCGGGCTTGGTGACCAGCATGCCGGACTCATCGAGCAGTCCGATGCGCTCTGGGTCTGTGCCCACGGCTTTTAGCAGATTGTCCCATCCCGGTGGCGCATAGCCAACGCCATATTGTCCGGCGACCTGGCCGCTTAGGCCGCGACCTTTGAGGTAATCGACGGCACCTGCAGCGGCCTGATGTTGGCGCAATTGCTGGCGGAAGTATTTATCTGACTCGCCAAGTACCGAGTAGAGGCTGTCTTTTTGTCTGCTGACCTGAGGGTCCTGTGCCGCTTCGCGAGGAATTTCGAGGCCGGCATTCTTAGCCAGCATTTCCACGGCGGGCAGAAAATCGAGACGGTCAAATTCCATCACAAAGCCGAGGGCATTGCCGCCAGCACCACAGCCAAAGCAGTAGTAGAACTGTTTGTCCTGGGCGACGGTAAATGAGGGGCTTTTCTCTTCGTGGAAGGGGCAGCAGGCTTTGTAGTTCTTGCCGGCCTTTTTTAGCGGGACACGACCATTGACCACATCGACTATGTCAATGCGATCGAGCAGGTCATCAATAAATGTTTGTGGAATTCGTCCGGCCATTGGCGCTACAAGATGCTCTGGTTTGTTAGCTATAGTGTAACGCCTTCGTCGGCGAAATAAACTAGCGGTGGTGCTCGGGGCTTTTTGTTAGGAAAAGCTCATGCCCACATCACTAAGGGCTTTCTAGTTAGCTAAGACTTTCTAGTTAGCTAAGAACTTTCTATTAGCTAAGGGCTTTCTATTAGCTAAGGGCTTTCTATTAGCTAAGGGCTTTCTTAATCAGCCCGCTAACAGCGCCAGCATCAGCACGACCCTGAATCTTAGGCTTGATAATACCCATCACCTTACCCATATCGCGCATTGATTCTGCACCAGTGTCGGCAATAGCCTGTGCAATAAGCTCAGCAATTTCCGCTTCGGTTAATGCTGTGGGCAAAAAGTCCTGAATAACCGCAATCTCAGCGATTTCGACATCGGCCAGTTCCTGACGGCCAGCGCTTTCATACTGGGTAATGGAATCGCGGCGTTGCTTAACCATTTTGTCCAGTACTGCCAGTGTGCGTGCGTCTTCAATCTCGATTCGCTCGTCTACTTCGATACGCTTTATCTCCGCCAGTACCAGACGGATAGCGCCCAGGCGCTCTTTATCTTTGGCGCGCATAGCATCTTTCATAGCGTCTTTGAGCTGCTGTTTTAATGACATATTAATTCTCCGATTAAAATGGAATTCTTGTTTTCCAGAAACACAAAAAGCGCCGATCAGGCGCTCTTTGAATTAACTCAATAGGTAAAACTCTGGTTATAGAGTTTTACTTAGTAGAGTCGAGTAAACTTGCGTGATTCGCGAGATACTTTTTTCTGGTTGCGCTTAACAGCGGCAGCAGCTTTACGCTTGCGTTCCCATGTGGGCTTCTCGTAGAACTCACAGCTGCGTACTTTAGCCAGAATACCGGCTTTCTCGCATGAACGTTTAAAGCGACGTAATGCTACGTCAAAGGGCTCGTTTTCTTTAAGTCGAACGCTTGGCATCTATTATCAATCCTGTTAATTGGTTATATATAAATGGTCATATATAAAATCGTTTAAAACGATCTGTCACTAAGAACTATTTCTTAGCTGACTCTTAAGGGCGCGTAGTCTATACACATAGCCTGTTTGATGCAAAGCTTTTTGCACGCTTTTCACCGCTTAATTGGCCAGAGCAAAGTACCGGTTCACACAGGGCTGCAGAGGGTTTAAAGTTACGCCTTCCAGCGGGCGCTGCCAATGTCCGCAAATTACGCTTCAGGGCCAGAATAAATGCTTGTGTTAGGAATAGAAACATCCTGCGATGAAACCGGCGTCGCTGTCTATGACAGTGATCGCGGGCTATTGGCGCATACTCTGTACTCGCAGGTCAAACTCCATGCCGAATACGGTGGTGTGGTGCCAGAACTCGCCTCGCGAGATCATGTACGCAAAATATTGCCTATGCTGGAAAAGGTTCTCGACGAAGCCAATATCAGCAAAGCTGAGCTCGATGGCATTGCTTACACCGCTGGTCCGGGGTTGATGGGTGCTCTAATGGTCGGTGGTTCAGTGGCGACAGCGATGGCCTATACCCTGAAAATACCTGTATTAGGTGTGCATCATATGGAAGGTCATCTGTTGGCACCCATGCTTGAAGAGAATCCACCGGCATTTCCCTTTGTTGCTCTCTTGGTCTCCGGAGGCCACACCCAGCTGGTTTCTGTTACCGGGATTGGTGAGTATGAGCTGCTCGGTGAATCGATTGACGATGCGGCGGGCGAAGCCTTTGATAAGACCGCCAAATTACTCGACCTGGAATACCCCGGCGGCCCGCGACTGGCGGCAATGGCCGAGTCTGGCAATATCGAACGGTTTTCTTTTCCACGCCCAATGACCGATCGGCCGGGTCTGGATTTTAGTTTTTCAGGGCTAAAAACCTTTACCCGCAACCTTATCGAAAAAAATCGCGGCGACGATGTGCTACCTGACGATCAGACCATGGCGGATATCTGTGCTGGATTTCAGGAGGCAGTGGTCGACACGCTGGTGATTAAATGCCGCAGAGCCATGCAGCAGACCGCAATGAAAACCCTGGTGATTGCCGGTGGTGTTTCAGCTAACCTGCGACTGCGCAACAAACTTGAAGTCGCTCTGGCCAAAGATGGCGCAAAAGTATTCTATGCCCGCCACGAGTTTTGCACTGATAATGGTGCGATGATTGCCTATGCCGGCTGCCAGCGTTTGCTCGCCGGCGAAAAAAATAAATTGGAAATCTCGGCAACGCCGCGTTGGCCACTGGATCAACTGATACAGCCACAGGAAAGAATTTGATGGATATTGTCTATATAAGAGACCTGCGAATTGAGACCATAATTGGTATCTACGACTGGGAGCGCGAGGTAAAGCAGATTGTTAGTCTCGATCTGGAGATGGCCCACGATATTCGCAAAGCTGCTGAAACTGACGATATTCAGTATGCCCTAAACTACAAATCGATCGCCAAGCGACTGATAAAGTTTATTGAAGAGAGCGAGTTTTTACTGGTTGAGCGCATGGCGGAAGAAGTCGCCGGCATAGTGACCAATGAATTTTCTGTGCCCTGGTTAAAGCTGCGTGTCAGCAAACCCGGCGCACTTAGAGGATCTCAGGATGTGGGTATTTTGATTGAGCGCGGAGTAAAGCCCTAATGGCGCTGATCTACCTCAGCCTGGGTAGCAATATTGATCGCCAGCGGCGCATCACCGCAGCGCTGGATGCTCTGGCAGAGAACTTTGGAGAGTTGCTGCTCTCCTCGGTTTATGAAAGTGAGTCGGTGGGCTTTGCAGGAGACAGTTTTTACAATTTAGTGGTCGGTATCCACTCATCGCTGCCTGTGGGCCAAGTGTCGAAAATTCTCAAATCAATTGAAGACCAGAATGGTCGTGATCGCAGCGGCCCGCGATTTGGTCCACGCAGTCTGGATATAGATATTCTTACGGTCGACGATAGGGTCGGAGAGATCGACGGCATCCAGTTGCCCCGCGACGAGGTATTAAAAAATGCCTTTGTGTTGCTGCCCCTTGCCGAGATTGCCGCGCACAGCCAGCACCCGGTAACCGCCCAGAGTTACTCTCAGCACTGGCAGCAATTTGATAAAGACAAACAGAAGCTGTGGCCGGTGGATTTTATCTGGCGCGGTGAAAATATTACCGCTGCCAACTGATTTATTAGCTATATCACACAGAGATAAATTCTCAGGCTATACTGATTTTGAGCCACTGGTAAGGTGGTCTGATTCAATCAATTTTACGAAGCAAGGATGCTATCGATGCCGTTATTTACAGCCAATTCTGAAACAGAATATCCCAAACTATTTATCTCCTACAGTCAGACTGATGATCGCCATAAAGGTTGGGTTGTCGATCTCGCTGAGCGCCTTCTCAAGGATGGCGTTGAAGTTATTATGGATCGCTGGGATCTGCGCTATGGCCACGAAATGTACGTATTTATGGAGCAGATGGTTACTGATCCAACAGTCGATAAGGTACTGATAGTTTGTGATGGCAAATACAAGGAAAAGGCCGATGGAAGAATAGGTGGGGTCGGTAACGAGGTAGAGTTGATGGTAAATTGCATTGCCAATGACACTACCCAAGAGAAATTTTTTGCCCTGGCCTGTGAGAAAAATGAAGATGGCAATGGCTGCATACCGAACTATTTGAGCTCGCGGTTTTATATTGATTTTTCTGATGCGGAAGATTTTGAGCTCAACTACGACCGCTTACTGTTCTTTGTTTACGGGCGTGAGTACCACAAAAAACCGCCTCGCGGCGAGATGCCTGAGCGCCTTAGGAGCACTGAGGGTATCCCCTTATCAAGCGAAAGGTCAGGGCCAGAAAGAGACAATATATCGGCTCAACCCACCCCATTTGCTGATGTTCTCAATCTGATCTACGGCAATGCAAAACAGTTTAAGGCAGAGAAAGGCTGGCTTTCAGCAGTAAGTGGAGAAGCTGGTGACGAGCCTCTGTCGACAGGTCCTGACAAAAGCTCTTCAGATAAAAGCTCTTCAGACAAAAGCTATAGAGATGTCTCCCTGGTCTCCTCCAGTTTTGAGCAGAGTGAAATATTACTTGAAAGCATACTCAATGGACTGACGCGACTGGGCTCTAAAGACTACGCTATAAAAGATTATCTAAAGGCGATTTGTGCCGCCTTTAATGCCAGCTCATGCACTTTTATAGAGAATATGGAGCAGTTTCATACCAGCAAGCGCGGGGAGGTTTCCGCGCGGCAAATCAAAACTCTCCGCGACGAATACAGCGAACTATTTGGTCAAAATTTAGCCCTGGTGTTTAACGCTTCGCGCTCTGTTTTTAAGAATAATTCTGCCTATGTACCGCTGGTTTTTGACAGCTCCGTCACTCAGGGCCATATAGCTGGACTACTTATCAATGGGATTGATAAGGCAATCAAAATTGATGCAAGTTTTCAGATTGTCTTATCGTCCATCTATGAAAAAACCAATGGTTTCACTGACAGCCCGAAAGCCGATGAAATTCGCATGCATGTCTATGATAACTTTAAGACAGTTTACAACTTTGTCAGTGATGAAATGTACGAGCGCCGCTATGCATTGTTTAACCAGCAGCTCAGCTCGGTAGATGTCCATTACGAACCAATTATTCAGTTTAGCGCCTCGGGTAAGAGCTTTAATATTATTGGCTTTGAGGCACTGGCGCGGGTCGATAACCTGGTTCCGGGCTGGCTTTTTAAAGCCGCAGAGTTATGGGGTCTAAGGTTTCAGACCCAGCTTGATATTTATATTTTAAGAACCGCATTAACCAAATATCTCGATCAGCTGGTCAAGAGCAAGCGTCGCTCGTTCAGCAAGTTAATGATGCTTACCGTCAATTTGTACTCCAGCACCATTCTCCGTGCTGGGTATAGAGATGAGCTTTACAAAATACTCGAAGAGCTTAAATTTCCCGGCGACAAACTGGTATTGGAGTTATCGGAAAAAGGCGTGATCAGAGCCGGTGACAATGAAGAACAGAATCTGGAGGCGTTTATCAGTGCCAAAGAACAGCTCAAGGAAAAGCGCGTACAGATAGCCATTGATGACTTTGGTGCAGGTTATAGCTCACTGCTTAGAGTGCAAAAAATTATGCCCGACTTTGTCAAAGTGGATCGCGAGGTGCTGTTGTATCAACCTGCCTTCGCGGCAGAGATGATTGCCCAGTTAGTCAGCACCAAGGATGCATCTCACAATCGACTATTTCGGGTTATTGTTGAAGGGCTGGATGAAGAAGTAGAAAAGAATATTACCCTTTCAGCCCTGGTCAACGATCTCGAAGTGGATTATATCCAGGGTCATGCGCTGGCCATGGCAAGCCATGAACCACTGGAGCGCCTGGACAAAGCCAAGCACGATGAAATCAAGCAAAAGTTAGGCTGGTAGCCTGTCGGAAGCGCTTACAGGCTATTGGAGCTACCGCCATCCACAGCAATAGTCTGGCCGGTCATATAGCTCGCATTCACCGCCAGGAAAAACACCGTCTCGGCAATATCCGCCTCACAACCCAAACGTCCCATGGGCACCTTGCTCAGCACTGAATTCTGCTTATTGGTATCGTCCAACTCATGTTCGGGCCAGAGGATTGCACCCGGGGCAACACTATTCACCCGCACATTAGGTGCCAGCTCCAGAGCCATAGATTTGGTCATCGCGATATTGCCGGCCTTGGCGACCGTATATATGGGGTGATTTTTAAGTGCCTGTCGCGCGTGCATATCCGAGATATTAACAATGCTGCCATGGCTTTTTTGCAGCTGGGGTGCCAGACCTTGGGACAGAAAGAACGGTCCTTTGAGATTGCTGTTAATCAGATCATCCCACTGCTGGTCGTTACAGCCCTCAAGGGGTGTTGGGTAAAAACTCGAGGCATTGTTGATCAGCACATCCAGACGACCCAGTGAATCCACCAGATCAATCATTTTCTGCAGGCCGGCCATATCATTGAGATCGGCCTGAACCAACAGGCAGCTATTGTCACGCAGGCGATTAAATTTCTCGCAGAGCCTGTCGGCATCACTTCCAGAACGATTGTAGTGAATAATCACCTGATAGCCAGCACTGTGGAAAAGCTCAGCCGTGGCTGCGCCTATTCGTCTGGCTGCGCCGGTAATTAAAACGACTGGAGTTGAATCTTTATCAATATTCGCCATAAAAGGTTAGCTCGCGTTGTAGGTTTGTTTTAACTCTGCAATGCAGGCAATACGGCGCAGACTCAATTGGCGACCAATCTCGGCGCCCTCTAACCCGGATTTCACCAGATCGGCAATGCTGATATCGGTCACTTTACTGAGCGCAGCACGCAGATAATCCGCAGATGGATAGTCGCGCTCTTCAAAACCGGTTCGGCCGCGGGCATCGGCCTCGCAGCAGAGTATAAAGTCTTCGAGTTTATCGCTGGATTTAAGCGCGCCTATACCTTTTAACAGTTCCAGAATTGATTCCGGCTCCAACGCCTGCGCCTTGTGGCACATCAGATGGTACTCGGTCACTGCCACAGCCAGCTGGCGAAAATGGTTGGGTACTTTTAAACGATCACAGAGACTCTCGACCAGAGTCACGCCGCGCGCTTCATGCCCGGAGTGGCTGGGTAAAATATGTTCCGGAGTAATACCTTTGCCAAGGTCGTGAACCAGAACCGCAAAGCGAATTACGCTGTTATTAGAGAGTTTCACCGACTGCTGCAATGCCATCAATATATGGATGCCAGTGTCGACTTCCGGATGAAAATCCGCCCGCTGGGGCACGCCAAATAGACAGTCAACTTCCGGAAACAGCGCTTTCAGTGCCCCGCAGTCGCGCAGGGTTTGAATATAGATATCCGGCGACCGCTCACCCAGAGCGCGCTCGGTCTCTTTCCAGACCCGCTCGGCAACCAGATAGTCGAGCTCGCCACTGGCGGTAATCGACGTCATTAAATCCACAGTTTCCGGCGCAATGGTAAAGCCGAGGTGATGGTAGCGGGCGGCAAAGCGCGCCACGCGCAAAACTCTTAAAGGGTCTTCAGTAAAAGCATCGGAGACATGGCGAAGCAGTTTGTCGCCGAGGTCGCGCTGACCTCCGTAGGGATCGATAAGCGAACCGTCCTGATCTTCAGCCATCGCATTAATCGTCAAATCGCGACGCACTAAATCCTCTTCCAGGCTGATATTCTCGTCGGCATGGAAGGTAAATCCCTGATAGCCGTGACCGGACTTGCGCTCAGTGCGAGCCAGTGCGTACTCCTCACCGGTCTCCGGTTGAATAAAAACCGGAAAGTCACTGCCCACAGGAACATAGTTGAGATCGACCATTTTTTGTGGGGTTGCGCCAACTACTACCCAGTCATTTTCATCACTGGGGTAGTTAAGTAGTTTGTCGCGAACGGCGCCGCCGACTCGGTAGATTTTCATCCGGGATTCCAATGCTTTTGCTTTAGGCAGTTATTTTTATGGCACTAAATTTACCGCATTGTAAGACGCGCCGCAGTTCACCTCAATCAATACTGGTGGAGGCAATACCGGTGCAGGGAGTTTATGCACATTCCTCGGGGTTAGTCAGTAGCTGCTCAAGACCTGGCTTATCAATTATTTCGATCTCTTTCTTGTTGACTAGCAGGTAGCCCTCTCTCTGGAAATGGCTAAAGCCACGGCTGACAGTTTCAACCGTCAGGCCCAGATAGTTGCTGATCTCGCCGCGGGACATCGGCAGCCGAAAGCGGGTTGAAGAGAGCTTTTGTTGAGCCAGGCGTGCTGAGAGGCTCAGCAGCAGGCTGGCGATGCGCTGATGAGCAGAATTTCCTGCCAGCAGAGCAATCAGTTTTTGATCGGCGCCGATCTCTCTGCCGATCAGTTTCATCATATGTTTGTGGATGGAGGGAATGGTTGCGCTGAGAAGGTCCAGCTGTTTGTAGGGGATCTCACAGACGGAAGTGGTTTCCATGGCAACAGCTGTATTTAGATAATAGTTTTCGGCAAGGCCATCCCAGCCAAAAATCTCTCCGGGTAGATAGAAACCTGTCACCTGCTCTCTGCCATCATTGTCAATACAGAATGACTTTATAGAGCCGCTGCGAATAGCGTAGACGGCAGTGAATTTTTCGCCGCTGTTAAAAACGGCATGTTTCTCTCTATAGGGGCTACCGCGTTGAATAATCTGGTCCAGTTTGTACAGTTCCTCCGATCTGAGTGAGAGAGGAATACATAAGGTGTTCATTCGGCAGTCACGGCAGCTGACCGGGTTGGTATAGACATTCTCGACGCTTTTCAAAATATCATCCTTAATAAAATAAATTCCAACACAAACCTTTAATCACAAGTATAGACGCTGAGTTGATCTAAATCAGTTTGATTTTCACTGGATTTTCACCGGGTTAGAGTTTGCCGACTACACTAAAAATAATGTCCACAGGGTCTTTACAGGGGAGTTAAATGAAAAATATTCTAGTAGTTCTGGATGGCTCGGAGAGTGATGAGCATGTCCTCGGGCAGGCTGTTCAAGTAGCCACAACCAATGGCGGAGATATCCACCTGTTTATGGTTGTCTACGACTCTATAGAAGAGCTGAATCGTTATGTTGGCTTTGATAATTACGCCGAGGTAAAGCAGGCAATTCTGGATGAGGCCGAGGTTAAGCTGCGCGTGCTTACCGACAAATTTGGTGGTCGTTTCTCATCGACTATGCACTGGGGACGGCGCTGGCATTTCAGTGTTGTAGTCGAAGCGAAAAAAATCTCCGCAGATCTTATTGTCAAAGCGGTGCATCGCCATTCCCGTATAGCGGAATTTCTCCACACGCCCGAAGATTGGCATCTGCTTCGCGAAGCCAGCTGCCCAGTGTGGTTGGTCAATGATGCGGCTGAGCCTATAGATAAGGTGGTTGCCGCCTTTAGCACTTTGGAGGAGAGTCCAGAGCATCGCCAGCTGGGTGAGCGAGTCCTGTTAAAGGCTAGGGATCTCTCTCTGGCTCTGGGGGTGGAGCTGCATGTAGTCTCGGTGATTCCCGACTGGTTAAACTCTCAGGTCATGGTCGCACCGGTTCCAGCAATGCCCGGGCAGTTTCCCTACGCGCTGGCAGATATGGGTGAGGAAGCCCTTGAGCGCGCCCAGCAGATACTCAATGAAGCTCTGGATAAAATAGGTATTGAAGCGGATTTATCCGAAGTTAGAACCGGCTTTGTCGATACAGAGATGGCCGATGCCGTCGGTGCCAGTGGGGTACTGGTTATAGGTAGCGCCGCCGCTCGCAGTCTGCCGGGCAAGGTGGCCGCCAAACTATTTGGCAACACCTCGGAAAAAGTCATTCATCATGTGCTTGGCGATGTTTTAGTCGTACATTAACAGCTCATTACAAAGAGCCCATTAAAAGCCCGTTGATAGCTTATTAACCAGCGGGCTTATTCGCCTCAACAACCTTTCCCCAGAGCTCTTCAAGCCGCTGGTCGCGTCCGCAGCCCCAGCGGTAATAATTGTAGCGTATTGGGTTTTTTAGATAGTAATCCTGATGATAGTCCTCCGCCGGATAAAAAATACTCGCAGCAGTGATTTTTGTTGCTACTGGAGTGCCCAGTTCGCCACTTTTATCCAGCGCCTGTAGGGAGCTTTCTGCAGCCTGTTTTTGCCGCTCGTTGTGATAGAAGATTTCACTGCGATACTGCTGACCGCGATCACAAAACTGTCCGCCACTATCGGTCGGATCGATACTCTTCCAGAACTCTTCAAGCAAAATCTGGTAACTGATTTTGTCATTGTCGAAAATTATCTGCACCCCCTCGGTATGGCCTGTTTGGCCGGAGGAAACCTGTTTGTAAGTCGGGTTCTTGACATGACCGCCAATATAGCCAGAAGCGACAGATACAACCCCATCAAGCTTTTCAAAATCACTCTCCGAGCACCAAAAACAACCGCCGGCAAAAGTTGCGGTGCGCTCCTCTGCATAGCTTGCAGCTGGTGTAGCGACGACAAGGGCAATGGTCAGGCATGTAAGAAGAGTGCAATAAACAGGGGCAATAATCGCAGAGAACAAAAAGCAGTGATTTTTCATGGTTGGCGTTCCTCTGATGGGAAAAAATTTAAATCTTAAAATTTATATTTTATACGGCTGGTCTGTAAGTACTGGTTTGACCGTAAAAAAAGAGATAGTTTCAGGGGCGCACTAAATTATCATTTTGCGCACTATTTAGTCACCAGTGTTGTGGTCATTGATAAGGGTTTTAAGGCGATAATATGAACGACGATGACGATTTTGATCAAGATTTCGTTGAGGATGAAACTGCTTCAGCCTCACCCAGAGACAAAGTTGAACTCTGTGCTAGCGCACGGCGGCGTCTTGAAGAGCGCCTCGAACAGTCGAGGGTCAACAAACAAACCAGTGACTATGACTTCGACCTGGATTAGTTGCTCGTTAGTCCCCGAGACAAGGCTTGTCCCACAAAGCGGTGCTCAGCGAGACACTGTATTTTGCGGTAGCGTATTTTTAGCAACATTTGTAAGCTATTTTTGGCATAATGCCCGACCAAGAAAATTCATTGAGCCCGGGAACTTCCGTTGTCGCAATCACCCCTTTTAAAAGTAGATAATCTCGCCTTTGAGCGCGACGACAGCTGTCTGCTTGAGAAGGTCAACCTGAGCCTGAATTCTGGCGAGATACTGCAGATTGAAGGCGCCAATGGCAGCGGCAAAACCACATTGCTGCGACTGCTGACAACGGCACTGCAACCCAGTGCTGGAAGCATCCTCTACAGCGGCGTAGGCGTATCCAAGTGCCGCTATCAATATCTCTCCGATATGCTCTATATAGGTCACCAACCGGCAGTAAAATTAACCCTCAGCGCCGAGGAAAATCTGCGCTGGATGATTAACAGCGCGGTAAAAACCAATCAGCTGACAATCGCAGAAGCACTCGATGGCGTAGGTCTGTCCGGTTACACCGATATTCCCTGTTATGCACTGTCTGCCGGTCAGCACCGACGAGTGGCACTGGCGCGCCTGCTGATCAGTGAAGCCACGCTCTGGTATCTCGATGAACCCTTTACCGCCATCGACAAGCAGGGTGTCAGTTTCCTTGAGCAGCGCCTGCAAGAACATCTCAACCGGGGCGGGGCGGTCGTGCTGACCAGTCATCAAGATCTGAGCCTCAACAACCTGCGTAAATATAGCCTGAGCTCAGAACTGGGGCAGGTAGCATAATGGCCCACTCAATCAACAGCGGATACAGCGCATGGTTAAAGCGCGACCTGTTACTGGCCTATCGCCGTCGCGGTGAAGCCGCCAGTTCGTTGATATTCTTTGTGATGGTCTCGACCCTGATCCCCCTCGGGCTAACCCCCGAGTCTGCACAGCTGGCAGAAATTGCCGCAGGCATGATCTGGGTAATGGCACTGCTGGCAACGCTGCTATCGGTCGATGGTTTATTTGCCAGTGACTATCAGGATGGTTCCTTAGAGCAGCTGTTAATAACCCCACAGTTACTGCCGATGCCAGTGTTGGGTAAAATAACCGCCCACTGGCTGACCACCGGATTGCCGCTGACACTGGCTTCACCATTGTTGGGGCTGATGCTATCACTGCCGACCGCTGGCTATCTGCCAATGCTCTGTAGTCTGGCACTTGGCACCGCCTGTTTAAGTCTCACTGGCGCAGTGGGAGCAGCCTTAACCGTCTCATTACGCAAAGGCGGCCTGTTGTTATCGCTACTGGTTATTCCGCTGTATATGCCAGTGATTATTTTTGGAACAGCGACGGTCACCTATGCCATTGATGGGCTTAACTGGCTGCCACCGCTGGCCATACTCGGGGCGTTATTTGCCGCCTCTGTAGCACTTTGCCCACTGGCTGCGGCCGGTGCGCTGCGCATTACTAGCGCCAATTAGAGAAAGGAAAAGATATGAGTTGGCAATGGTTTCACCGTCTTGGATCACCGCGCTGGTTTTATCAAACCAGCACGCGCTGGCTGCCCCTGCTTGCTTTAATAGCGGCAGCGGTAC
>Ga0209119_1002673_pt1 | contig 16171 bp, 12 predicted proteins | sample COG_03_FD_184747 | JGI IMG/M metagenome (GOLD analysis project Ga0209119, IMG submission 184747) | Pelagic Microbial community sample from North Sea - COGITO 998_met_03 (SPAdes) (version 2) | ecosystem: Environmental > Aquatic > Marine > Neritic zone/Coastal water | place: Helgoland, sampling... | reverse complement strand
GAATGATTTTGATCTGTCCGTTTTAATGGCTAACACAATGGCGAAATTGTATATTAAAAGTAAAATACAATTAAAAATGGATTCACTTAAAAGTGCCACAGACTTTCTTTCTATTCGTACATCTGAGTTGAAAAGTGAGTTCGAAATATTAAAATCAGAATTAACTAATTTTTCCAGTCAGATAGAGCTAGTTAACCCTGATGTACTTGAGGCACAGAAAATACAACTACGTGACCTTCGCATTCGATTATTAAATACAAGGCAAATTGTTTTAGAGGCAAATGATAGGCGAGCAACACTACAATCACTTAAAAAATATGGCAATCTGGATGCTCTGATCAAAAAAGCAAATGACTTTCGTTTGAGTCGTGCCATTGTTCAATATCGAAACAAAAAGATATCTCTCCAACGCCTTAATTTAGATGTTGATCGCTTCATGATCGAGATTGATGCAGAAGTAGAGCGAAAGCATAAACAACTTTTGGCCTTGGAAGAATCTGCGACCGCCCTTGAAAGTCAGATTGCGCTGCAATCTAATGAACTTGATAATCTTCAACAACTTGAACGCGAGACAGACGCTGCTCGTATTCTCTATGATAGCTTTTTCACGCGTCTACATGAGATGAATGTTCAAATGGGACTTGAGTCGGCAGATGGCCGCTTTTTCTCAAATGCAATAAAAAACGAAATACCCATTACCAAAAAAAGTCAAATGGTATATCTTGCTGCTGTCATCGGATTTATAATTGGAGCTAGTATTGTATTATTTTGGGAATGGCGCTTCTCTGGCTATCGATCAATAAACGAATTAAATGAAGACATAAATCAAAGTGTTCTAGCTTCACTGCCCCTTATTCCAGTAGAGAATAGAAAAACAATTATCTCTTATCTCAAGAATAAGCCTAATTCAGTTTTTTCTGAAGCCGTACGAAATCTGCGCACATCCATTCTCATGCTAAATAAAGGTCAAGCTCCACAAATAATTATGCTAACGTCTTCTGTTCCCAAAGAGGGCAAAACATTACTTACTTTTGCTCTTGCAAAGAGCATGGCAGGCCTTGGAAAACGCATTCTTTTAATTGAAGCCGATATTCGTAGGCAAATATATTCAGTCAATTTTAATAGGGAAAAAACAATTAATCTGATCGATGTCTTGACTGGAGACATTAATTTCAAGGATATAAACCCCTTTGTTGAAGAATTGGGATTTGATATCCTAACGTCGTCGAAAAGTGATATAAATGCTGCTGATCTTTTTTCATCTCAAAATTATTCAAACCTTATCGCTGAGCTGCGAAAACATTATGATTATATATTAATTGACACACCCCCTGTTTTGTCTGTTCCGGACGCACGAATTATTGGTGCAAATAGTGATGCAAACATATACATTGTTGAGTGGAACAAAACGACCCAAGCACAGGTTGTTCAAGGTTTTGATATGTTTTCAAGCATAGGTGTCGATATAACTGGGTTTGTTTTGAATCAAATCAATCCATATAAAATAAAGAATTATGGTTATATAAGCCCATATGGATACAACGCATACGGATCTGAATACTATGAAAGTTAAATGCAATATCAGAGGGATTTGGGTAATGTTAGTTAGCTTTTACGGCAATAGAATAAAACACAATCATATATGTAATTTATCCATACTTAACCTAGAAAGGGGGAGTATAAAGAAATTATTCTTGGCTTTTATCTTAATGATTTTAACTGGTTGTGATTTTGCGTACCAGTCGCTCTCAGTTCGCGAAGACTCCAGTAAGAATATCCGAATCGTTCATCTGACACTGGAAACAGTTTTGGAAGCTAATAAATTGTCATATAAACCTCAGAAGTGGCCAGATGTTTTTTCTTCTATTGAAGAATCTAGACTTGTGGAACAAAATAAATTTATTGCTAAACAAACTGTGCTTGAACCCCAACGGCTCAGTGGTGTGATTGAATGGCGTCTGCCTCCGTCATCTCAATCTCAACCTTATCTTATTGGAGTAGGTGACGTCATAATATTTAGCACCCCAATTGCTCATGGCCTTATCAACGCTCTTGATGGATTAATTGTACCCAAAAATATTCGTCAAGGATACACAGTTCAGGGTGATGGAGTAGTTTCCATCCCAGACATTGGGCGTGTTGTAATTGGAGGCCTCACACTTGAGGAAGCAGAAGATGCTTTTTACCGACAGCTCGTTGAGGTAGGAATAGCTCCTTCATTCAGTATTGAAATTTCTGAATTTAATTCTCAGAAAGTCTTTGTAAGTGGTAACGTAGTTTCTCCAGGAATAGAGCCAATTGCGATGCAACCACTTTACCTTGACCAGGTTATATATCGAAGGGGAGGTATTAATATTGGCGATGCTTCTTATGTGATTATTCGGTTATATAGAAATGGTTCTATATATCAAATTTCTGGTCCAGAGCTGCATAACCATAATGGTGCGAATAGAATACTTCTAAAAGATGGTGATAGGGTCGTGGTAGATATGACTGATGAATATGAAAATGCGATTGGCCTAAGACAACAGGCAAGAGCTAAAATGTTGCGAGAGCTTGAAATGGAGACTGAAGCCAAGTCAAATCAGGCCGAAAGTATTCTCTCTAGACTTGAGTATGGATCTATTCGTAGAGAATATGTCTACCTAATTGGGGAAGTGCAACTGCAATCTCGTTTTACACTTCCTTTTGAAAATCAAGCTTTTCTTGCGGATGCACTTTTAGAAAGTGGTGGTGGAGTATTGTCTTTTTCGGGTAACCCTAAACAGATCTATGTGCTTAGGGGTGCCTCTGATACAAAAAACTTTGAATCAATTACAGCTTATCATTTAGATGTGACAAATGCAGCCAACTTCCTACTTGCAACACGCCTTGAACTACGACCCAAGGATGTAATTTTTGTTGGAACGCAACCCATCACAAATTGGAATCGCATCATTAGTCAAATTATACCTTCACTTGGGCTATCAAATTTAAACGTACCTTTTACTAAATAATAACTTTTTAATAAGAAATTCTTTGAAGAGTAAAATGTATTTTTAAGAATTCATTTATAATGTGATTGCGTTTAATTTAGTGCATTTGTGATTATTTACTTAAAAATATTTTTATTTTAGTAGATATATAAGCTTACCAAGACAACTCCATAAATCTGACTTATTTTGTTTAAATTTTTTATAATATTTTTAATAATTAAAATTTTTGACTTTTGATTTTATATTTAAATTTCAAGGTGTGTATACTTAAGTATAGATAAATACACATATTAAGATTTTATATCTTCATATTTGATATCAACTATACTTTCACTACTAGAAAAGTAATAATTTAATATGATAATTAATTAATAGCACGAATATAATTTCAACAAGTGTGTTCAATAATTTATGTTGAGAATTATTATATTTTTTTAAAGCTCCATACAGATGGATCTCATGCGGTAGCTTTTTAAAATCAAGAAATTATGAAAAACCACAATAAATTAAAAATATTTCCGTGAACTAAAAATCCCAACAAATCATGTAAGTTTCTATATTGAGAGTTAATTCAAAAACAAATGCGAACTTGATTGGTTATTTTTATATCACGTGATGTGAAAGATTTAGACAAAAATATCGATGGTGTTATTTTGTTTTGTATATGTTTGACAAGTTTCTTTCACCTATGTGGCTGTGAATTTTGAGTAATATTTCTATAAGTGAGTAAAAGATGAAAAGTTTTATTTTTGCCTAGAATGTTTTACATGATAAAACGATTTTTTAACATCCAACTTATAAAGAGTTTTGTCGGTGTATCGACACAATATTTTTTAGGTATTCTGCTGCTATTTGTTATGAACATTGTATTGGCGCGAACCATGAGTGTATCAGATTTTGGAATATTTGGATTTGTCCTTTCGTTGTCGACAGTGCTATCGATTCCTGTTTCGGGTGGGTTGTCGATGTTTTTAACCAGAGAAGTCGCTGGATATACGCAGACGCGCAACTGGTCAGCCTATCGTGGTCTTCTGTTGGTTGCTTGTTGGTGGGTAATTTTAGCTAGCTTTATTTGTGGGCTGGCCTTACTTAGCTTGACTGTGATTATAGAGGGAGTTCCTGTTCATCTCTATCTCATTGCTTTTGCTTTTGTACCAATAATGGGACTCAACACGATCCGTAGCGGCATTTTAAAAGGTTTGGGTCATCCAATTCTTGCTGACGGACCAACCATGGTTTTGCAGCCAATGCTATTAATCATTGCTTATCTATTGCTGGCGTATCTTGGGCTGACTTCCGCCATTAATGCGCTTTTGTTTTATTTTGTTGTTTTCTTTATAGTATTTGGAATGGCCTCAGTAATGCTGTTTCTTGTTCAGCCTTCTTCTGTATACGCTACAAAGTCTGATATGTCAGACAAACCACTATGGTTCCGGGCTTTGCTTCCTTTTATGTTGATGAACGCAACAACACTCCTTAGCACACAGACTGCAATTTTAATCGCAGGATTCATGGGGAAAGATGAAGTAGTTGCATATATCAGAGTTGCAGAACGTGGGGCAATGGTTAGCATCTTACCGTTTCACGTTTTAACGGCAATTATTAGTCCACAAATAGTTACTGCAATCAGGTCTGGTGATATTATACAGCTTAGGGATATTGTGCGGAGATCCTCACAGTTGATATTTTTTACATCGCTTCCACTAGTAATAATAATTTTGTTATTTGGAGAACAAATCATTAATCTACTATTTGGCAATAAATATGGTGAAAATTCTTACTTACCAATCGTGATAGTGTCTGTAACTCAAGTTTTTTTTGGGGTATTTGGTCTAACTGGCTTACTATTGACAATGGGAGGAAAGGAACGAAAAATTTTAATTTCACAGATTTTGGCATTAGGCATTAATTTATTACTTTGTATTCTACTTATTGGTCCCTATGGTGCAGTCGGAGCATCCATAGGGATTTCAGCTGGGCTTCTTGTATCTACTACTATCAATGTGTTATTAATAAAGCGCTATTTTGGTTTTATTCCTGGTATATTTTTGCGTAAGTCTTTTGAGTTTTGAGCGTAATATGCTGTTATATTTTTTAAATATGCAAAAGCTAAAAGTTTTGTTCGTAACAGGACTTTCTAAGATTAATAACTTCAGTAGAATATTTCTAAAAATTACTACAATGGGCTGGACTGAAAGTAGATTAATTATTTGCGATGATCGACTTTGCTAAAATTAGGTCAAAATCACCAAAATTCTCTACCTAAACTTATTAGGAAGTCTGTTTCATTTGGTGAATTTCTTTCCGATATTGCAATGTTTGATGTGATCAAAGTGGATGAGGGGGGGCAGTGCTATGCTGTCATAGCTGCGCGATCAAACGCTCGCTGGTGGTTAATTCCATTGGGGAATTCTCGAGCAGCGGTGGCAGGATTTGGAATGCTTCAACCTATATCGCTTTGGGCAAAGCTTGCGAAGCTAATGGCACTAATTATCACTAAGTACGCTCCGCGCTATTCTTTTGGTATAGGTATTTTGCGTTTATCTGATTTACCTCATCTGGGTGAGGCATTTTATGGGCGTATAGCATCCATGGCTTTTTTTACTGGAACCGATGGTCCACATCGTAAGACAACAATCCAGCTTATGGACAATGATGGTGCAATTCTGGGCTACTGCAAAATGTCTCGCAAATCACATATTCGCCCATATCTTCGTAATGAAGCAGATATGCTTTCCCATGTTGCGAATTTGGAGTTACGTTCTGCTAACATACCCAATGTACTCGAATTTCGTGATGATGCTTCGATTACATTCCTAGTAACTAACAGTCTAAAGACAGAGCAATCTAAAATTAAGAAAAGGCTTGGTCGAGAGCATTTGTTTTTTCTACACGAAATATCAGTAAAAACGGCTGATATTGGTGCTACTCAAGTGTTCAAAGCTCTTTCAGATTGGACGCTGGAGTTTCAGAGCCGCCTATCGGCGGATTGGGTGCGACGCTTTCAGGAGGGGTGTGCTATTCTGAGATGCCAGCACACTTCAATTCCGGTATCACTAGCGCATGGTGATTTTACACCTTGGAACACATATTTGCAGTCTAAACGGCTCTATGTGTTTGACTGGGAATATGCTCACTATGGTTATCCGCAAGGCTATGACCATCTTCACTTCATTCTGGCAACTGCGGGAACTGATTTAGCAATGGCACCTAAAATCGTTCGATACGCCATCCAACATCTAGCACATACATGGTTTGCTGGCGATCATTGCATGGCAAGAAATTCTGCATTGCTGTCAATTATGCTACATGCGGCTTTCTATTTTGAGCGTTCTGCAGATTCTGGCGAAGTCTGTCCTAGTTTTGAGGATGTAGATATGCGGGCAGCACTAATCGACATACTTCTGATTGATGGTGAGAATTCATGACTTTGAGGCCTAGGATAGAAGTAGTCATGTTGACATATAACTCAGCTTCTGAACTTCCGATGTGCCTCAATTCGATATTATTTCAGGAATACGTAAATCTACGTCTCATTGTTGTTGATAATGCCTCACGGCAAGAAGAATGCCTTGAAATGGAAATTTTCTTCAATGAACGTATACCTGATGGAGAAGTTCACTTAACAGTTGAGACTTTAGGTAAGAATATTTCAAATATCCCAGCACTTTTTATAAGAAACGAATACAACATGGGCCATTTGCGATATGTGCACTGCATCTTTCCTATCGATTATTTTCAATCATGCATGCAGTGAGAGCTTTGTTGTCTAAAGCATGACTAACGAAGAAAAAATTTAACATAAGTAGGTCAATAATGCGAATAATTCATATAGTTCATGGCAAAGCTAACCCAAGTGGTCACAATGGCATTTCTCGTGTAGTTTATCATCTTAACAAAAATGAACGCAAACTTGGGGTAAACAGTGAAATCTGGGCTGTGGTTGATAATGTTGACAAACATTTTACTTTCAAGCGAGATAAATATGTCAGCGTTGAATGTTTCCCTCGTGTAAGGATACCCTTTGGTAGTAACGAAATCATTGATCGTTTATTTGCAGAAAATGAGAGTATAGACCTAGTACATTTTCACATGATCTGGTTCTTTGACAAAAATATCATTGCCCGCGCTCTAAAGCATGCTAAAATTCCCTTTATTATAACTACACATGGAACATATTCAAAACCACATGCAATGACTGGAAAGCGCCGACTTGCTCGTCTATTATTTGAACGCACCTATCTTAATGCTGCGGCTGAAATTCATGCGCTTACTTCTGATGAAGTAGAGAAATTGAAACTATATGGTTATAATGGTGCCACTTTCATCGCACCAAACGGAGTTGCTTTAGAAGAGATACCGGTAGTGCGCCAAAAAAATATGTTTGGAGAACACCAAAAGCCAGAGATGTTAAGATTTATATGGATCGGTCAAAAGCGGGCTGATAAAAATCTCGTTTCGTTGATTAAGGCAGTCGCGATGTTGTCTGAGGATATCCGTCAGCAATTTATTATCTTGCTTTTTGGACCGGACCATAAGGAATATGAGAAAGACTGCAAGTTGATCGCAAAAGAACTTGGAGTTTTTGATAACTTTCGATTCAAAGGGCCAGTATATGATCAAGACAAGTATAACGCTTTGGAAAGTGCAGACGTAAATATTTTACCGTCGTTGTCTGAGGGTTTATCTCTTGCAATGTTAGATGCAATGGCGTGTGAAAAGCCATGTTTAGTTTCGACGGGGTGTGGCTGTGAACGGTGGAATAAAGATGACTGCTTTATCTATTTCTCCCCTACGCACGAAGGTATAGCTGAGGCAATTGTAAAGGTGATCAATAACCGCGAAAAACTTTATAGCATGGGTCAAAATGCTCGTAGGGTAATTGAGCGTGATTTGAACTGGTCTACAATTTCACGTACAATGATAGAAAATTACGAACGGATCTTAAACGCATGAGTTGGTCCAAAACACATGCTTTGGCCCTTAATGCTGCTTTTACTGCTCTTGATGTTGCAGGTATAGATTGGATTGTTCTTCGTAATTACCAGGGTCTACCTGATGAGAACCGCTCCAGAGATGTCGATATTGGTCTTGAAAAAGCCAATTTTTTGCGCGCTGAAAAGGCAATTTCTAATGCTGTAAAGAGTATAGGATTTGATCGTGTATCAATTGATTATTTTCAATACGCATGTTGCTTAACTTTCTATAACACTGGAGAATCTATACCAAAATCGATTAAGCTAGATTTAGTTGACGGAGTTCCTTTTCGTGGTGCAAAGGTGTTCGATTTTCGAGAGCTTTACCAAAATGCGCAGCAATACGGGTGCTTTTATATACCTTCCAATGTTGATGATGCTGTGATGCTTTGCTGTAAGTCTCTGATAATGGGTAGCAATATTAAAGCAAAGTATATAACTGAAATTAAATATGCGGCTCAGGAAGAGCCAGTTAAGTTCCAAGCTGTACTCCAAAGGATTCTGACTCCCTTTTGGGCTGATTGGTCGTGGTCTAAGATTGTGTCTGATGATATCGAAAATATGATTGATATGAAGACTGATCTTAGAAGATCGGTATGGTATAGGGCCTTTCGCAATAAGCCGTTATTTACACTATTAAATACCGTCAAACATGTAATCATAGAGCTTTCGCGTCGCAAGAAGCGTAAACAAGCAACATTTTTTGCGGTTGTAGGCCCTGACGGTGTGGGCAAAACAACTTTTGTTAATGAATTATTACAAAACCTTGCAGACTTGCAGGTCAAAGATAAAAATAATATTATAGTACAGCATTTTCGGCCCCATATTATGCCAAATATTAATAAGCTTCTAACCGGTCAATCTGAAATTATTTCTGACTTTAATAATCCACACAGTGCTGAACCTGCAAATTCATTAAGTTCGCTTTTAAGGATAACCTACTACTGGCTGGATTACCATTTTGGGTATTGGTTGAAGTTGCGTTCTCAAATGATCCGGGGAAAAACTATTATTTTTGATCGATATTTCTACGATTTTATTGTAGACCCTAAGCGGTCACGATTATCACTTCCCAATTGGCTACCACGTTTATATCTTTCAATGACGCCACAACCTGATTTAGTTTTTTTCCTTGATACAACTGCCGATAAAATTTTCACACGTAAGCAAGAATTGCACCCAATTGAAATTGAAAGGCAGTTGGCAGTTTACAGAAAACTTGTTGCTAAAGATCCTACTCGGTTCGTTCGATTAGATGCGAACCAAACAATCGAAGAAATAGTTAGATTAGCATCACGCGAGGTCGTGTCTAGATTGTATAGACCAATTTAAAAACAATCATGAAACAGCCTTATCTAAGTCAACCGTGGCAATTAAGTTGGAGAGAATTTTACCCGTTATTATGTTTGATCTTTCTTTCTACAGCGCCAGCAATTTTACTAGGTGAAGGAGATCGCAATCTTGGACTGATTGTTTTGATGTTAATATCACCGTTATTTATGTTTATTTATTTTGTTCGTTCGAATGTTTCATTTGAGTCTTTGTTACTTATGGGGTTTGTATTTTCAATTATTTTTTTCCAACTTCAATTTAACATTAACATTAGGTGGAGCACAATTTTTTATACTTTGATGTTTTCAATGCTTTTTATCTGTTATGATAGATGGCTGAGCTCTGGATACCTTAGCATAATAACATTTTCGAATTTAATATATTTCTTAATTATTGCTTATACAGCAGTTTTATTAATTCAACAGTTTTGTGTTATTTTTGGTTTCCCAATCTTTAATTTGAGTAACTATGATCCAAATACACCTTGGAAGTTAAACGCGCTTTCACCAGAGCCATCTCACTCTGCACGTATCGTTGGCTTGTTAATGGTAACATATGTAATCGTAACTCGTCTTGTGATTAAGATCGGCAAAGAGGTTAGAATATCGCATCATAAACTTGCACTAGTTTGGTGCTCTTTTTTTTGGACAATGATTACAATGGTGAGCGCTACATCGGTGATAATGATCGTTCTTGTTGTTTTAGCCTATGCTGTAAAAGTACAATTTCGCAATTATTTAATTGCAATTGTGATGTTATGTATTTCATTATTTCTTATGCCTGAGATATTAATTGAAAGATCGTTTGGTATCTTATCAGCAATATCTTCGTTGGATTATGAGACAGTTCTCAATTCCGATCATAGCGCGGGTGTGCGTTTAGCGCCAATATTAATTTTATTGGATAAAGTTGAGATATTTTCATTTAAGGGCCTCTTTGGCCATGGAATTGATAGTGTAAGTTTTTTTATGTCTAAATATATATGGGGTGTACCCAAAGACTTTTCAGGTGGTGGTATGTTTAGCGTGTGGTACGAATATGGGTTTATCTCATTTATTCTATTTATATTATTTACGCTTAAGGCTACTGATGCGATCACTTCATTAGTAAACTTTCTGGTCTGGGTTATTATGATTTTTATTGGTGGTATTAATACGCAGATGCTTTGGTTGACGGTTTTTTTGCTCTATACTTTAAAGTTTTATAGCAATAGTTCACGATTTAGTATTTAATAAAAATGATTTTTATTGCTGTCTTGAGAAAAGATCAAATTGAAAGTTAAGCGGATTATCGTATCTGCCTATGGTTGTGAGCCAGGTAAGGGTTCTGAACAAGGTGTTGGGTGGAATTGGGTTTTGCAACTTGCAAAGCTCACTGAAGTTGTTGTTATTACCCGATTGAATAATCGTAAAGCTATTGAGGCCAATCTTCCCAAAAAATTTGTTGGCCGAATTATGTTTATCTATTATGACCTGCCTAACTTCATACTTAGACATAAACAAAAACAACGTGGATTATATTTTTATTACTTGCTTTGGCAGTGGGGTGCTTACAAACTTGCTCGAGCCGAAATTAAGAAAAGACCAGTGTCATTAGCTATGCACCTAACTTTTGGTAGCATCTGGTTGCCAACATTCATGCATCGCCTTCCAGTTCCTTTTATTTGGGGACCACTCGGGGGTGGTGAGGCAGTGCCATTTGCGTTGATTGCTAGTTTGCCGTTTAAGGACCGTTTTATACAGTACATTAGATACTTTTTAATGGCTAGTCTGCGTTTTAATCCTCTGATAATTGGTTTAGCTAATCGATCCGAGATAATTATTACGCGCACAGAGGATACCGAACGAATTATACCAGAATATTTGAGGTTTAAGACGCGAACAATTCTTGAAACGGCTGCAGAGGAAAATTGGTTTGATAGCCCTAAAATTCAACAAAAGGTAATCAATACAGAAACTATAAAAGCGATTTACACGGGCCGTCTTGTGGCATTCAAAAATCTTGAATTGGCCATTCGTGCTGTTGCAAGTGCCCGTGCTCGTGGATTTGATATCAAATTTTTGATTGTTGGTGAGGGCTCGGTAAAAAAATCCCTTTGTAAATTAGCAGCTGAAATGGGCATCAGTGATTATGTGAATTTTGTAGGTCACCAAACCCAGAAAAATGTTTTTAAGTTATTGTCAGAAAGTGATGTATACCTTTTCCCAAGTTTGCGTGAGGGTGGTACATGGTCTTTGATGGAAGCGATGGCTGTGGGTCTTCCATCCATTTGTGTGCAAACCTCAGGCATGGCAGTTATTACTACGCCAAGATGTGCTCATATGATTAAACTGGCTACCTCAAAAGAAATGATTGAAACGTATACTCAAGCATTGTGTGATCTTGCAGAAGATAGGGAAGCGCGACAGCAAATGGGTGCAAACGCACGCGCTAGGCTAGAATGTGAATTTCGGTGGAGCCAAAAAGCGATATTCATGGCATCCATATTTGAAGAAATATAAAGCGACTTTTAATGATTGTTTTTTGCCATCTATTAAATGATAGCTCAGGCAGCCCCAGAGTGTTACGATCAACCTTGCAGGCATGTGATGGTTATACGGATAGGTTGCTTTATATTGGTTCGCAGGGGCGTGGTGTACTAGAAGAAGCTTGTGTGCCAACTCGCAGATATTGGTATCACCGAAGTAAATTCCGAATTATAACACTTTTTAACTATCTAGCCAGCCAAGTTTTTTTATATCGATCTTTATCACGAGCTAAGGATATACCTACCGATGCAACTGTATTCGTTAATACATTGCTACCCTTTGGAGCTATGCTGTGGGGTTGGCGTAGCGGGCGAGAGGTAATAGTGCACATACATGAAGTCTCTATTTCTCCTAAACTGCTACGTTATTGCTTGATTGGATTTGCCTCTTACTTTGCTGATAAATTGTTGTATGTGTCACAAGATCACCTTGCTCGACTTCCAATATTTGGCCCACCTGCAGAGATAATCTTTAATCCGGTTGACCCAATATTGAAAGCAAGAGCAGAGAAAGTGTTATATTCTCCACGAAAATCAGGTGCTTTCGAAGTTATTATGCTTGCCTCCTTAAGGGGTTACAAAGGAATAGAAGAATTTATAGCCTTGGCGCGGGCTTTACGCAAACGTGATGACATACATTTCACTTTGGTCTTGAATGCAGACCCAGATGAGATTGTAGCATTTAATGATTTGAACCCTCCTAATGATAATTTAACGGTTCATTCACGAACTAATAACCCAAGCATTTTTTACGTCCGGGCGGACTTACTTGTAAACCTGTCTCGAACTGACCAATGGATTGAGACCTTTGGCCTTACTATAGTAGAAGCTATGACCTTTGGGGTGCCTGTGATTGTCCCCCCTGTTGGTGGCCCCGCAGAAATTGTTTCGCATGGTGTACAGGGATATTGCATCGATTCTCGTGACAGTTCAATTGTTGAAGCTGCAATCCTTGAGCTGGCTGATAATCAAGATAGGGCAATTTCAATGTCAGAAAACGCACGTATACACGCGCGCAAATTTAGCTTTGATATTTATGCTCGAAAATTGCGTAGTTATTTGCTGAGTTATAAGTAATATCAATTGGATATTAAACTATACTAATGCTCCCATATATCACCCCTTCAATAGTGATATTATATTATGAATACATGGGATTAATGATATGAATAAATTTAACTATGCAAATTTTTTTAAACCAATAATTTATATTTTCCAGGATAAAAGAACTGAATTAGTTTCAATTCCTGATCCTGAAGGCGAACAAAAAATTGGATACTTTGGTCTCATTTTAAATAAATTACTGAGTGCTAATAAAGTTCAAGAAATAAAAAACGTTAGACTTCAAAAAATAGAACCAATGGTTAATAATTCAAAAATTGCGATTCTGGGAACGGTTGGCATTCCTTGCAGTTATGGCGGTTTTGAGACTGTAGCTGAGAATCTTGTTCATTATCATTTTGATAAAAATCATTGTTCCAAACTAACCGTCTGGTGCTCCAAAAAAAACCGTGCAGACTGCCCTCACAGTTTTAAAAGTGCAAATTTACGTTATGTTGATTTACATGCAAACGGTTGTCAAAGTATCCTTTATGATATGGTTAGCCTTTGGCAAGCAATCCGAACTGGTCATGACCGTATTCTGCTTTTGGGGGTTTCAGGTGCTCTCATGTTGCCATTAGTCCGAGTATTTAGCCGAGCTCGCATATTCACCAATATTGGTGGTATCGAGTGGAAGCGAAGGAAATGGGGGAAATTAGCTCGAGTTGTCTTGCGCGCATCGGAATGGGCTGCGGTACGTTTTTCCCATGAGTTGATCTCAGACAATCAAGGAATCTCGAAATATATTCACAAAACTTATGGAATTGATTGCAATCTCATTACTTATGGAGGTGATCATGCAGTTAATCCTAACATACATTCGGATAACATACATAATGAAGTTTACCCTAACCTACCTGAGAGATTTGCGCTGGCGCTTTGTAGGATTGAGCCAGAGAATAACATTCATATTATTCTTGAGGCATTTGAAGGGTGTGACTTACCTCTGGTCTTTGTGGGAAACTGGGATAGTAGTGTTTATGGCAAAGAATTGAGGATACGATACGGCAACTCTTCGAATCTTTACTTACTTGATTCAATATATGAGGCTACAATTCTATTCGCTTTACGGAATCGGGCTTCGATATATATTCATGGTCATTCAGTTGGAGGTACCAATCCATCACTAGTTGAGATGATGCATTTTGGCATCCCAGTTCTGGCATATGACTGTGAATTCAACCATTATAGTACTGAATCTAAGGCGCTCTATTTTGATAGCTCTGCAAAGCTTGTGGAACTCTTAAATAATCTTGACGCAAACAAGATATCACTTACTGGTAATGATATGCTTAAGATTGCACAACGTCAGTATATTTGGGATGAAATCGGAAAGTCTTATTTTGAGCTTATAAATCAAATACAAGTCGATACTAAAGTATACACTTTCGAGGATAAGCAATCACTAGAAATGTTACCTAAGATTTGCATAAAAAAATAACTTGCGAAAAGAGTTAAAATAGTTTGAGTGTAGTGATCATTACGTATTTATTTCAAAGATCAAAATTGGTAAAGTTTATTCGTAAGCATTTTTGCGTTTAATTGAGTAAAAGTCCTCTTTACTAAATATACTCATTTAAATGAAAATATATAAATCTAGTTGCGCTCCAAAGCATTGATTTTAATTTTTTTTATTATTGTATCTATAGGTTTGACTAAGAAATGCTTTTTTATATATGATGATATATAGACTTAAGTATATGTGAATATACTTTTGCGCATTAGAGTTATCAAAATCTTTAGTATATTTAATTTTATAATTTTAGTTTATAAATTATTGGATAGCGTTTATTTAACCAATTTATAAAATAACATATTAGCATAAAGACTGAAAAATGTTGTTCAAAAATGTAGATAAAAGTTGGTTTTTGGCGCAGTTAAAACCAAATTGTGGTAAAATTGCAGCAATTAACCTCAATCGTCAGGGTTATCAAACATTTTTACCATTAAAAGACGAGACCCAGCATCTTAAAGGAAAATTTATTAATGTGACACGGCCACTTTTTCCTGGTTACATTTTTGTCGCGATTGATCCTAATCAGAATCATTGGCATAGAATCAATTCTACTTACGGCATCTCGCGACTTGTAAGTTTTAATAATATGCCTGCCAAGGTTCCTAATGGATTGGTTTCTCTAATCATTTCACGTTGTGATAACCAGGCCAAATTATTACCACGCAAGATCTTGGAGCCTGGAGAAAAGGTAATTCTGAAAAAGGGTCCATTTGTAAATTTTGTGGCTGAGGTCGAAATGATTGGAGCAGATCAACGCGTTTGGCTCTTAATTGATTTCATGGGTGATCAGACACGGGTTTTGGTTAGTACAGATCAAATTTGAAATATAGATATGTAATTTATGTCTGAGGGCCATTATAAAATTCGTCGTTTAGTAATAAGTTATGTTATAATAATTATATTTATCTTGATCGTGATCATTACCTTCTTATCTTTGTTACCATGGCAAGCATTGGGGTTACTTAGCATTTCTGGCATGGATAAAATTTACCACGTAGCTGCATTTTCTTGTCTTGCATTCCCTCTGCCCCTTGTGCGACCAAGATTAATAAAATGGGTTCTTCTGGGCGTCATAGTTTTTGGTGGTTTCATTGAATTAATCCAGCAATTTTTTGGTCGTGAGGCATCATTGTTAGATTTTATAGCAAATGGAATTGGCGCAATTATTGGAGTTACATTTGCGCGCCTAATTGGGTTTTGGGCTTTTGGGTCTGATAACTTTAACATTGCAAATAATGAGCCAATTAAAGATGATTAAATGACACACGATAACGAATTAAGTTTTGAAGTTTATACTATTCATCAATCAAATTTTCATAAAATTAATTAAAACTTATTTTAATGCGAATTTTTATAGTTTCATCAGAAACCAAAGCTTATTCCCTAAATGCTGTATCTTTCATCTTTGCAACGGGTTGCCAGAAGTATTCAAGGATTGTGCGCTCACCTCTAATAATATCAACTTGAGCAATCATGCCAGGAACAATTGAGACTGGAACTGTATCACTTTCATAGATTTCTGAATCTATGGAGAGATTGACGGCATAAGCTGATGATTTGGTTTCCTCTCTAAACACAGTATCAGCAGAGACTTTGGTTAAAGTGCCTAGCAAATATCCATATTTCGATGGGTCATACGCAGTGAGGCTTATTTTAGCAGCTTGACCTGGTTCAATTGTTGCAATGTCTTTTGGATCGATAAAAGCTTCAACTAGTAATTTACCCTGCGTTGGTACAATTTCTG
>Ga0209119_1002671_pt1 | contig 16178 bp, 22 predicted proteins | sample COG_03_FD_184747 | JGI IMG/M metagenome (GOLD analysis project Ga0209119, IMG submission 184747) | Pelagic Microbial community sample from North Sea - COGITO 998_met_03 (SPAdes) (version 2) | ecosystem: Environmental > Aquatic > Marine > Neritic zone/Coastal water | place: Helgoland, sampling... | reverse complement strand
GTTGGATACGGTTGCGGAGAGTGCGAGTTGACGGATGAGTCCACATGTGTGTCCCTCTGTTGTTTCGACGCAGCAGTAGAATCCCCAATGTGATGGGTGTAATTGTCTGGCGGCTTGGGGTGCTGAGGACTGTTGTGGGATGGCAACTTTGACTTTTCTGAGTTCGGATATGTCACTGAGTGTGTTGTGGGAGGATAGAGTGGCTACGACACCGACTTTGCCAAATCCCCAATTTCCGGTGGCGAATGCGTAGCGCATAGCGTCGGTGACTCGTACCTTTCGGGTGCGTTCGAAGTGTTTGGCGATGTGTCTGAATTGGCGTATGAGTATAGTGGTTAAGAATGTGTGTGGGAGTGCGATTCGTTTGTGACTGAGTGCGTCGCGATCGTATTTGATTCCTTTGCGTATGCGGTGGTGAAGATTGTGCCACGCGAGTTGTCTGAGGGGTGGGGGGATCCACGGGAATAGGTCGTGGAGTGGGACGTGGGATGGTGAGGTGTATCGTTCCTGTGGTTCATACTTCGTTTGTATGTCCCATGTTTGTTCGTCGGGGGACCAGCGTATATCCCACATTTGTCGTAGTCGAGTGGTGAGTTTAGGTTTGATGCGGATGATGACGCGGTGTGTGTCGATGGGTACGGGTCGATTGTTGACGATAGTTTCTTCGAGTGTCATGCATTTTCGCGATCGGTTGAGGGTGAATATGCCACTTGCGTCGGGGGTTGGTATGGAAGCGACGCAGATGCTTTTGATTCGTTGTTTGTTGGTGTACGTGCAGAAGACGTGTGTGAGTTTGTGTACGTCGTCGGTATATATGTGACTAAATGTCATGAAGGGTAGTATCGTTCGTATGGTGAGAGGGACCGTATGGTCAATAAAGGCGCTAAAGCTACCGTTGCGCAATTTTCCAATGTGGCGCGATGCGAAATTCCGCAAATCATCCATTGGTTGTCTATCGCGGTGATCCACATGATGGGTCATTGGAAAATTGTGATGCTGTTCGTAATGCACGAGGAGCACAAATCGCTGGTGTATAGCGTGGCTGTTATTTTGATGATGGCATTCGCTGAGCACGTGTTCATATATTCGGCAGCGAGAGAGTTGATGGAGCGGAATGTGTTACTCGTGATTCATTATCTGACGGTGATAGCGTATTCGATGAATATCGTGTTGCGTGGGCGTCGGTTGTTTTGGAGTGTTGCGATCGGAACGACGGTGATGTCGCACTGGTTAATTCTGCGGCGGTGGTCAAGTCCGTGGGTGACGGCTGGTATGACGGTGGTGGACACGGTGTTGTGTACGATACTATTCGAGCGAGTATTTTTTTGTTGAGCGTACGGGGTACTTAAGGCGCATGATCGATGTGGGTAAATGGAGGTTCGCGAGGTTCGCGAGGTTCGCGAGGTTCGCGAGCAAAGCGAGCAAAGCGAGCAAAGCGAGCGACGTCGGTTGAGTAAGAGTGAATTGATAAGCATTCGAGAGTGCGTGGATAGTTTAATCGCGCACGTTCCGGATGAGGGTGATGAGTGCGATGCGTTAAAGTTGGCTCACCAAGAGGGTCTGTATACAGAGTTGTGTTCGTTAGGGTGCAGATTGGAGTAGTATCTGTTTGTATTCGGCTGAGTTGGTGACGGTTGAGTTTGGGCCAGTATCGCGGTAGACTAAAAGGATGTTAGCGTAGAATCGTCGAAAGACGCGGTGTATGGTGTCCAATGTGTTAGCGCCAGTGATGACAACGGCGCCACTTCTGAATACGAGGAAGACAATTTTGGGGTCGTCTACTCTGAAGACGAGACCTGGGAAGACGGCCATTTGAAAGGATGTGCGCACACCGAAGTGTTTTGCGATATCCGCGAGTCGAAGGGTGAATCCGCAGGATGCGCTCGCGACGATATTTTGTATGGTCGCGTGTCCGAGCATTCGTATATCGGGGTCGGCACGTTGAAAAATCTGTGTGTAGTATCGTGTGGCTCGAATGGAATCGGGTATTGATTTTCCCCCCGTACATACGACGGAACCGGATGCGAAGGTGAGTGCCGTAGTGCGTGGTTCGGCGAGTCGCATGGTCGCGGCTGTAAATTTGACGGAGTTGTATTCTAAGAAGAAAATTTCTTTGGCGAGGTAGCCGAGGTCAAGTTTTTTGTTAAGTTTAAATGTGCTGACGACATTGTCGATGCGAATAGGTGGGATGGTGAGTTTGATTCGCTTTGTTTGTTGTTGAGATCGTGTGTCGAGTGCGCGTTGTTCGCTCCACATGCGTGCCCAATTTTCGATGTGAATATTTATATTCTTTGGCTTCTTTGGCTTCTTCATGAAGGCAAAATTAAATGTCACATGCGGGGCTCGAACCCGCGACCACACGCTTAAAAGGCGTGCGCTCTACCGACTGAGCTAATATGACTGATGAAAAAGAGTGTGAAACTCGGTGTATTTATAACATTGTCCCGTCTGTCCCTCATTGTCATATCTGTTTGAGTGAGGATGCCCCATTACTGTTAACGTGCGCGAGGGGGACGTGCCATGGGTTCCTGGTCCACCCTTCGTGTTACGTGGATTTGTTGAATCGTGGTATCGTGAGTTGCGCCGCGTGTCATAATCCATACATTCTAAAGGTGCGGGAGAGTAAACGAGAGTGCGTCTGCGTGTGCTCACCGAGGGCGTCGCCGTTGATTGTGACGTGCGCGTTATTTTCGATCGCGTTCGTGTGCATTTGTTTGAGTTCGTACTACGCGTGGCTGTACGGAGCACTTGGCGTGTGGGTGTGTGTGGTGGTGGGTTACGTGATCGTGGGCTATATTTGCATTCACGAGAGTTGGGAAGTGCCGTGTAGGTGTGCGGGCGGTGAAGTCACGGTGGGTTACTAAAGGTACTCGTGGTACTCGTGGTGTATATGCGATGCACGGGTGATATTTCGAAATGGTTGCGATCGTATCCATGTCCATATGCAGATGTGAAAATGGCGAGAGATGTGAAGTGTATGTCGGCGGGGCTGAGATGTGGTCGATGTGTCCATATCGCGGGCTTCGTAGTCGATGAGCATGGTATCCGGTGCGTCAAAGTGGGTGGGTCCAACGCGACAGGATCGAGTCGTGGGTGTCGTGGGTGCGTCGTCGATGCTATGGATCCGCGCGAGTTGCTGATTTAAGTAGCAGACGTAGAGGGTGTCGTCATAGTTGACGACGGATTCATTCGCGCAGAGTTGTGGACGTAATATGCGTGTGTCGATCGATAGTGAGGCCATGGCTAGTATAAGAGCGGCTACGATTAGTAGCATTATGGCGCAGCCGATGGCGAGTTTGATGGTCGTAGCGTATGTCCGTATTCGTTCGGTGCGGTATGTGTGATACAATCCGAGTGCGGGTTCATTGCGCACAGTACGAGGAGCCATGGAGGTGAATCGTGCACAGCTTGAAATTCTGTCGACGCAGATGGCGGACTGGTTTACAATTAGTGAATCGCGGGAGTGCCGGGGTGTTGCGGCGGATATGCGAACGTTGGTGCGACAACTTCGAAAGTATGGGATTGTGATGCCGGAGTTAGTGGGCATTCCGAATTCAGTGGGTTGGATGATTGTTCTGTGTTACCATATGTTCGAAGGCGATGAGTGTTGAATCCAAGATGTATATGAGGTATCGATACGCGAGGTTGTGTGGGTCTTGTAGCATGGCGCGTCGTACGAGCATTTTGAGTGTGTGGACGAGAGGGTGAGCATCGTGTAGTCCAAATCTAGAGCAGTATGAAAAAATGACAGCGGTGAGGGCGTATACGTCGTTTTCTGATAGTTGAAATTCCGCGGCGATGCGAATGCAGATTTGAATGTTGTGGACTCCGGCGTCCCACATGACGTCGGCGTCCGTAGCGGTGGCGATATTCGTCCGTCTCCTGTGCTGCGTGAGTGGTGGCATCGTAATGTGTGCGATGTTGAATGCGCGCGTGATTTCGGCGTTGGTGAATCGCGCGCGCGTGAGGGGGTGTCTGAAGTCTCCGGTGGTTTCGATGTAGTTCGAGAGAGCGGTGGCGCTAAAGTTTTGTTTGCTAAGGTATTGTCGAAAGCGGTCACCCGGTGGTATGAATTCGAGGGTGATGGGGCAAATGGTGCATTTCCATTGATTCTGTATGGTGCGGGCCGATGCGTGTCTCGATCGTGTGGTGCGACGATCGATGTCGTTAGATGAATCTGAGCGTTTCCGTTTATGTGAAGAAGATTCCCGTTTCATATTTATATATAAATATCTTGTTGAGATGAGTGGTGTGAGTCAAGTGGGGCAAGATGCGTGGGATGGTGCGCTGCGGCTCGTGTTTGATGACGTGGAATTTAAAGATGTCGATGAGTCGTTAGTGATAGCTAAGTGTGCGTTTGCGCACACTACGCTAAGCTTTGCGTTGGTTGAGTTAGAGGTTAAGACGTCATGTTGGACGTTCGTACATGTAGAGTTCCACACATAACTTGATCGTGTATACTTTCCAACATGAGCATGTCGAGGGGGCTGTACAATGCAAATACGCACGCGCGGTCGGTTTGGGTGCTGGGTGAGTCGAACAGTTCGGACAAGGATGTGATCCTCGGTGGTGATGGTGATATTCCGGTGAAGCAACATCTGGTGCTGCATTGGTCGGGGGCGCTGTACCCAGCGGGGGCTCGACGGATGGGTGATTTTAAAACGGTTGGTTTGCCAAAGGCTGAAAAGATCCACACTCTGATTCAGCTGTTTTTGGTGACGGTGATGCGAATGTTGGATCGTCAGTCGGCGCTGTTCGATCGCCCGGCGAAGCGTCAGAAAAAGCGGCGTGGCGACGACGATGATGGTGTGGGGGGCATGGACGATGGGGGTGAGCGGGCGATTGGTAAACGTGAGTATAAGCCGGGTTGCATCCGCATCTACCTCGAAGAGGTGACGTCGACTCGCTCGGAGCACGTCGCGACGCGCATGCACGTGGTGATCCTGGGGGATGAAGATTCACCGGATGATTTTTGCGACACGCTACACAAGCTACTGAAGGAGAACACGGAGCGGCACCGGAAGCAAATGAGTCTGAGCGTGAAGAAGCGGCAAGTGTTTACGGGGTTTGAGAAGTGGAAGACGGTGGTTGGTTACGAAAAGTATGGTGAATTGGTCGATGTCTACACGAATACGCGTGTGTGCGGTGATAACTACGACGCGCTGATGGATCACTCGCTGTCGATCGTTCATCGTGAAAATCCGGGGTGTCCATTGACAAATTTCACGATGGAGAATGCGATTAAGAAAGTGGCGCGCAATAAGACGGTGCTGTCGGAGCAGCGAAACATCGAAGAGTATCACCCGATGGGTTCTCCGTTGCGCGGTGGTCGAATGATTCGCATTGGTCACTTCGGTGATGGTGCGATTCGGGTGTTGGGGAGCAATATGTTCCCGGAGACGTTTGCGAACAAGTATCGTTTGTCGTATCAGCGCAGCCAAAATACGGCACTCGAGCTCAAAGACGTCGCGATTCTGCTGCGCAAAACGTTGGCGTCGGAGGGCGATCCGGAGGACGGTGAGTCCGGGGTGAATCCGATGATTCTGGCGAAGGATGACATCGCGAACTTATGTCAGCTGAGTGAGACGCTCGCGATGCGGTTCACGGGCACGCTCGCGATGGTGAAGGCGCAGATCACGAAGATTCACTCTCGCGATGGCTACGTGCGTACGGTCGGTCAAGTTCGGAGCGAGATCCGAGAATTCGTCGCGCGCGCGTGGAACCCGGACGTGGACTCTAACATATCAGCCGTGGGGCGCAAGATTTTCACGTTCAGTCAACATCGCGAGTACGAGCCGTCAAAGGACCCACGCGCACAAGTGGTGCGGATGTATCCGCGCAAAAGCGAGTTCGGTCGAATGGTTCAAGTGTGGCTTGCAAACATTAGTTACCACTTCATGGTCGCCGACGCGCAGAAGCCGATCTTTACGTTAATGAATGGCCGTTTGAACGCGTACGATTGCAACCTGGGTCTTCACTGGAACTGTTTGTTGATGGGTCAGTCGAGCACCGGGAAGTCATTCGCGTTCGACGTCGTCTCCGATTGCTCAATTGACGGGACCGTAACGAAGTTCACTCGTCGTACGGCAAACGCCGATCAAGTCCAGGAGTCGTCAAAGGGTGAGAACAACGATATCATCGAAATGTACGAGGAAATGCCGAAGAGTCTTCTTCAGGAGGACAAATTCAACGGCGATCAATCGGATCAATTCAAGGAGCAGCTGACGAATGGTCGCATGGTTGTCAAATCGTGCTTCATTGACGACGACGGCGTGCGACAACAGAAGGTGTCAACGAATGAGTGCATCGGCGTGCGCATGGGCGCGACGAACAACCCAGTGAGCTCCGTCGGTGAAGCTCTCCGGTCTCGGTTCCAACTCATCTACTTCCCCAAATCGAAGAAAAAAAGAAAGAGCATTTCGCACATGCAGTACTCTCAGATGAAAAAAGACAAATCAGACGAGGCGGTATCGGATCGGTTTAAAAACGCGCAGAAGGAGGAGCAATTTCGTGTCTACCTGTACTACAAGCTATCCTACGTCGGTATTCTATCGATGCCAACGTTGGCGACGATCCGTGAAATCCATCTTCGTCTCGTCGAGGGTGTGAAAAAGTTTCTTCCGCGGTCCAACGTTCACGCACGGGACGAGCAGCGCATGCTCATGCACGCCCGGAGTCTCGTCCTTCGCTTCGCGTGCCATCGCACGTTCAACTGTCAAGGTGGGGCGTGCTACGGAAAACGCACATTTGACATCGAGGATATGCTGTACGTCGAAGAGCACGCGAACAGTGGCGTCGCCGCGACGGAAATCGCGATTATGTCATTCACGATGGTCTGCGACAACTTCCTCGATTCCAACCTGTCTCTCGTGCTCGACTGCATTAAGGAGATCCACACTCAGTGCGGTGGACACTACGCCGAGCGCGGCGAGGAGCAACGGCGGGGTGGTACGCTCCGGACGATTGACGCTCCGAACATCGACTACAATTACCTCCGACTTCCACTGAGCCTCACTGCTCTCTGCCACCAAGTGTCTGTTCTCATGCGCGACGAAACCGGATGCCTCTCGAAGCAGATCATTCGCGCTATCATCGACGATGTGCAGTCCACAAAGGTCGTTTCGAAGTGCTACGTCGGACCGAACGGCGAAATCGACGAGGCGTCTCCGAAGGTCGCGAGGATGGCGGCTAAAATCGGGAACAAATCAAGAGACTGTGAGATTCATCAGCACCTCTTCACCGAGTGTCGCGAAAACGCACTCGAAAACATCATCCAGTTCGCCATGCACGATTATTCGCCGACGATGGAACTCACGATGGGCTCAGTTATGCCCAGCGACCCGGAAACGTTCGAGACGATACTTTGGCGACGCTCACCTGGTGTCATCATCGAGCACGAAAATTATCTCCATGTCGACGCGAGGAAGGCCAAAATACTCGGATTCACCGACGATGATTTCAGGCAGGCGACGAACGCGAGCGCATCTGCGACAATCGTCGTCGATCGACCCTTCGATCAATTAGCCGCGATGGATGAGAGAGCTATTCCGCCTATCCAGGCTCTACAGTAGTAAACCTGGGAACATGTCATGCCCATTGTCAGGCTGCGCCGCGCTAGACTGGGCCGCGTGTCGGTCCGCGCGTCGCTTCGCGCGTCGCACCCCGTCTTCGTTTATTTGTGCCCGAGCCTTGCGAGTAACGTCCTTTATTTTATTCACCGTTTTTTTCGTAATCGCCTTTATGTTGGTGAAGCCCGATATAAGACTTTCGAATGTGGACGTTTGGGCTATGGCGTAGATGGAGTAGACGACACTGAATACGTCTATGACTGCGAGAACGATGAAGAATACAGTAAAGACGTGCGTGGACACGATGATACCAGTGACGTCCGCGCAGGTGAGCTTCATCGTTCCCATGTGTGGTACGAAGCCTTCGCCGCCGGTGGCAAAGTATTCCGGAGTTCCGAATCTGACGAGATCTTTGGTGGCGTCGCTACAGTGCTTGGGTTCTGTTCCGAATCGCACAATATCGAGGCCGCTCACTGTATTCTGGCCAAGCCAGGTCGATCCGGCTAATTCGGTGCATAGTTCGGGAGTGCCGTCAACGAAGCAATCGCCGTTTGGGTCGATCGCGCAAGTATCGTCGTATGCGGTGACGATACTTGTTTGAGCCCTCTGTAGTGTCATGGTGCAGACAAATTTGAAAATGAGGATGATGACGATCAATAGGCCGTTTATAACATAGGCGAGCTGCGAGATGAATTCATTTCTCCCCCGATTCCAACTGATACCACAGCAACAATTCTTTTCGTCGTCGTCGGAGTCTTCAAGCGTAGGCTCGTCGCTATTTACGAAGAACGTAACGGAACCTACGCACACGTGTGTGACAAACCAAACGCTTGTGATGATGACGGAGATCAGTAGGGCAATTTCAGCCGCGGCTAATAGTTTGCTATATGTCTGGATATCATCCCAGGGTGTTCGATCTGTGTCGGATATGAGATCATAATTTGCGGAATTGTCAAACTCAGTGTACCCCACGGAGTGATCGATGTTTAAAACATCCCATTGATCATTGATTGAATTGAGAGTCACGAGAGGACATTCAACGCTGGCGGACGTGCGGACGGAACTGGAACCGATCTCCATAGAAAGGCGGTTGGCAATGCGGCGCATTTGAAGGTGGTACGGCGTCTGGTGATACGATAAGATCGTACTGAGCACGAGGCAAAAGAACGAGGCGACGCGAAGGATCCTGAATATCGCGTATACGATGGGTAGGTATTTAAACCACGCCTCCGTCTCAGGGTTTGGCTTAATGCATTGCTTCAGTTTGGTCGTGCACGACATGTGATTTATCAAGGACGATCACCGCACGCTTTATACTCTCAATTATTCCGTTGTGCGCCGAAAGTAACTATCGCGACAAGAGCGAGTTTACTTGTCAGCGATAGTGCGACATAGCCGAGTTCACCCAGCTCGTACGTGGTGCCAATTGGGTATACGACCCCTTTATTGAAAAATACGACGAAGTGAACGATTGGGAACAAGGAGTAGAGTGCGTAAATAACAATGTTGAGAACGATGATGTATCCGTAGAGTGTACTCCACATGTCTCCGGCGTCACTGTTGAGGTAGGGTACGAATGAAACGTAAAACGAGTGCCATATGCAGATGAAGTGAACCAACATAATGGCGCACGCGACGAGCTCGAGAAGACAAATGACCAAGTTGTCCGAGTCAAAGCTAATGCCCTTGAAGAATATGTTTATTTGTTTCCAACATGGAAGTGGTCGGAGACGCGGCTTGGTACGGGATGTATCGGCCATTTTCAGATAAGTGTATTCCTTTTCCTTGGGTTCCTCGGGTTCCTCGGGGGGCGAGTGTACCCGAAGTGCTTCGATCGCGTAGCCGATAATCATCTGGGCGACACTACTGATAACGAGCAGCGCCGTTTCGTATATGCCGTGAATGCCATTGAGTTGAAAGATACATACCGTCATGATTGTGTAGGTGATTGAGTACTCAATCCAACGAAAGGGCTGTGATGATCGTTGGAGTCTCTGCTCGTAGGGTATTTTCCGCAGGAGGCTGATGAGATGAAAGATTGCAGTAATCAAGGTAAATGTGGAAATGAGATATCCGATTCCACCGGGTACGTCCACGACGTTTTCGACCGTGTAGGTCATGGGGGGTGTCGTTGCATTCTGCGAGAGCCGAATGCAGGATACCCATGGTTTGAACTCATCCGTGTCGTATGTGCGGCCCATGCAAGTTTTATTTTTGTATGCGTCGATGACATTGAGTTTGTTCCGCGCGAGTGTAAATGGGAGTGGGAACTGCCCATATGCCGTGAGGAGTAGTATGGTGACCGCGACACAAATATGACAAACAAATGCTAGTGTGTGGAAGAGTTGAATGGTCACCGCGAGACAACGGGGAGACATTTGTTGGTGTGGCCGTGGAGTAGTTATACTCCCGATGGCCCCGATGGCCCCGATGGCCCCATGAGGTTAGCACTGTAGAAGAGTGTAAAACTGCAGAGTCTATCGAGGCATAGGTAGTGGGCGACTTTGGCGATGTTGAAGGCACTCGATAGTGTATGTGATGGGAAGGTAGGAACGATGGTTCTTCTGGATGTCGAAGATTCCCACTGGTCGCCGATAGATGCGATGGCCGCGTGTGCATCGATCGTATCTTTGAGTAAGGTGTATGCCAAAGGTATAAATGCATGATCGTTCGCGCTGAATAGCGTAGATAAGAACTCTGAATCGTCTACGACATTTTTTGGAATTTGAATACTGAGATCATCTATTGTCGTCGCTGTGAACATGTCTAATTCTAATACGCCTGTTGGTAATCTTCGTGATCTTCTGGCTAGACTCCAACTTCTGAGACCCGTTCATTTTCCGAATAGCTATGATACGTTAGGGTTTAAAACGACAACGAAGGCAAAGGAATGTTGGTGTCGCCTCCAAGAGTTGCGCAGAAAGTGGGAGGAGGCTGTACCGGAGAACATATATCGGTCTTCGATGAATTACGAAGGAGAATTAACGGGGTTTATGGCATGGATGGAGAAGCAGACGGTCTCATGCGGTACTAGCGTGCCGGTGTACGCGTGGCGAATGTTATCTTGCGTGAGCGTCGACGGTGAGGCGTCTCCGGATAAATATGTGCTCCACTACTCGCGATATTTCGAATGTGCGATGGTGGAGCTCACGAGCGGCATATGTGCGGCCATTACGGGCAAGCCTCATAGAGACGCGATGGACTCCGCGATAGGCAATATGGAGCGTGTGGAAATGGTGCCAAAAGGGTTTGCTGTGTACATCGCAAAGGTAGACATTGACACGATGAGTGCACTGTGTGATATTCTTTCACTGTGTACGGGTGTCGATGACAAGGAACCCGCTGATCGTATCGAGGTGTACAAGGAGGCTCTAGCGTTGTGTCCACAGATCGGAAGTACGTTAAGGCTGCACGGTATGGTCAATGATTTTGCGGCGAACATCGCACAACGCTTGAGTTCGGATTTAATAGGGTTGCATTATGCGGCGAATGATTATAATATCGCTCATGCTTTGACGGCTTCGTTGTTTCCGAAGAAAGTTCCCAAAGTGGATTCGTTGAGAGAACTCGCGCAAATCGCTGAACAACGAGAATTAACGTTCGAAGAGGCACTCGCCCTGTGCGAGACGGATTTCGATAAGAAACAAACTATGAGGGCCAAGGTGACCAATAGTACCGCTCCGAGCACATCGTCGTTGAGTTTCGCGTCTTTGTCATAAAGCATATGCGACGGCGACGGCGAGAAAATGTAAAGCGTCGGAGAGTTGTGGGGACGTCCAGAGAGCATGCGATGGGCATTCTGAGAAGAAATCGAATGAATGCTCGCAGTATGCTGTACCGTCGAGAGCTGCCCCCGGACGACGTAGCGTACGTATTTCAGAGGTTATCCAATTCGAAGGACTGTGGTTCGTGCGTGGATCAGCTCGAGCGTCTGAATGGGCGTTCCCCGGAGGCGTTCAGTACACCGTTACACATTCAGGTTCTCATAGAGCTCACTGATCGATTCGGTAGCAGCGTTGATATCTCACGGCGCGTGATGTCGATTCTGTGTGATATTGCGGAGATGGACTCGTCATGTCGCGACAGTGTGATCACTGGACTCGGTGGTATACATAGTGTGTGCGCGATGATACGGAATACGGGCAATATGAAGTTCCTTCGATCAATCGGCTCGGCGCAGCCTCCGTTGCCGTTCAATATATACGATGGTGCTATGATTGATACGATCCGTTCAGAGTGGGGTCAGACGCGGCACATCGTTGGTATTGTCGCGAACATGACTATGGCGGCGTATGGTGAGCGTGGTGTGGAACGAGCGTGGCGAGAAGGCCTCGTGGATGCCCTGTCGGACACCCCTATCGATGGCCTCAGAGAGGAAGATGTGGTCGGTACTCTTCAACTCATAGACAATGTGGTAATGAGTTCGAACGAAGCGTGTGTCGACACTGTGGTTCGCAGCTCATTCCTCCTTGGTGTGCTGCACAGGTCGGTGGTGAACCCACTCGTTCGCTGTGATATCTTCCGAATATGCGGTAATCTCGCGCTGGGAAGTGAGTCACATCGTACATCAGTGTACGCGATAGTCCCATACGCCGTCCGCGATATAGGGGAGATGCAGAATTTGGAGTCGGTAAGTGAAGCGATACTCTTTATCGCGTCGATCCTTCGCGGCGAAATCAATGTATCGCGGTGCGGGGAGGTCATGAGTATCCTACGGGTGGCGGGGCATTCGATGGTGTCGGATTCAGTGTCGGCTGAAATATACTGCGTGTGCGCCGATTATGCGCGGGACCCCGCGTGTAAAGCCGTTCTTCGAGCGAGCATCGTGAGCACTCCGAGCGTCGCGGTGCAGATCCAAAGTCACACTCAGTCACCGCGGTCTGAACTTCGACTACCATCTCAATTCTTCGCGGAAGCCCTGAACGCATGAAATCTAAATTTGCAACATTGTATAATGAGGTTTCGAAATTAGTCAGGTGTTGGTACGATGGGCCTGCTCCATTTGAAAAAGAAGCTGATAGTATCCATTTTCTCCCTGAGCGCGTCGCCTTCACACTGAGGTCGTTGCGAGATGCCGCGTATCCGAAAAAAGTTCAAATCGGTACGGGTGAAACGGGTGAAACGGGTGAAACGGGTGAAACGGGTGAAACGGGTGAAACGGGTGAAACGGGTGAAACGGATGAAACACATTACATTTCTCAGTCACACAGTTTAATACAGGAGCTGTGCGAGATATATTTGGGACATACGATCAATGCGGATCGAACAAACATAACTGTGTCATCGCTAACGGAGACAATTCGGACGCTGGAGCTACATCTTCACACGAAGGAGCCTTGGGAACCACGTAATAGCAGTGGGGAGTGTATGCTGCTGTGATATCCAATATAGCATGGCTGAATCGTGCATGGTTTGTTTGGAGGAGAGCGGTAGGCTTTGGCCTCTATGTGCGCCGGGTACGTGTCACAATTTGAAGATTCATCCCGAGTGCTACATAGGATGGGTATCGAATAGCAGGGGATCTCCATGTACGATATGTGATAGGCCGCACCCAGTGCGGTACATTACGTTGAGATATCCGCGTGTCCGTTCGTGTCCGTCGTTGTTGCTGTTATGTGCCTATGTTGCGGTTGGGTGTGCGGTGCTATGTGGGATCACGTTGTTGGCGATGCGCGACATTGAGTACGTGAGCGTGTGCTTGTGTGGGGGGGTAGCAGTTGGGTTACTGACGATGGTGGGCGTGTGTCACGTCGCGCGGAGGGCGTTTGATGTAGCTATGGTTCGAATTCTAGTATGGAGGCACACGTCGAGGGTGCGTGTAAGTATTATACCGAACGAGCGACTGGATTTCTAAATAGAAACGAGCGAATGACGAAACGCGATATGTCGTGGGCCGTGCGCGCGAACGCGTGCGATGATCAGAGCAACCGTTCGTTTACTCGTCTTGCGTTGTTGGATAAGGCACTTCGCTCGATGGATGTTGAGCGCAGTGAGATGCAAATACGCTTCCATCAGGCGTTCACCCAGGCGTCTCTTCGTTTTATCTGCAGGGATGACAAGGACGCGGACATTCAGAAAATCATGGCGGCGCGAGGGTGGGATAATATAAAGCAGCAAGTTTTGTGTTTGACGCCTCGTCGTTTCGGAAAGACGTACGCCGTTGCGATGTTCGCAGCGGCGATCATCGCGATCATTCCTGGGAGCGAGCAGGCGATATTTTCGACAGGTCGTCGTGCGTCTCAGAAGATGCTGGAGACGATTCAGATGTTCGTTGTGACACTGAAGAAGAATTTGAATATCACGGGTCTGAAATTAATAAAGTTTAATCAGGAGATGCTGGTGTATGAAAGCCCTGAAGATTCAGCGAATGGTGTTCGTCGTGCGATCTACAGTTATCCATCGAATGCAAAGACGCTTCGCGGTGTGGGTGGGGATATTTTGTTCTTGGAGGAGGCTGCGTTTATGAGTATGGATGTGTTTTATGAGATCGTGACGCCGCTACTGGAGATGCAAACGACGAGTCTGATTGCGATATCTACCCCGCAGGACAGTACGAATTTCTACAGTGAGCTGTTTGATCTCAAAGGGGGTGACGGAGAGGCGCTCTTTAATACGATCAAGGTTTCATTAATATGTGACGTGTGCATGGAGGGGGAGCACCCTGAGCGGTGCACGCATCGTAGTCATTTGCTCCCACCGTGGAAGAGCAAGGCAAAGTTGGCGATGGTTCGTGAGATTTACGGCGATCAGACTGATCTTCTTCAGCGGGAGTCTCTCGGTGCGATCACGCAGGATGCGGCGAGTGTATTCCCAGAGGATGCGATCACGGTCATTTTCAATCGTGATCGACAGGCGCCGCCGACGACGATTCCACGCGCGATCTTTATATCGTGTGATCCGACGGGTGGGGGGGCCTCGAGGATGTGCCTCGTCGCATTTATGTTATTTGGTGGGGCTGCGTATATCGTTCGAATCGACGCGCAGCGTGCTCGGAACGCAGTAGAGATCCGTGAGTGCTTACTCGCCCATATTCGCTCGGTCCGCGGCATGTTTCCGGCGTCGAAGATAATCTTCATGTGTGAGAGTAATATGGGCCAAGAAGCTAGCCACATGTACGAAATGCTATCACGGACGCCGAACTGCGAGTGCGTCAGCGACAGTAAGCGAGAGGGTATACTGACGACGCACGAGCGCAAAGAGTCGTACATTCTTGAACTTAAACGGTATGTCGTCACGGAGAGTCTGTACTTTTGCTCAACGGCGTCTACTGAGGGGGTCGACGCACTGAAGCGGGAGATGATGCAATTTAAGCGCGTCGTCGTGGAGAACCGTCGCGTCCGTCCGAAGCTTTTTTACACGGGCAAGGACAGCGGCCAAGACGACACGGTGATGGCGGTGTCCATGGGTTTATGGTGGGCGATGCAGAGCATAACGTCAGGTGCAGTGTGATTCATTCTTGATTCGATAGTGGAGCTTGCTCCAGTGTTGCGCGCTGAGTTCACGCATATCAAGTGCGATGTGATCCGTGCACTGTTCCCTCTCGTCCCTCTCGTCGCTCTCGTCCGTTGCTTCGGATGTACGTGTAGCTTTGTATAAGATCCGTAGCCCGAGCGCGACGGCACATGCAGCCAAAGGTAACGCCATTAGAGTTTAGAGTGTAGTGTGCACTCGCGTAAGTAGTCCCATATTTGTTCATAGAGTGTTTCTTCATTCGTGGCGACGAGGATAGAATTGTGCTCGTACTGTGATATTTTGAAGCCCTCGATGCGCGACTGAAGTGATCGACGATGTGATCGACGATGTGATCGACGAAGTATTCGCTTCTTTAATAAGGCCTTCGTTTCCTTCAGCGATTTTCGACTTCGTTTCATCGACTGCGCGTAGAGCATTTCATTCGACCCCTCATAGGTCACCGACGCCATATAATTCGTGATGAGCTCGGGAAAACCAGAGTAGTATGCGTATCCGTGGCCGCCACAGATTCGACGACACGCCTCGATCCCCTTCAGTGTTTCATCTGTCACGAACGCTTTTAAAGCGATGTCGTCGGAGGGGTTCGATATAAACTCACTCAGACCTTCCGCGAATAGGGTCCAGGCGCTCAGTGTGCGCGCGACGTGATCGTGCTGAATAATGGGAACGCCTTTCGGCTGGGTGCGGATACGAGCGTATCCATGGGCGATCGTCAGCGCTTTAGCTATGGAAAAAAAGGACGATTGAATAATTCGCCCGCGCGTGTGGACCATCGTGCCGTACAGCTCGCGCTTCGGACGCATCGGTAGCGCGTTCGCACTCGGGATCTCGACGTGGTCCATCTTCAACCACCCGTTGTCTGCGTTTTCGAACCCAAGTAAGTGTCCCATTTTCCCCCTGGTCACACCGTCGCTCCCGAGTGGGACGAGAAACATCCGAAGACCAAGGCGCGTCTTCGCGACGACTAACGCGTGATTCGCGCGAGAGCCGAGCCCGCCGGGCCACACTTTGATCGAAGCTGTCGATGGGGAGTGTAGGATCCACCCCCCATTCGACTCCCACGCCATCGTCTCAATGCTCGAGACGTCTGACCCCCACCCTAATTCCGTCTGTGCGTACGCTCCGACGGAATTAGGG
>Ga0209119_1002670_pt1 | contig 16179 bp, 20 predicted proteins | sample COG_03_FD_184747 | JGI IMG/M metagenome (GOLD analysis project Ga0209119, IMG submission 184747) | Pelagic Microbial community sample from North Sea - COGITO 998_met_03 (SPAdes) (version 2) | ecosystem: Environmental > Aquatic > Marine > Neritic zone/Coastal water | place: Helgoland, sampling... | reverse complement strand
AAACCTCCATGAAGGAGGTTTTTTTGTTAACGCTTAGACCATGCTGGTCGTTTTCGAGCTTTTCGAAGACCTGGTTTCTTTCGTTCAACAGAACGTGGGTCTCGCATGAGGTATCCGGCTGCTCAAGAAAGGTGGTCATAGATCCTCATTTGTTTCAAAATATTGAAAGTCATATAGACCAGAGTCGATCAGTCTTATCTTTCTTGCAAATTGTCAATATCAACTCCAGCTTCACTCAATTTGCTTAAGATTTCATTTATATATTCTCGTTCAAGGTCTTGGTACTCGCCTATTACTAGGCCTTTAGATGATTTCTCTGTGCACCTGTTGGTTTCTGCGTTCCAACTAGCATCATAAAAGTAATTTTGGAAACAGTTACGTGAAGGAATGATGCTGAATTTGTTGTCATCTGAAACAAAAGTTTGTGAATAAAAGCTTGAAAGTTCTGAGTCACAAAGTGTTACGTAACCTTCTTTGTTTACTCCAATTATTTCTTTATCATAAGCTGTGGTACTTTTTACTGTGCTACCATTCCTTTCGAAGGTGCTAATTCCCAAAATTTTATCATCTGAAATCAAATAAGTTTTTGGTGCATTTGTTTTTAAAGGATTACCGTAAGAAGCAATAATGAGTCTTGGATTATTAACACAGTTAGATAGAGTATCTAGCATTTTGTCTTTTGCTAGATCGTTCCGAATTTTGTTTACAGTTTGAATGTCTATACCTCTTCCTCTGGAATGTGAATTACCTTCAACATAATCTTGTAAATTTTCAATGGTGTACTGAGACCTGCCGTGCATTTGTATACTTTCGGAGTCAAATGTATGAGCACGAATATAGAATTGCTCCTTAGTCTTTTCTTCCATATTTTTATAATTCTCGATTATGCTTTCAAGTTCCGATGAGTTTGAACCAACCTTAATACCTTTTAAAATAGCGTATGATTTTGTTACTTCTGGAGGAATATTATTGTAGTTAAATATGGAAACAGTTAATAGCAAAAATGAAAATAGAATTGCCAATAAAGAAAGTTGAAAACTGAAAGTAATTTTTCTACACTTTACGTTAAAGTCTGAGGTTTCAATATACGAAAGAAGATATGCAACTATAACTAGGGACGAGTAAATACCACATGCAACGAGTGGATACATAAGTATTATTAAATCACCCATACCTCCACCAAAGGTCATTGTTATTGAAAAATAAACAAAAGTAGCAGCAGCTATAACAATATTTGGAATAATCAGTGAAATTAAAAGTGCTGATCGAAAGTTTGCGCGACTAGCTTTACCTGATAATTTAAGTCGATCATCTAGAGTGGTAAAATTTTTAAAACCTAGAATATTCTTTATCAATAATGAAAATATGGCATAAATCGTAAAATAGCCAATGAGTAAAAATGGATATGAAAAATAACTAAGCTCCCAAAGCAAGTTCGTGTGAGGACTTGAGGTGTCGAGACTTGCGAAGCCAAAAAAATACAAAGCAATTATAGCTGCAATGCCAGAAAATATGTGAAAAATAGACCAAAACACGCGTGAATTATATCATGTTAGATTTGTGAATATTATTGACATATCATAAAGTGATACAAAAAACCTCCATGAAGGAGGTTTTTTGTTAACGCTTAGTTCACGAGTCACTAAGTGTAATCTTGCACTGCGTGCAGATTCCACTAAGTGCTCTCGACCCCGGATCGACTGTTTATTTCTTTAGGAAAGAAGAAATAAACATGTCTCCGCCCGTCAAAACTAAAAAATCCCGCGCAGGCGGGATTTTTATTAACGTTTTGACCAAGCTGGTCGTTTTCGGGCTTTTCGTAGACCTGGTTTCTTTCGTTCAACAGAACGTGGGTCTCGCATGAGGTATCCGGCTGCTTTGAGTTGGGTTCGTCGGTCAGCTTTCTCTTTAACAAGTGCTCGAGCGATTCCTAGTCGAATTGCTTCTGCTTGTGATGAGATACCACCACCAAGTACTTTTGCTGTAATAGTGTATGTTTCGATACCAGCATCTTCAGTTGCTAGTACAGACTCAATGTCTTTTTGTAGTGCTAGGTTACCAAAGTAATCTTTGTACTCTTTACCGTTAACAGTGATCTCTGTTTTGGCAGCAGGAGTCAATCGTACGCGTGCAGTCGCAGTCTTTCGACGACCAATTCCTTCTATGTAGGTTGTTTTTTTATCCGCCATACGATTATTCTGAAATTACTAATTGATTTAAAAGTCGCTTCTTATGCTTGTTGGTTGGAAGCATACCTCCAATTGTTCGTCTCACAACTTCACTGTATCCAAGTCGTTCCGCGAGATGAATAAGAGTTTCGGTTCGACGACCACCTGGGTAGCCAGAGAAGCTTTGGTAAATTTCACCTTGTTTCTTGTCTGGAATGTCGAGTTTACTTACGTTTGAAATTTCAACTATAACGTCAGACTTGATGTGTCGAGCATAGTCAGGAGTGTTTTTTCCAAGAAGAACACTTGCAGCTTCTGTTGCAATTTTTCCTAGACGCTTTCCTGTTGCATCAATTGTATAGTTTTGTGTAGTTTCTGTAGACATAATATTTATTCAACGAAGGCAATTATTGCTTCCTCTCGCCCTGGCGATGTGCGACCCAATTTAACTACTCGCGTGTATCCACCGTTTCGTTCTGCGAATTTTGGCGCAATCTCACCAAATAGTTTAGTGATGGTCACTGCTTGTGGTTCGCCAAGACGAGAAGCTACGAGGCGTCGTGAGCTAACACTGTCTTTCTTAGCGATTGTAATAAGTCTTTCAACTTGTGGTTGAATCTCTTTGGCTTTAGCAACAGTTGTTTTGATTTGTCCGTCTCTAATGAGTGATACGGTCAATCCACGCAATAGAGCTGTACGCTGAGAGCGATTACGGCCTAATGTTCGGTTTTTGTTTCCGTGTTTCATAAAAGTTGTTATTCACCCAAAGTTAGGTTGTGCTTGGTAAGCAAGTCCTCGATTTCTTCGACGCCTTTAGGACCGATTCCGTCGAGCGCTAGAATATCATCTTTTTGCTTTCTGACAAGACCCCCGATAGTTCGAATGCTTGCTTCTTCTAGTGCTTGCAGTGTACGGCTCGTGAGATCGAGTGTTTCAATACGTGTTTTAAGTACTTCTGGATCCGGCTCTGTATTAGTTTCAGGTGCAGTTTCTACTACTTCTGCTTCAGCTTCTTCGTGATTATCTTGGAACCCAATAATTGATTTCAATTGATGAATCATGATTTCAATAGATTTTTCAATTGCTTCTCGAGGTGAGTATGTACCGTCAGTTTCAACAATAAGTCGGAGTCGGTTGTAGTCTGTTCGGTCACCAACACGCATGTTTTCTACTTCGTAGTTTGCTCGTCGGATTGGTGTAAATACTGCATCAAGTGCAATAGTACCAATTTCTACCTTATCCTTTTGATGAACTTCTCGTGGTACGTAACCAAGACCTTTTTCCACTGTCATTTCAATTTCAAGCTTTGCAGTTTTGTTTGTTACTTCAGCGATGTGCTCGTCTTTACTTAAAATTTCAATTTGTGAAGGTGCTTCGATGTCTTTTGCGGTAAGTATGCCAGCTCCGTTTGACTTCAATGTCATAGTTACTGGTTCTTCGCTGTGAAGCGCGAGTCGTACACGTCGGAGGTTGAGAAGAATTGTGATGACATCTTCTTTGACACCAGAGAGTGTCGCGAATTCGTGTTCAGCACCGTTGATTTTTACTTGTGTGATAGCTGCACCCGGAAGTGAAGAAAGAATAATTCGTCGAAGTGAATTACCTAGTGTGTGTCCATACCCAGGGTAAAGGCCGTCAATTTCAAAGATTCCGTGGTTACCATCTTCTTTTACAACTCGTGGCTTTGATGGAAGTGTTACATTTGTTTCTAACATAATCGTGAATTTAATATTTTGTAAACTTCAAATTCTATCGGCTGTAGAATTCCAGTACTTGCTCAGGATCAAACAGAGTTTCAGCGGGCACGTACACCGGTAATGATTTCATTGTTCCTTCTAGCTTCTTAACGTCAAACGTCAGCCATGCAGGGACACTTACTCCTTCATGAGTTTCAGCAAGATTAATAAAGAGTCCTGTTTGTCGACTACCTTCTCTTACAGAGATAACATCGCCAATTTTCACTTTGTGTGAAGGTACGGTTAGTTTCTTACCATTAACCATGATATGACCGTGTGAGGTGATCTGACGCGCTAGAAGACGTGTTTTAGCTAGACCCATTCGGTATACAACGTTATCAAGACGTGATTCTAGTCTTTCCATAAGGACATTTACAGGTTTGTTACTTTTTTCTACTGCTTCATCAACGTAACGTCGAAGTTGCTTTTCAGTAATACCATACGTAAAACGCATTTTTTGTTTTTCGATTAGTTGACGCTTGTAGTCAGACATTTGACCACGGCGGCGTGTACTTCTTCGTCCCCCACGAGCTAAAGAGAGCTCAAATTTTTGAGTTTGTGTTTTTTCGAAGATTGGTGCTCCGAGTCGCTTTGCGATTTTAAATTTTGGACCGATTTTCATAAGCTATAAATTATCTATACACGACGAGGCTTAGGTTTACGAGGTCCATTAAATGGTACCGGAGTCTTGTCAGTAATTTTTGTGATGTTAATTCCCTTGCCTGCAAACGCACGTAGTGCTGATTCTCTTCCAGCACCAACTCCACGAATTATTACGTCAGCATCCTTCATGCCCATTTGTTGAGCTTTTTCACCGATGATTTCACCGACTTTAGCTGCAGCAAAAGGTGTGCTTTTTCGTGAGCCTTTGAATCCAAGTGCTCCAGAGGAAGCAGCCATAACTGAATTACCTTTGAGATCGCAAAGTGTTAGTAAAGTATTGTTGAAAGTAGCGAGGATGTTTAGTTTTCCTGATGCCAGTTTTCGTTTTGGAATACGATTGAGAGCGCGTGATGTTCCAGCTACGTCGGAACCACCGCTCTTCTTCATAATTCGTTTCTTACCCATATGTCGATATGATTATGAATGACTAATAATAACTTCTACGTCTTCTCTAGCTTACGGCGACCACTACCCATAGTTTTCTTCGCACCCTTCATAGTACGAGCGTTTGTTTTTGTACGTTGTCCTCGTGCAGGAAGTCGTTTAGCATGACGTGTACCACGGTATGAATCAATGTCCTTAAGACGCTTGATGTTACCAGTGACTTGTCGCTTTAGCTCACCTTCAATGCTATACGCTTCGATTTTTTCACGAATTGCATTTTCTTGATCAGTAGAGAGATCAGTCGGCTTTTTGGTTAGTTCGATTGAGAGCTCTTCTAGAATAGAAGTGGCTCGAGACATGCCAATGCCATACACAGCTGTAAGCGCGTATGGTAATTGTTTTTCGTCTGGAATCGTAATACCTGAAATTCTCATATTTTAATAATTACCCTTGACGTTGCTTATGGCGAGGCTTCTTTTTGTTGATCACGTAGACCACACCTCGACGTTTTACAATCTTGTCATCAGGACTCATCTTTTTTACTGATGATCGTACTTTCATATTTAATAATTTATTACAAACGCTTTGTTATACGGGCTTTACCTCCGTAAGGATCAGTGACCATACCAATTTTGTCTCCTACTAGTACACGAATACGAAAACGTCGCATGCGTCCTGCCAGATATGCGAGAATGACCTCGTTTGAGTCATCAACAGCTACACGGAACATTGCGTTCGGTAGTGCTTCTTCTACAACTCCGTAGACGAGATCATCTTCTGTTGGTTTTGCCTTTTGATCCATTAAACGAGGATGAGTCTAGCAGATATATAAATACCCGTCAACAGTGATTTCCTGTATAACTTATTTATCAAATTAAATCTTGCTCTAATTTTTCAATAATTATGATTTCTTCTGGATCGTCAGGGAATGACCGTTGCCAAAACGGAGTGATTCTGACTCGAGCAGCTTCAATTCCAGTGTAGCTGCTAATAGCGTTATTGATAGCCGTCTTTGGTAGTCCAGCTAGGTTTTCTTTGAGTTTTTCTGTGTCATATTCCCAGATAAGTAGCGGTCTTCCAGAAAGAGTGAATGTCAGAGAAGGTTCATTTGCGATGATGCTGGCACTCGATGTTGGTTTTGAATAATTGAAAGATAGCAAAGTAGGGTCATCAATTCTCACTGGTCCTCCTTCGTATGTGGCGATTGCTTCTCTTGCTAAGTAGGTTGCAAATTCAGTTGACTGAAATAGTGGAATTTGTAGAATTGCCTGCTCTCTAATAGTGACAAGATCTGTTCCGTACTCTACAGCAGGAAGTTGATTATAAACAATAGCTATTGATCCTGGAAATGCAAAAAAATCAGATGGTTTTTCAGCTTCAATTCTTGCCAGCAACGTGTCACGTAATTCTATTTGTACAGCCTGTCTTGCTGTTGCCAATTCGTCTTCATCAATTTGGAATTGTAATCCTGAGAAGCCTCCCGTAAGAGCTTGTTCATTTGTGGCACTAATCGCTTGATATAATTCTGTAAAACCACCTTCTTCGAAGCCCGGTATGTCAAATTTTGTGTTAGCTTCAAGATTGTATTCCTCGCCCACTTCATCAGCGAACGCTTCTGCTTGAATTCTTCCTGGCACACTAGCTCCAGTTTCATCTTTGATTGCTCCCGGCACAACTACAGACTCTTGAATTCTAAAAACAAATCCATCTGGAGAACGGAAACGGGTGTTTTTAATCAGTCGCTCTGCTCCAGGGGTAGTTTTGACAATCTCTATGATTCCAGTTGCTTGTTCTTCAACTTCTACTTGACCACTCGCAGACACTTGGCTCTCACTGGTTGCCTCAAGCGTCATGATTTCATAACTTAGTGCATTTTCGCGCTTATCTGGAAAGGCAGTAAACTCTGCACTAATAGTTGGTTCTCTGTTTTCAGGATAAATCGTCAATTCTGTTTTTCCTAGCATGGCACTTAATCCAATTGCTCCCCCGACAATGACAAAAAAGAATACTATAGCCAGAACAATATTCTTAGTATTGCTCTCGGTTCCATTTTCAATAACAACACTCGGAATATCTTCTCTTGATTCATGCATTGCGGCTTGATTCGAATCAGACTCCGTCTCTGATGGTCGCTTCGACGGTGTGCGACGTTTTCTGGGTTCGGCTGGACGAATGTCCTGTAAGTTCCATTTTTGTGACATATATCAATTTAGTATAGCTTTTTTATGAGTATTTGAAGTCTAGACAATGCTTTTGTTTGTGGAAAAACTCCGCATTCAGTAAAAGAGCTGTGTCGTTAGCATGGTCACCGATTACTTTATGTAGGGCTGCACGCTGTTCTGCTGGAATTATTTCCTTTGCCACAGATATAATTGTGTGATCAATCTTGGTTGCAGATTTGGCGGCTCGTGATAATAGATTTTCGAATAGCGGTGAATACGATGATTCAACGTGTAGCAGAATATTTTTTGGAATGGAAAGTGAATCACCAGTCTCATTTAGTAATCCAGCCAATCTCTTCGTGTATTCATCAAAAATGGTCGAGATATCATCATGTTTTGATTCAGGGAGGTATTTTTTTACACCAGTAACATTTTCTGCTCGCAAATGTCCAAGTGCCTCGTGGAGTGGGATATTGCAGGTAACAGAAAGTTCCCTCGCTAAAGAGAACATGCCAAACGGAATGTGGGTAGAGTATTTTAGACTTCCATCACGAACAATTCCAATTTCAGATGCTTCATCGGTAATGTCTATTAAGCACACATCATCAGTTTGAGGGTAGAGAGATCTGATACTACAGTACAACATTAAAATAAATGACATCGCTTCAACTTTTGCTCTTGGAAATAGTTTTTCGTGCACTTCTATGATGCCGTCCATCATGTACTCCTGAGTCACTACAGTAGCCTGAGTGAGGTTTAAAGTGTTTGCAGTCGCTCCTTCTGGGTTCTTTACTCTGTATCCGTTACTAAGCAAATCCATAGTAGCTTTCGTAATAACTTTTAAACCTGCTTTGCTAGTGTGTGAGTGTTCACTAAGTTCTTCCTCTACTTGTTTTTGGGCAGTATAGACTAACTCTTCAACAAAATTATCAGTAATTTCAATAGGTTCTTCATGGTTAACGTTTATTGATTTTGTGACCGTGTATGACCAAGGTGCTGCAATACTGCACTGCGTTAAAGAGAACTTGGCTCCTGGGTGATACTCGTCCAATACTGGTCGTCCTTCTGCCTCAAGTTTTAAACTGGCATTCATTAATGCAGCGAGCACTGCTTTTGCACTATGTTCTATAGAATCAATACTTTTTAATGCTGTGTGCTCTCTATGAGCCCAAACAATCATTGGGTGTTCATTTGCAGGATTAGAATGAACAATAGCTGTCAGAACACTACCTGAACCAACGTCAATAATAATCCCAAAACGATTTTTGCTTCCACCAAAAGAGAAAATTCCCATCCGATAATTATAGCAAGTAAGATTTTACATTTTAAATGTTGTCGGGGATATGAAAACCCTGCAAGCTTGCGCGTGCAGGGTTAATGATGGAGTTATTGAGCTAAAACATTTTTAATTAAAACGAACTTTGTTTGATTGCTGAACCGGTGTGTTTCCGAGAAATCTGGATCTTGCATATGGAAGTGATTACCATGCTTGCTCAATTGGAGCATTCGAATTCCTTTGTCTGTTTGGACAGGGATTACCACTGATACTCCACTTGTGAAGAAATTTTGATTTTCTTGCCAGATTTTAACTGCGCCTTCCAGAATGAGTACTTCGAGGTCAATGCTCTCAGTTAAAGTCAACATTTCAATCCCGGTCAATTCTCTGTTTACTAAATCTGCAGAAGAGACTAAACATAACTCTAAATCTAACACCTTGCTCAATAGCTTTGTATTTTTAAGTAATTGAGTAGTTGTTTTATCAAGATTAATATTCAGACATGCCAAGATTTCAAACATTTTTCTATGATCGGCAAAGGTTCCTAAAGTAATACTTTGCCAAACTGAAAAGTTTGATTTCATGTTTTTAACATCTGTACGGCAGACATGATTTCTTTCTAATTCAGTCAATCCAACAAACCACGCCAACTGCTCCGGGAAAAGCTCACCATTGCCCACCTTATCAAGTAATTGTTGCTGCGTACGTATTAATTTAAGTTCTGGTTCTTTGATATCAATCAAAATCTTCTCCTTGAAGTAAAATTGCGGTTATTTTAAAAATCAATTCTGTTGCGACTTTAGCACGAACTAGTGTTTTGTAAATATTATGTCAACAATACAGCTTTGATTCTCCTCACACCCGCAGATGATGATTCTTCTTTTTTAATTTTGAATTCACCTTCAATATCTGAAAGTGTTTCGACATGTGGACCACCACAAAGCTCACGAGAAAAAACTGTCCCATCACTACCTGTTACCGTATAGACTTTAACTTCATCAGGATATCTGTCCCAGAAGCTTCCCTCTACCGTTGGGTCATTCTCTGCATCAGTTTTTGACATGGTTTCGATGGTCACATTACCGCCGGTTTTTATAGCATTGTTTACCCACTCTTCTAGTTTATCTAAAGTTTCGCGTTCGATTTTTTCGGGATGGGTAAAGTCAAACCGTAGTCGTTCGCCCGTTATGTTTGAACCTTTTTGATGAACATGGTCTCCCATAAAATGACGTAACGCTGCCAAAAGCAAGTGGGTGGCTGAATGATACTGCACCACTTTTTCAGAATGATCCGCTAGACCACCTTTGAATTTTTGTTCTGCTCCGGCACGAGATTTTGCCCGATGCTCTTCCATTAATTTTTCAAATCCTTTCCTGTCGATTACCAGTCCTTTTTCTTCAGCAATTTCTTCAGTGAGTTCAATTGGAAATCCGTAGGTAGTGAACAAGTCAAAAGCGCTTTTAGCACTGATTGCTTTTACTGTTCGTGCAGAGGTTTTGTCAATTACTTTTTTGCCGTCTACTTCCTTTGTGTCAACATGTACTTGCAGTGTTAATTTATTAAATTGTTTTAGTCCGTTCTCAAGAGTTTTTCTGAACTGTTCTTCCTCAAGACCAATAGCATGTTTTATCTCAGCTCTTTTATCACCAAGATTAGAATAGTGACTTTCGTAGGTGTCAATAACACTTTCAGCTAAGTTTTTAAACTCACCTTCTGGTAATCCTAAGATGTCTGCATAGCGCACTGCACGACGAAGTAATCGTCGCACGAAATATCCTTGTTCGGCATTACTTGGTAGAATACCATCTCCTATCATAAATACAGCGCCACGCACATGGTCTGTAATCACTCGGAAAGCTTCAAGATTGTCCTCGTACTTCTTACCAGACAATTCTTGTAATTGTTCGACTACTGTCCAAAGCAAATCCACCTTGAACATGTCTGAAGAATTAATTGCAGCTGCTGCGATTCGTTCTAGACCACCACCAAAATCCACATTTCGTTTTGGTAATTTTTCAAAACCAGTATCAGTCTTGATGTATTCCATGAATACGTTGTTACCAATTTCCAAAAACCGACCACAGTCACAATTTGGGTGGCAGTGTTCACCCCATTTCTTGTCGTGTTCAATATTTGTGAATTCATAAAAAACTTCACTATCACCACCACCTATTTCTCCTGTCGGCATGTTGCTCGGTTTTCCAACTCGACTCCACCAGTTTTTTGAACCATCATAGTAAAAAATTCTTTCACCTGGCTTCATTCCTCGTGCATAGCCGTTTTCTTCTGAACCAATTTCTGCCACATCGTTACTTACTCCAGCTTTTTCAAATAGAGTTTTCCATAATTCGGCTGATTCGGTATCCATAGGTAAACCAGCTTCTTTATCTCCAATAAAGGCAGTGACGTAAAGTCGCTCTGGATCAAGCCCAACTTTTTCCGTTAGGAAGGTATAAAACCAGGGTAATTGTTCAGCTTTAAAATAGTCACCAAGTGACCAGTTACCAAGCATTTCAAAAAATGTCGTGTGACGATTGTCGCCTACTTCTTCTATGTCTTCAGCTCTGAAGCATTTTTGAGCATCAGTAAGGCGAATTCCTTTTGGATGTGTTTCTCCAAGCAAGTAAGGAATCAATGGTTGCATACCACTTCCAGTAAAGAGAGTTGTTGAGTCGTTTTCTGGTATTAGTGCAGACGACGGAATAACTGCATGGTCATTTTCAGCCATGAACTCTAGATATTTTTTTCTTATGTCATTCCCCGTCATATAGATTGATTTGAAATATAACAAATAGAGCTGTGACGTCCAGTACTATACCTCTACGATGTATTAGTGATGAGATTTGGTTTACTGAGAAAGTATTGCACTTGCTGCAATCTCACACTCCTCACCAGTGCAAGTAAGCAATGATGTGTCGAAACCGTAGAAGAATACTTCCATGAGATAGCCAGCGAACATCAACACAATTCCCATTACGGTGAGCACACGCTCTAGTTTAAAACTCTTTAGCACTAGATTATCTACTTTCATTTCGTGAGCGAGCTCTGTGTGTGCAATCAAGACTCCCGACGCAAGCATGATTTTACCAGCCAAGCTAATTGTTAGTCCCCAAAAAAGTAAACTCATAGTCAACAGTATACTACGTTATTATTTGTGTTTTTTGGTTAATTGCGTGAACTCATTTATTTGGTCTTCAAGTATAGTCAGCCCTTCTTCAAACACCCCAGGCTTAGAAATATTAATGCCAATCTCTTTGTAAATATTTTCAATTGTGTCTTTTGCTCCAGCGCGTAGAAATACGTCAATTTCATTAGTGTAAGCGGCGTCCTTTTGATAGCGACTGTACATGATACTGCTCATGATTTCTCCAAATGAATAGGTAAATTGGTAGAAATTACGGCGATAATGAGTCTTATGTAGCACTCCTAAACCATCACTATCATCGACGGTAATGCTCTTACCACAATATTGTCTAAAGTGCTTTGCTTGGACGGCTGACATATCTTGCCAAGTCATCGATCCTTCCGCTCTGATTGTTTCGTGAATTTCTAACTCTGCAGAATATCGCGCTATACACATCATCATAGTATCAATTTTGCCACCAATGAGTGCATCGAGTAGAAGCATCTTTTGCTTCCCTTCCAAAGTCTCCAATAGAGCATTTCCTATCACAGCTTCAAAAAAGGTACTGGCTGTTTCTGCAGTGACAGTCGAATGTCCATCGTAGAACACTGACTGTTCTTTACTTCGATACGCGTGTATAGCATGCCCCATTTCGTGGGCTAACGTACTCACCGATTGAAAGTCACTCGAGTGGTTAAGTAGAACCAGTGTTGGAACTTTGGTACTGCTAATAGAGAATGCTCCACCGGTCTTTCCTTTCTTGGGAAAAGCATCAATTTTGCTTTGACTAAGCATTTCGTCGAAAATTTCTCCGTACATTGGGTTAAAACCATAAAATGCATCACGACAGATAGTGACGGCAGTTTCATAAGAGATTCTCGGAAGCTCACCAAGTTTTTGGTTTCTATCAATAAATGCTAATTCTGTACCAAGAAGACGTTTCTTTTGTGCAAAATACTTTTTAGAAAGAGTGTATCCCTTTGTGGTAACCACATCCACTAATGTCTCAAGGCTTTTGTCAGTACTGTCGTAATTCATGACAGTTGCTGAATATGGCTTTTTGAATCCGCGCAGATCGTCATTAATTTTCTTGTTTGTGATAACGGCGTTAAGTTCGTTCTCCGCTACTGGACCAATTTCCTCTAACACTTTGCGACATTCTTTCCAAAGCATATGTCGTCGTTTCTTGGGAGCATCGAGCATTTCCATTAATGCAGCATTTAGTGGAATAGTCTTACTGTCAACCACTACTGACTTGGCGCCAATAATTTTTTCGGTACCTGAAATCCACATACCACAGGAAGTCATAGATTTTAGACTCATGATTTTTTCTTCAGCTTCAGACAGTTGATGTTTTGCTGTTTCAAATATACCTTTAAGATGAAACTTATACTCAGAAAAATTCTTGTCATTCAGAATTGAAGCATGTTGTTTTTTGTCGATTTTTCCTATAGAAAGGTCAAAGAATATGAGCTTGTTGTATGCTTTTGTTAAGCGCTGTTCTAGCAGGTTTAAAAGCTTTTGCGACTCTACTTCTTGAGAATCCAATGATAAACGTAACCATAAATAATACAGAGGCTTATTCTCTCCAAGTTCTAGCAATTTCTTGTAGTCATTGAGAGCTTCTAGCAAAGATTTTTTAGAAGTAGTGAAATTCTTCTTTTCATATTTTTTGGCAAATGCAAGACAAGATTTCTCAGCAGCTATGACATCTTTTTCTAGCCTTGGGTCGTTTGGAGACGTATAAAATAGACCCTTTAAGTCCCATTCTTTAGGATATTTTTTTAGTGGAGGGATTAGGTTCTTGGGTTCGTAAGTAAATTCCTTACTAGTTACGGTTCGTGCTTTCTTGGACATTTATGAGAAAATTTTTATATTCAGTAAAGATATTGTTGAACTCGTGTACTATATCATTTTTAAGTCGTGAATTGAGTACATTTGAAATATTTTGATAGACTTCTAGTCTATCTTGAAGATTTGGACCAAAATCCTGAATAAATCTATCATGTGATTCATAATATTCTTCGACAACAGATCTTAGATTATGAATTTTATCAGCTGCACAAATCATCAAAGATCCTTTGTCGGCTTTCTTTATTTGTTTTATATAAGTTTTTTTCTTTTCTAACCAGGTTAATTTTATCTCTCCATCCATTTCTGGTTCTGTGATTGCCAATACCAGCTCAGCTACTGGTCCACCAAAGTCGTCTTTTAATTCATCTTCAGTATAGTCTGTATCTTCTACAGTATCGTGAAGCAGAGCGGCTACCAGTGTGTCTTCATCGGTAGTGTAGTCTCGAAGTATTACCATCACGGCAAAAAGGTGTGATATATACGGAAGAGGAACAGAGCCTCGTCGTAGCTGGTCTTCATGGAGAATTGTAATAGCTCGTATTGCCTGTTCAATTTTATAAGTATACATATTTACTATCAGATTATAGCACTCTCTTTTTTAAGTAGTATACGTTTTTCTTCTATGCCACCACGATTGTACCCGCCAAGCTGACCGTCGTTACAGATAACGCGATGACAGGGTACTGTCCTATCATAATTACGGGACATGACTATTGCTACAGCACGGTATGCTCTTGGGTACCCAACAGCTTCAGCCACTTCTTTATAACTCATCATAGATCCAGAAGGGATATCTCGCACTGTCTGTCTCACCTGTTCTGCAAAGTGTGAGCTTTTCATACTTGCTTTTTCTTATTTGCAAAATGAATGGCTTGTAGTTTTTTGCCAGACGCTTCTCGATATGGACAATATTCACAGCGTTCTCCTGAAGCTGGAACAGTTTCTGCATCAAGTGTCTTTTTAATATCTTTCAAGGTTTCTTCTATCCAGTCAGTTTTAGCTTCTGCTGGGACGAGGGTTGTTTCAAACAGTAGTTTATTGTCAAACGAGTCTAGGCTTTTGTCAGCATTTGCATACACAAGATAGCCAGTGTCTTGTACTTCAAAACCGTTTTGTTCTAGTAGCCATCGGTACACACCTAACTGTCTTGTATACTGAATTTCCCATGGGCTATCACCGAGTTTTTCTATCTTTCCATCTTTGGAAGTCGATTTGTAATCCACAACAATTAACTTCTCTTCTGGCGTAACCCAAACATCATCGATAGCACCGCTAATCACTAGTCCTGTTGTTTCGTGCTGAGCAGCTATTCCAACAAAGTTTTCACGCCATTCATTAATATCTTTATGTTTGAACGGTACAGCATCGATTTTATATTCCTGCATTATAGGATGTGGTGTCCCTGATTCTCTGTGAGCATCAAACTCATTTTTAAAGAGTTCATCGACTGCAATGTTTAGATTAAATGATGGAAAACCTGGTCGTTTAGTTCCCAGCTTATTGTCTAAGTAAAAACAGCGCGGGCATTCTGTAAAGAAATCAATTTTAGAACGAGATAATCGCCATTTCTTTCCTCCGTAGTTCCAATCTGCATTTCGGTTTGGATTGTATTTGTAATTGTATTCAGCCATAATTTTTGTATTAGTATAACAAAACACCCGCTCTCGCGGGTGTTTTGTTATTTGATAGCTCTATTCAGCAGTGAAGGTATCGAAGATTGTATCAATCTGAACATCGTTTGCGAGGTTGAAATCGAAGTCTCCGTCTTCAGTGTAAACGACGATTGCGTAGTCTGCACCAGGAGTAGTTGCTCGTTGCAAGACAATCTCTGTAGGAACTAATCCTTGAGATTCACTAAACCGTACAACACCAAGAATGTAGCCAAGTTGCTCATTATTGAATTCACGAACACCAATCCAACCTTCACTTACTGGATATGTAGCGCTAGCTAGTACGATTGAATTACTTGCTGGTTGATTATTTACAACGATGTCTCCATCACCAACTTCTAGAACCGGAGCCTCTACGACTGCAGTGCTCTCTTCGGTAGTTCCATTATTTTTTGAAATAACGTCTGAAGATTGAACATCTGTTTGTTCAGCTTCTTCTTCATCTTGGGTCATTGTAGGAGCTTCTGTTGAAGGACCTGAGAATGCCCATACAAGCATTCCACCGATAAGGAGACCTACGACGAAAGCCACTATGGTCTTCTGTCCGTCTTGCTGTTTTTCTTCTGCCATAAAAGTATTATGTTTTACTGAATATTAAGTAGTCCTGAGAGTATACCACAGCATTTTTTCAGCTAAAACATTGACAAATCCTAGCTAAGTTAGCGAATATCAACCTTACATATCTCTGCCACTTCGTTCAGTAGTGCCTCATGCTTCTTTCTTGAGAGATGTAAGTGTCTGAGGAGATGTTTGTTACTGGCGATATCCTTACACAAAATGACGCCACGATTTATTAGTGTCTCAGCTTGAGAGGCATTGATTGATTGTAAAACAGTCACTGGATAAACTCCCTGCTTTTGGATTCTGTCATGCAAATTATTCCTTTTGGGAAAATCCCAACTTAGCATATTGAGACCAACACATTGGCCGTAGTCTTCTGCTGTGGATGTAAACTTCGTGTTAGTAATAAGCCAGAATTCTTTCACACCACAAACATCGTCATTACAGATTCTTGTCTCTTTGAGATCTAACAGTCGTGCGTAAGAATACATTGCTACTTGTAGATCTGACTTTATTCCTGGACGAGCATGGAATTTTGCTTCAGCGACAAAGCTGTGATCTGATTTGTATGCTGCGACGTC
>Ga0209119_1002662_pt1 | contig 16201 bp, 9 predicted proteins | sample COG_03_FD_184747 | JGI IMG/M metagenome (GOLD analysis project Ga0209119, IMG submission 184747) | Pelagic Microbial community sample from North Sea - COGITO 998_met_03 (SPAdes) (version 2) | ecosystem: Environmental > Aquatic > Marine > Neritic zone/Coastal water | place: Helgoland, sampling... | reverse complement strand
AAATGATCAATAAAAAATTTATAAAGAAAAATAAAATTCAGAAAAAACCTCAAATTAAGAAACAGAAATCAAAAAAACCTGTTTATTAAACTAATAACTAAAAAGGGTTTTTTTTACTAAAAACCCTTTTTTAATAACTATATACCATGAAATCTTATAACTATAAATTAAGTAGCCTGCTGTTGATTCTTATATGCAATTATACAGTTTTTGGGCAAAACACATCAGATTCAGTTGAGCAGAGCCAAATGGAAGATCCATCTTATGTTTCTATAGCTGTAAATTTCATGAATGATGCGGTTTATTTAGGTAGAAAAGATTCCATTTCTGCTCCATATTTATATCCTTCTATTACTTATTTCAATAAAACGGGTCTTTATGCAACTGGGTCCTTTTCATTCCTTACTAAGTCAAATGAAAGTAGGATTGATTTATTTTTAGGCACCATTGGGTATGAAATTAATTCTAAAAAATTTAGTGGCGATATATCATTCACAAAATACTTTTTTAACACAGATAGTTATAATGTAATTTCTGAAGTCGAAGCAGATTTAACAGGTACCTTAGGTTATGATTTTGATGTTTTTAATTTAAACCTATCATTAACCAATTTTTTTAATAAAAACAGCACTTCAGATATCTTTTTATCTTCTGAAATAAGTCACGATTTTGTTTCTACAGATAGAAAGTTTCAAATCTCTCCTACTATGGGGGTTTTCTTAGGTTCTCAGAATTTCTATAAAGAATACTATATTTATAATAGGTTTGGCAGCGAAAGAAGCACAGGGTCAGGTCAAGGTGCAGGTCAAGGTACTGGAAGCACGGCAGATCCTATTGAAACAACTACAACCACTGTAGTGCTTGAGGAAAGTGAAAAGTTTGACCTTATGGCAGTAGAATTTAGTATTCCTATTTGGTATATGGCGAAGCCTTTTACAGTTTCCTTTTTACCCGTTTTAGTAGTTCCGCAAAATCCAGCAACTTTAACTGTAGATTCGGCCATTTATGAAGAGGATTTGGAAAACACCTTCTATTGGATGGTAGGCCTTAGTTATAGATTTTAAAAAAAACATATGCTTAATTAAAATAGGAGATGGTTACATATAAGGTGTTTTAAACACCTTATATTTTTAAAAGCACATAAACGTCTTCCTGTTTAAAACTCCTCATGCATTCTAAATTGACAGTTTGTTGTTTATGAGCTATTTAATACGTTTTACTTTATTTATATAAATGATTTATATCAGTTATCTCTTAAATCTGATAGGTATCATTGACCTCTTAAAACTGATAGGTATCATTTCCTTCTCCTATTAAGATTTATAAGTTTATTTAGTTTATAAAAGTTAAGTTTTCAACTTACGAAACGCTTAACATTTAAAAACATTAACTAATTGTTTAATTAAATCATGTAATCATGAAAAAATTAATTACTTATTTACGGATAATGGTTTTTTTACCATTTATATTTATTTGTTCTAGTCAGACTATGAACGCGCAAGGTAACGGTGGTGGCGGTAACGGCGGCGGTGGCGGCGGCAATGGCGGCGGTGGCCATAATGGCGGCGGCGACGACGGTGAAATAGGGGGAAATAACCTATCATTTCCAGTTATTTTTGCAGATGGAGGATCTAAAGTGTTACCCGGCACATTAGAAGCCTATTCACTAGAAGGAGTATGGTGGTATGTATGGGGTGAAGATCCTGTTGACCCAGATTCACCACTTTATAGTTGTGAACCGCTAGATAATAATAGTGGTAAATGTATGGATGGCAAAGAACCTGGTGATGGAACCTCGGAGGTGTATAAAGCTTATATACAAAAAGATTTAAAGAATGTTTGGCAAGCCCACAATGCTCCCGTACCAGCTGGAGAAACTCTAAATGTTGATTGGGTTGACTGGGGTGATAACCTAGAATCTTTAGCCTGGAAAATTAATTCGAAGGTAAGAACAGAAATAGTTTTATTGCAAGATATAGATTCTGTAACTCAATTTAGTATGAGACATGTTGATAGTTGGGGTATAGATGAGGTTCATGGTTTACAAACTACACTTGACGATGAGCCTGTATACGCTGCAGGAACTCAAGCTACTGTTTTTACTCCAAAGGCCAGATTAACTATGCAAAAATTGAATTACACAAGTTCAAGTATTGATCCGTCTAGACTTATCTGGGTACCAGAAACTGGATGGACAGAAGCAGAAGGTGAAAATGTTGATATTATAAATGAGCCTATATTAAATCAGGCCATTTCTGAAGCTGGAACTGGTCCTGACTTCTTTAATGCCGAAATTAATGTAAAAGGTAAAATAATGTTTGGATATACGTGGGACGTGGGTAGTAAGAATCAAGGAGAAGGTTACTACAGATTGACGTTTAGTTTTGATGAAGGTGATGAAGCAATAGGAACTGCTAAATTTGATGAATTTACCCAAATAATAGTAGCAGAAGAGGAAGAGGGAGAAGACCATGAAATAGCAAAAACTACTGAAATTACTGAGGAAGGGGGCCCTGGTAGTGGCGGCGTTCCAGTGATGGATCCATCTAATAATTTAACCTATATAGATGTGCTTATTGGAGAAGATATGAGTGATTATCTTCCTTGGGTAGCAGTAACAGGTCTTGAACTTATTGATGCAGTTAATGATGTGTCTCTTGGTTCACTTACAGATGGGATGTGGATAGATATCAATGAAGTTCCTATATCAAATCTTAGTGTTGAAGCAATAGCAACAAGTGATGTTGGTAGTGTTAAATTCGAACTAAGCGGAGAGCATTCTACGTCAAGTAGCGAAAATATTGAGCCTTATACGCTTTATGGTCACACAAATGGTGATTATTCTGGAAAGGACTTTACAAAAGGAAATTATAACTTAACTGTGACACCTTATGCTGAGGATGATTTGACTGGTGAAATAGGAATACCAATTACAGTTTCATTTGAAATGGTATCCGAACCACCTGAAGGCGCAGGAAATAACTTATCCTTCCCAGTAATTTGGGCCGATGGCGGTTCTAAAGCATTACGTGGTACTATGGGAGATTATACAATTAATGGTGAATGGTGGTATGTTTGGGGCGAAGACCCTATTGACCCACAAGCAACACTATATAGTTGTAAACCATCAGACAATAACCCAAATAAATGTGAAGATAATTCAGAACCTGGTGATGGAGTCTCTGAAGTATATAAAGCTTACATACAAAAAGATGCAGACAATACCTGGCAAGCCTATAATGCAGCAGTTCCAGCAGGGGACACTATATATATTAATTGGGTTGATTGGGGCGATAATCTTGAATCTGTACCTTGGGATATCGGTAAGAAGGTAAGAACTGAAGTGGTTTTAGTGCAAGACATAGATTCTGTAACGCAATTTAGTATGAGACATGTTGATAGTTGGGGTATAGATGAGGTTCATGGTTTACAAACAACACGTGACGATGAAGTAGTTTATGGTTTAGGAACTCAAGCTACTGTTTATACTCCAAATGCCAGATTAACAATTCAAAAATTAAATTTTACAAGAGAAAGCATTCCTGCTTCAAGACTTTCTTGGTTAGCTGCTGAAAAAAAATGGACAGAAGCAAACCCGGAGGATGTTAACATTATAAATGAACCAATATTAAATCAGGCTGTTTCTGAAGCTTCAGACGGAAGTGGATATTTCAATGCTGAAGTTAATGTAAAAGGTAAAATAATGTTTGGATATACATGGGACGTGGACAATAAGAATGAAGGAGAAGGAAGCTACAGATTAACATTTAGTTTTGATGAAGGTACTGAAGGAATAGGTACCGCTAGATTTGATGAGTTTACTCAACTTGTTGTACCTATTGAAGAAGATACTACTGAAGAAGGTAAAACCGCTGAGGACGGCCCTGGTGGTGGTGCTGGTGGGATAATGGATTCAACTAATAATCTTACTTATATTGATGTACTTATTGGAGAACCAGGAATAACATTAAGTACAAAAAGCACAGAAAATTCTAAAGTTGTACCTTTCAATATATATCCAAATCCAACAACTGGAATTATTAACATAAAAAACACAACCGGTAATTTGGTGAATGTTTTTGATGTACTAGGTCATAAAGTATTTACAGCTAAATTAGATGGCTCATCTAATACTAAAACATTGGATTTAAGCGCATTGCAAGCAGGTTTGTATTTTGTGAAAATTAGCGACGGTAGAAATGCTTCCGTGAAAAAAATAATTTTAAAATAGTAGGTTAATAAGATTATAAAACCTTAATAAATCCTGATAGTTTTAAAACTATCAGGATTTATGTATTTAAACACAGCATAAAAGTTAGAGGGCCTAGAGAAGTTGTTTGCGAAATAACACGTTAAAATTAAGTTTGCAAGACCCTTTAAAATGATGTGCATAGTATGTTATATGGCTATGTAGTTTAATTAAAAAACTCATAATTAACCATTGCATCTGCGTTAGGGATTGCAGTGAAAAGCCCACAACGAGGTACGAGCGAGGACTTGAAAGGTAAAGCCCGACCCTTGGGGAACGCCCAAAATAAAAAACTACTCTTTTCACTAAACTTATTATAACTGCATAAGAGGCAATTTTTGTCTATTTTTGCAGCGCTATGCAAGAATTACAACTTTCAGATTGGTTACCTACCACAAACAAAGAGGTGAAAATACGCGGTTGGGATGAACTGGACGTTATTTTATTTAGTGGTGATGCCTACGTGGATCATCCATCGTTTGGACCTGCAGTTATTGGGCGAATTTTAGAAAGTTATGGTTTACGTGTTGCCATTGTGCCACAACCTAATGTTAAAGACAATCTTCAGGATTTTGTAAAAATGGGTAAGCCAAAATTGTTTTTTGGTGTTACTGGTGGTTGTATGGACCCGATGCTTAGCAATTATAATGCGAATAAAAAGCGAAGAGATAAGGATGCCTATACACCTAATGGTGATATTGGTTTTAGACCAGATTACGCCACTACGGTTTACTCGAATATTTTAAAAGATAAATGGCCAGATACACCTATTTTAATTGGTGGTATTGAGGCATCATTGCGTCGTGTGACGCATTACGATTATTGGAGTGATAAGCTGATGCCTTCTATTTTAGAAACATCAAAAGCAGATATGTTAGTTTATGGTATGGGCGAACAACCCTTGCGCGAAGTGGTGCGTTTAATGCAAAAAGGGGTGCCTTTTTCTAGTATTACGACGATTAAACAAACGGCTGTTTTATTGGATGCTGGTGCAAAAATCCCAAAAAATAGTAATTGGGAAGATGTTGAAATAGCATCGCATGAAGTTTGTTTAACGGATAAGAAAAAATATGCGTCTAACTTTAAGGTTATAGAACAAGAATCTAATAAGTTAGCGGCAAGACGTATTTTTCAGAAAGTTGGCGATAAAACGTTGATGATTAATCCGCCTTGTTCTACGATGACGGAAGCTGAAATTGATGCGTCTTTTGAGTTGCCATACACGAGAATGCCTCACCCAAAATATAATAAGCGTGGACCTATTCCGGCTTATGAAATGATTAAGTTTTCTATTAATATACATCGTGGGTGTTTTGGTGGTTGTAGTTTCTGTACGATTTCTGCACACCAAGGCAAGTTTATTGCGTCTCGTAGTCAGGAATCTGTATTAAGAGAAGTGGATACCGTGGCAAATATGCCAGATTTTAAAGGGTATTTATCTGATATTGGCGGACCGAGTGCAAATATGTACAAGATGAAAGGTAAGGTGCAGTCTATATGTGATAAGTGTGTAGCGCCTTCGTGTATTTCGCCAGTTATTTGTAGCAATTTAGATACATCGCATAAGCCGTTAACCGAATTATACCAAGCGGTTGATAGTCACCCGAAAGTAAAAAAATCATTTATTGGAAGTGGTATTCGTCACGATATGTTGGTACCTGAATTTAATAAAAATGCAGATCCAAAAGAGCTTGACGATTACACCGAAGAAGTGATGACGAAGCATGTTTCTGGACGACTTAAAGTAGCTCCAGAGCATACTAGTGATCCTGTTTTAAAATTGATGCGTAAACCATCGTTTAGTTACTTCCATAAGTTTAAAGAGCGTTTTGATAAGATTAATATAGCGAAGGGGTTAAAATTACAATTGATACCTTATTTTATTTCGAACCACCCAGCTTGCGAAGTTGAAGATATGGCTAATCTTGCTGCCGAAACTAAAGATATGGGTTTCCAGTTAGAGCAAGTTCAAGGCTTTACACCAACACCTATGACGGTGGCTACGGTAATTTATTATAGTGGTTACCATCCTTACACGCTTAAAAAAGTAAATACACCTATAACTCGTAAAGAGAAAGATGAGCAACATCGTTTTTTCTTTTGGTATAAAGACGAAAATAAAGACTGGATTAAAAAGACTTTAAACAAATTAGGACGTCAAGATTTATTAAAAGTATTGCTTCCTGAAAAAACTGAAAAGTGGCGTAAAAATAAACCAACTGGAGACGCAAAAAACACGTTTGATGACGCTATCCCTTTTAATCAAAGGAAGAATAAGGCTAAGTTTAAGAGCAAAAAGAAACGGCGATAGTTTTTGTTTTAGGAGTTCAAATTTCAGTACGATTTTATAATCAAAAGACCTTTATTTTCAATTCAATTCAAAACCAGAAGATGATTACAGATATAGCTATAAACAAACCAGAGCCTTTTTTGCCTAAACAACCATTACCACAATTTAATAGATCTATAAATGTTCATCGTGCTATTAAAGGTTTAGAATCTGGTAAACCTATACTCATAACAGAATTTTATAGTAACGGTTTGGCGCTGCATAATGAGTTACATAATCATCTTAAAAAAACCTTACCGAACAAGACGTTCCAAGAGCAGCGGGCATATCGCGCGGCATATCGAAAGCTATCAAATCTTATTTACAAAAAACTTACCGAACAAGACGTTCCAAGAGCAGCGGGCATATCGGGCGGCATATCGAAAGCTATCAAATCTTATTTACATAAAAATTTCGGACCATAAATTAGCTGTTAAAAAAGCGCCAGCTATTGGTTGGTTGGAAAAACTATATCCAGAAACCAGCAATTTCCTATTGCCTTTTTCTAAAGTTCAAGGACTAAATAGCTCGTGGCAATGGTACCAAAATGGTATTTTACTTCCTGTATTGCGTAATAAAATTCATCCGTATTATGGTGTATATTTTCCAAAGCGGTTTGATCATTTAATACTTTTTGATAATTGGTTAAAACGCTATGACGGCGCTAAAAAATCAGCTATAGATGTTGGAATTGGAAGTGGCGTATTGGCTTTTCAAATGGTGAAGCAGGGTTTTCAGAAGGTTTTTGGGACAGACACCAATCCAAATGCTATTTTTGGTCTAACAGAGTCTATGGGAGATACAAAAATGTCTCGTAAAATAGAACTTGATTTTGCCGCTCTTTTTGGAAAATGGGACAAGCAGACCGAATTGATTGTTTTTAATCCGCCTTGGTTGCCAGCATCTCAAGAACTGGATAAAAACGACGAAGCTATTTACTACAATGAAGACCTATTTCCAGAATTTTTTGCTGAAGCTAAAAAAAGACTGTTGCCCGAAGGGAAACTGGTTGTTTTATTCTCAAATTTAGCTCAAATAACTGATGTAACAAAAGAGCATCCTATAGAGACTGAATTGGCCAAAGGCGGACGTTTTAAATTGGATACTTGTTTAAAAAGAAAAGTAAAAGCAGCTTCAAATAAAACAATACGCGAGCAAGATTGGCGTGCTTCAGAAGAGGTTGAGCTTTGGGTGTTGGTTAATGCGTAGTTTTTTAAATAAAAATCAACCCAATCCAGAATAATACTCCTCTAAAACAATATCTATAGCATCAACGACAGTTTTAGCATTCTCCTTTGTAAAACACAATGGTGGTTTTGTTTTTATAACGCTATCAAAAGGACCATCTGTACTTACTAAAATGTGTTTGTTTCGTAGTTCATTTTTAATGTGTTTTGCTAACTGATAATCTTGTTGGATACTATTATCTTTTACAATTTCGACACCAATAAATAAACCAGAACCTCTAACATCTCCAATACAATTGTATTTTTTTTGCAAGGCTTTAAATAATGATAAATAATATGCGCCAACGTCCTTAGCGTTTTGTTGTAACTGTCCAGTTTCTATCTCTTCTAATACTGCGTTCGCAATGGCACACGATACAGGATTACCACCAAACGAACTAAAAAACTCAACGCCTTTACTAAAACTATCCGCAATTGCTGTTGTGCAAACTACAGCACCCGTAGGATGACCGTTTGCCATGGGCTTACCTACTATGACTATATCCGGCACAACTTCTTGAGCTTCGAATCCCCAAAAAACGTTACCCAATCGTCCAAAACCAGTTTGTACTTCGTCGCTAATACAAATGCCACCTTGTTTTCTAATGGCTAGATACATGTGTTTTAAATAACCTTTTGCTAAAGGTACTTGGCCGCCACAGCCTACAACTGGTTCGGTTATAAAAGCAGCGATGGGTTTAGCACTGTTTTCTATAATTTTAATAGCATCTTCGGCATACTGTTGTCCTGCTGTGCCGTCATTATTCTTGTATTGTCCTCTATAGGTATCTGGAATTGGTGTTTTAATAATATGGCTTTTTTGTCCTTGTCCTTTTTTGTTATTAAACTTATAATCGCTAATATCTATTGAAAGTTGTGTGTTGCCATGATAACCATGTTCCATCACCATAATTTGTTCATGATTTGTGTGCGCTTGAGCTAAACGCAGTGCTAAATCGCTTGCTGCACTTCCAGAATTAACAAAGAACACTTTGTTTAAAGCTGGCGGAAATTTGGCTAAGAGTTTCTCTGCATACTCGTGAAGTTCATCAAATAGATAACGCGTATTGGTATTTAGTTGCATCATTTGTTTTACACCGGCAGCGACAACATTAGGATTAGAATGTCCAACATGAGGAATGTTGTTATAGGCATCTAAAAAAGTGTTTCCGTAGGCATCGTACATATTTTGAAAAGCTGAACCTTTCATGTAAATAGGGATATCGTAACTTACAGATAAATTAGCGCTAAAGTGTTGCTTGCGCTTCTGTAATACTTCATCTATGGTGTCTACAGGTTTAATTTTAAAACCAACCGCTTTGTAAAATTCATTTTTAGCTTTAATAGGATTGGTAGCAATCCATTTATATAACATACTCCATGCATTTTTTTCACTACCAGTAGCATAGGTGTTATTTGGGTCTTTTTTTTTGGCATTCGCTGAATTACATACGCTTGTGCACAATCGGCCTGCAATTAGATAATAGAGAGTATCCACTTCTTTGGCTTCTAGCGGAACAACATCATGATAAGCAGATAGGATAGGAAGCATCCATTTTAGAGGGTCTTCTTTGTCATAAGTAGCATAAGTTAGAGCAATTGCTAACTCATTTATTAAAAACGAATGTGCCAAATCGCCAAAATCTATGAAACCCGATATTGAGTTATTACTAACTAATATATTCCATTCATTCGCATCATTGTGAATAATAGATCGTCGCAAAGTAGTAGCAATTGGCTGGACATGATGCTGGTATTGTTGAAAGAAATACAAGACTAAATTTCTATCATTATAATTTTCAATACAATCGATATATTTTCTGTTGTGTTCTAAATATTGTAAATCCCATTCCCATTGTCTTGCTTTAAAAACAGGATTATTCAGCTTTAAGAGCTGGACATCTAAATGTCCTAAAAATGAACCAAGGGACTGCATTAGCTTTTCGCTGTGTTCAGTTTCAGCTAAGAAATCACCATCCAGAAAAGTTAAAAGCCTGCAGATGGTTTCCTTTCCATCTATTAGTGCAACTTTAATAAAATTATCATCTGAAAAGGCGATGGGTTTAGGGAATTGATGGCTATTATTTAGCTGAATTAAAACGTCATTTTCGGCAGTAACCAAAGCCAGCATATCGGCAGTAAAAGTATATGTTTTAAAAATGTATTTTTTCGAATCACTTGTTAAAAGGTAATTGACATTGTCGTAACCATTCAGCTTTTTTAATGTCTTGATTTCAAAATCTAACCAATTATTTAAAGTATTCTGAAGTGTCATATTTTAATGTGCTTCCAGCCAATTCAAACCAGTATCAACTTCAACATCCAATGGTACATCCATTTTGAAAGCGCTTTCCATTTCGGTTTTTACCAAAGTTTTTATGGTTTCTAATTCAGGTCTATACACATCAAAAACCAATTCATCATGCACTTGTAATAGCATTTTGGTTTTATAATTGCCAGCTTCCAATTTGTTATAAATATTAATCATGGCAATTTTAATAATATCGGCAGCACTTCCTTGAATAGGTGCATTAACGGCGTTACGTTCTGCAGCTCCACGAACAATGGCATTTCTAGAATTTATATCTTTTAAATATCTACGACGCCCTAAAACGGTTTGCACATACCCATTATCGCGAGCAAAATCTACCTGCTCGCTCATATAAGCTCGTAATTTTGGATAGGTTTCATAATAGGTGTCAATAAGTTCTTTGGCTTCGCCACGAGATAAATCCGTTTGGTTGCTTAATCCAAAGGCAGAAACCCCATAAATAATTCCAAAGTTTACGGTTTTTGCATTGCCACGTTGTTCTCGCGTTACCTCTTCTAAGGGCACATTAAATACTTTTGAAGCGGTAGACGCGTGAATATCCTCGCCGTTTTTAAAGGCTTCAATCATCGTTTCCTCCTTACTTAAAGCGGCGATAATGCGGAGTTCTATTTGAGAATAATCGGCAGCTAATAAAATGTAATCTTCATTTCTCGGAACAAAAGCTTTACGTACTTGTCGCCCGCGTTCCGTACGAATAGGTATGTTTTGAAGATTCGGATTATTGCTACTCAAACGTCCAGTGGCAGCAACGGTTTGCATATAGTCGGTATGCACGCGACCTGTAGTTTCTTCTACCTGCGTTGGTAAAGCATCTACATAGGTGCTTTTTAGTTTTGCAAGACCTCTATATTCCAATATGTTTTGAATAATGGCATGGTCTTTGGCTAAATAGCTTAAAATATCTTCACCTGTTGCGTATTGTCCTGTTTTGGTTTTTTTAGGTTTATCAACCAGCTTTAGCTTTTCGAATAAAACAATACCAAGCTGTTTTGGGGAGGCAATATTAAATTCCTCGCCAGCGACTTCATAAATACTTTTTTCAAGTTTTGAAATATCACTATTAAGGTCTTCCGATAAAGAATTTAAGAAATTTACATCTAAATTGATGCCTTCTAATTCCATAGCCGCTAAAACCCGGAGCAACGGAATTTCAATATCATTAAATAATTTTTGAGTGTTGGCTTCGCCTAATTCGTTTTGAAAATGTTCTTTTAGTTGTAAGGTGATATCGGTATCTTCAGCAGCATATTCGGTTTGTTTTTCTAAAGGAACATCGCGCATCGATAATTGATTCTTTCCTTTTTTACCAATCAATTCTATTATAGAAATGGGTGTATAATTCAAATAGGTTTCGGCCAAAACCTCCATATTATGGCGCATATCAGGATTAATTAAATAATGCGCTAACATGGTATCAAATAACTTGCCTTTAACGTCTACATTATATTTTGCTAAAACTTTAATGTCGTATTTTAAATTCTGACCAATTTTTTCAATGGTTTCGCTTTCAAAAAACGGACGTAATTGCTCAGTGAGTTCTTGAGCTTCATCTTTATTTTCTGGAAATGGCATGTAAAACCCTTTACCAATTTCCCAAGAAAAAGCTATACCTACGAGTTCTGCCGTTAAAGGATTTAAACCTGTAGTTTCAGTATCAAAACATACAGCCGTTTGATTCATTAAGTTTTTAATAAAAAGCTTGGTTGCCATTCCAGGTGCTACACTTTGGTAGAAATGTGAAGTTGTATCAGAAGTTTTTCGAGTAAACTCTGAAACCGTTTCTGTTTGAGGTGCACTAGAAGGATCTCCTCCAAATAATGAAAATTGTCCTGCACCCGCCGAAGCTTGTTCTTTAGGTGCTGTTTTAGTTTCCGTTGCTTTTTTAGGAGTTTCAGATGGACTAGTTTCAGCTTGAACAGCAAATGTTTTGGTGAAATTATCAATCATTCTTCTAAACTCTAACTCTTGAAATATTTCGGTAACTTTCGGAATGTCCGGGTGGTCTAATTCAAAATCTTTCGCATTAAAAGTCACAGGAACATCGAGCATGATAGTTGCTAGCTTTTTTGAAAGTAGACCTAATTCGCCATTGGCTTCAATCTTTTCTTTCATTTTGCCTTTTAGCTCGTGTGTATTGGCTAAAAGATTTTCCATACTGCCATAAGCTGCTAAAAACTTTTTTGCTGTTTTTTCGCCAACACCAGGTAGCCCGGGGATATTATCACTAGCATCACCCATCATCCCTAAAAAATCAATGACTTGTAATGGGTCTGTAACTTCAAACTTTTTCTGAACTTCAGGAATGCCCCAAGTTTCGTAACCACCGCCAAACATAGGGCGATACATAAATATATTTTCAGAAACCAATTGTGCAAAATCTTTATCTGGTGTTACCATAAAGGTTTGGTAACCTTCTTTTTCGGCTTGTTTTGCAAGCGTTCCAATCACATCATCTGCCTCAAAACCAGCCTTAACCATTATGGGGATATGCATAGCCTTCAAAATTTCTTGAATAATAGGAACTGCAATTTTTATAGCCTCGGGTGTTTCGTCTCTGTTGGCTTTGTATGCCTCAAACATTTCCACACGGTCGGCACTTCCGCCTTTATCAAAACAAACGGCTAGATGGTCTGGACGTTCACGTTTTATAACATCTAAAAGCGAATTCATAAACCCCATAATAGCTGAGGTATCAAGGCCTTTTGAATTAATTCTTGGGTTTTTTATAAAGGCATAGTAGCCACGAAAAATTAATGCGAAAGCATCAACTAAAAAGACACGTTTGTTGTCGGACATATTTTTGTTTTGTTGAAGACTATAAAACTACGAAACTTAATTGTGGCATTGAAATGCAATTTGTAATTTTCCGAAGTTAATTTTATATAAATGAATACATTCTCAATTGCCATACATGGTGGCGCAGGAACTTTGGTAAAAGGTATGATGACGCCAGAGTTAGAATCTCGATATAAAGAGGCATTAAAAATTGCTTTAGAAAAAGGCTATGCTGTTTTGGATAAAGGAGGTACAGCTATTGATGCGGTTGAAGAAGCTGTAAAGCTCTTGGAAGATTCTCCTCTTTTTAACGCAGGGAAAGGAAGTGTGTTTACTGCAAACGAAACACATGAAATGGACGCTTCTATAATGGATGGTAAAACTTTAAATGCCGGTGCTGTGAGTTTAATTTCAGGAATTAAAAACCCTGTGGGTTTAGCTAGAGATGTGATGGAAAAAAGCGAGCACGTATTTTTAGCTGGAGAAGGCGCCATGCAATTTGCAAAACAATTAGATTATAAAATTGAAGATGCCCAATATTTTTATGATGAATTTCGCCATAAGCAATGGTTAGAAATAAAGGATACAGATAGTTTTCAGTTAGACCATGCCACTAAAAAAGATTCAAAATTTGGAACTGTAGGTGCAGTGGCATGCGACCAAGAAGGCAATATTGCAGCGGCGACATCAACAGGAGGAATGACCAATAAGAAATGGGGACGTGTAGGAGATAGCCCAATGATTGGCGCTGGTAATTATGCGAATAATAAAACATGCGCTATTAGTTGCACGGGAAGCGGGGAATTTTTTATTCGTGGTGTAGTCGCTTATGATGTAGCTTGCCTAATGGAACACAAAGGGTTATCTCTTCAAGAGGCTTCAAACGAAGTTATTAATAAACGCATTCTCGAAATAAACGGAGATGGCGGCTTAATAGCTGTAGATGTTGAAGGAAATATTGCCATGCCTTTTAATACAGAAGGAATGTATCGCGCGAGTAAAACGTTCAAAGGGGAAGCCGAAATTTCTATTTATAAATAAAATCCCTTTGAAAAAAGGGATCTCTTGATTCTGAACGATGTATATGAACTGCTTCTAGATTATGCGTTAGGGATAGAAACGACATCCTTTGTGTGAAGCTTCCAATATTAAGTCTATTTATTTAAAACTAGAGATGTATTACTAATGAGATCCCGAAGCAAGTTCGGGACTGCTTCGCAGAAAGATATAGTGGATAGCCCGACCTTTAGGTAACGTTCAAAAATTTATAAGATTACTGTTTACGAAGGAATTTTAAATAAAAGGAGCTTCAATTGGCAGTACAGTGACCTTTCTGTTTTTTATATCGTATTGATCGCTATTAGAAAGTACGTGAACCGTCATGTTGGCAATAGTCATTGGTGTGCCCTCTTCTAATAATTTTTCATTATTATGAGTAAGTTTACTCCCATCAAAAACAATAGCCATTCCTGATCCTATTACGGTGCAATCATTGCCATTTTTTATGATCATTCCGGTGTCTTCAGCAAGACCAATACCGATAAGTTTAGGAAATTTAGCGACCGCCTCACTTTGTCTTCCAAATCGGCCACGTCTAATAAAATGGGTGTCGATAATTAATTCTGGAATTAAACCTAAGCCAGTATACATAGCGACGGCACCTTTTATAAAAGCCTCTTTTGGGCTACCGCCAGCAATCATTTCATTGGTCATGGCCATAGCGCCAGCACTTGTTCCAGCAATTACAAATCCTGCTTCGTTTTTATAACGATCAAGCATTATATCATGAATGGTAGTTGTGCCAATATGCTGTGTTATCTTTGATTGATTTCCTCCAGAAAACATGATGCAATTTGCAGATTTTATTAAATCTATAGAACTCTTTTTCTCAGAATCTTCTTTGCTTCTAATATCTAAAACATGTACATTGGTACAACTTAATTTTGCAAAGGCACTCAAGTAATTTTCACCAACTTCTATTGGAATACTTGATGCAGTAGGAATCACCACTATTTTTGCATTGATGCCTCCAGCTTCCTTCACGACATGAAATAATATACCGTCGTCAATAAATTCAAGAGTATATAATTCACTGTCTTCAGTACCTTTATCTTCATTTCCTCCTATCGGAATAAGGATTCCTTTAATCTTCTGCATAAAATCTATCGCTCTAGTTTAAATATTAGGCAAAAATAAACTAATTTTTGTATTGAAAAATACTATATTTATATTCTTTCACAAATATTAAATCAAAAGAAAATTCCATGAAAATACGCGAGATAAATGCCATGAGAGGACCAAATTATTGGTCGATTAGAAGACATAAATTAATTGTAATGGTTCTTGATCTTGAAGAGATGGAAGCTTTACCTTCAAATAAAATTGAAGGATTTTCAGAGCGTTTAAAGACCATGTTTCCTTCCATGTATTCACATCGCTGTTCTGAAGGATGTGAAGGCGGGTTTTTTATGCGTGTTGATGAAGGTACTTGGATGGGGCATATTATAGAACATATTGCACTTGAAATTCAAACCTTAGCTGGTATGGATACTGGTTTTGGTAGAACTAGAGGTTATGGAGAAGAAGGTGTTTACAATGTGGTTTTTTCTTATATGGAAGAATCTGTAGGGCGTTATGCAGCAAAAGTTGCGGTGAAAATATGTGAGGCTTTAATTGCCGGAGAAACATATGATTTGACTGAAGATATTCAAGAAATGCGAGAATTACGTGAAGCAGATCGCTTAGGTCCGAGTACAGGCTCTATAGTGGAAGAGGCCGTAAGTAGAGGTATTCCTTGGATAAGGTTAAATAAATATTCGCTATGTCAATTGGGCTATGGTGCCAATCAAAAGCGTATTCAAGCAACAGTAACTAGCGAAACGAGTAGTATTGGTGTTGAGATAGCTTGTGATAAAGAGGATACTAAATATTTATTGGAACAGGCTGAAGTTGAAGTACCAAAAGGCGAGATTATCCGTCGTGAGCGTAGTTTAAAAGAGGCGTGTCGTTATGTTGGCTATCCTTTGGTTATTAAACCCGTTGATGGAAATCATGGTCGAGGTATTACAGTAGATATTATGAATTATGATGATGCCTTAGTTGCCTTTCAGCATGCAAAAGACAGTTCACGAAGTGGCGCAATTATTGTCGAAAAATTTATTACTGGAGATGATTATAGGTTACTCGTTATTAATAATGTGTTAGTTGCAGGAGCTATTAGAACTCCAGCCCATGTTATAGGCGACGGTAAGTCAACAGTTCAAGAACTTATAGATTTAGTGAATAGCGAT